>Ga0213863_10000997_pt1 | contig 21210 bp, 20 predicted proteins | sample PICome_8_FD_160128 | JGI IMG/M metagenome (GOLD analysis project Ga0213863, IMG submission 160128) | Coastal seawater microbial communities near Pivers Island, North Carolina, United States - PICO497 | ecosystem: Environmental > Aquatic > Marine > Coastal | place: USA: North Carolina... | reverse complement strand
GGACTAGAGAAAGCGCGTTCCGTTCCTGCTTCACGTAATACATAATATTGCATGTCATTCAGCACTTTTCTCCACTCCGTATTTGTTTTCGTGACCGCATATTTCTTTTTTGTTTCTTTTTTTTGTGCAGATGTTGTGCAGTTGATTAGTAAAAGAACTGCGATAAAGGGAATCCAATTTTTCATGATACGAGTTTGTTTTTTTGAGTTTTGACTAATGAAATCTACGATTTTGTGGGTTGTTTTTTTGTTTCTTAAAATTTTGGTGTGTCCCAGTCCATTTGTAATCAATAGGCTACCGTTTTTTGAGTTTTTTCGAATATTTTGAGCACAACTAACAGCTACATCACCATCGCGTAGGTCATGAACTACTAAGATAGGTGTTTTCATCTTAGCTGCGGATTTATTGACTGCAAAATCACTAATCCGAACCTTCCATTTGTCTTGAAAATGACGTTCTAATTTTTTTGAAATCGTTTTTTTTAACCCCAAGCTATTTGTAAAATTTAACAAAATATCCGCTACTTTATCTCCCGAACCAATGGTGACAATTGTTTTAAAAATTGGCGTATCGGCATTGGTATTTATAATGGCCATCCCTCCAAAAGAATGTCCCACAGCAGCTTCAAAAGGTCCGTACTTTTTATTGATGGCTTTCATTGTGGTTATGAATTCCATCATATTTGTTCTTTTACCAGTTGACTTCCCATGTGCTGGTCCATCAAATGAAATAACCATGTACCCTTTTTCAAGCAAACGGTTGGCGATCATGAATAATTGTGTACTTCTACCAGACCATCCATGAACGAGTAATACTTTTTTATCGGAATACCCATAGCTAAGTACTTCAATTTTTTTTTTAATTTCAGAAATAAATATCCTGCTTTTTTGTGAACTGTCATACATTGGCAATTCTCTTTTTGGTGTTTTAAATCGAATTGGAGTCGTAAAGAGTGTTGCTGAAAGTAACACCACCAACTTGTGTGAAACGAATTGTACAAATTTAGCAACCACTAAAATGGGCTTCGGAATTTGTAGACTAGACGCTAACGTTTTTGTGTGTGATTGCAGAATCATTGAATCTTGAATAAGATGAGCGAAAGATACCAAATGTGTTCTTGAAAAAGAAATAATCCAATCACAATAATTAACAACAATGTAATGTGTAAGCTTATGGTTTGGCATGCTATAAAATCTAACAGATGTTAAGGGAAAAGAAGGAATACTTTGCTTATATTGGCTACCGTTGAAGAAGATGTGAATAGGATTTTAATTTTAAGGCAATAAGATGTTAAAAATAGGAGATAAAAAATTAATCCATGGTTGGGCTTTTTATGATTGGGCAAACTCGGTGTATTCTTTGGTAATAAGCACAGCAGTTTTTCCATTGTATTATGCGGGAATTACAAATGGCAAAGTGATTTCTTTTTTTGGTTTTGAATGGGAACAACCAGATACACTATACAGTTATACCTTGTCTTTTTCTTTTTTGGTCGTTGCTTTGATGTCGCCAATATTATCAGCCATCGCAGATTATACAGGAAATAAAAAAAAGTTTTTGAAAATATTCTGTACGCTTGGCGCTGTTTCTGTAATGAGTTTGTATTTTTTTGAAGGAATTGATACTGTTTGGATTGGAATTGTTTTTACTTTTTTTGCAAGTATTGGCTTTTGGTCCAGTGTCGTGTTTTACAATTCCTATTTACCAGAAGTAGCACATCCGGAAGATCAAGATCGCGTGAGTGCAAAAGGTTTTATTTTTGGTTATATAGGTTCTATTATTCTACTAATCATAAACCTAATTATGATACTTTTTCATGATATCTTTGGAATAACTGAAGCCTTTGCGTCTCGGATTTCATTTGTTATGGTGGGGCTCTGGTGGATAGGTTTTGCTCAAGTAACATTTAAAGTTTTACCAAACAATACCTTCAATAAAAAACCAGAAAAAGATTATATCTGGAAAGGTTTTAAGGAGCTTAAAATTGTTTGGAGTGAAATTAAAGTATTGCCTACTTTAAAAGGCTTTTTAACAGCCTTTTTCCTATTGAGTATTGGCGTGCAAACAATTATATTATTAGCAGCTATATTTGGTTCAACAGAATTAGGCTTGAGTGCAATGAGTCTTATTATTACTATTTTGTTAATTCAATTTGTTGCCATTTTTGGGGCCATGATTTTTTCAAGAATATCGAAGAAACAAGGGAATTTTAAGGCTTTAAAAATCACCATTTTTATCTGGATTTTAGTTTGTTTTTGTGCTTTTATGTTGCACAAAGACATGCCAAACGTAGCGGCCTATTTTTATATTTTGGGGGGCTTATTGGGGCTCGTTTTAGGAGCCATTCAATCGTTGGCACGATCTACGTATTCAAAATTATTGCCAGAAACAGAAGACCACGCTACCTACTTTAGTTTTTATGACGTTACCGAGAAAATAGCGATTGTGTTGGGGACTTTTGTTTATGGTTTTTTGTATTCATTGACAGGCTCTATGCAATGGAGTGTCTTGTGTTTAGCGTTGTTCTTTGTAGCTTCTTTTATTGTTTTAAGCCGATTGAAAAACACAAAACATGTGCACTAATAGAAGATTTTTCGAATACAAATAAATACAAAGATTAGGACAGAATATCCTATAAAGAAAGGAATGATATATGTTTTTAGTCCAAGCACTAAAAAGAGACTGATAAGCAATAATTGAAAGCCCAGACCAAAGGTAGATATTAATGTCATTAACCAATTTGGGAAAGGTTTTCCGTGGGACGCATTTCTATCCAAAGCATAAATGATTTTATCAAAAACACCATAAAATAATTTATACAAAAAGAACAATGTATTTACGTTTTGTTGTTTTTCACCAGGAAGTGCTAGGGGGGTTGTGTCTTCGAAAACACGACTTGTGGTATCACCTTCAAAACGATTTCTTAAAATTACATAATAGTAATTGTATAGCGTTCCTTGCAATTGAATGCCAAAAAAAGCAAGAAAAGCAAATAAAAAACTCACATTGGTTGCATACCAAAGAGTGATGAAAATAATGAAATTTAAGAGAATATCTGAAACTGAATCTAAATAACGCCCAGTGTAGGAAGGGGTTTTTTTAACGCGTGCCAATTCACCATCGGCCGCATCTAAAATAGATTTAAATATTAAGAAAAAACCAGCTGCCCAATAATATTCTTCTAGGATGCAGAAAATACCAATCAAGCCAGAAATTATAAATGCAATGGTAACATCTACCGGCGTAAATTTTGTGTTTTTCAGTGAATTTGCAATCCTTCTTGCAATGGGTCTACCATAATCAGATAGATCTAAAAATTGATGTTCTTTGGGTAATTTTGACATTAAAATGCTTTAGAATTGAGCATTTTTAAGAATTTTCACAAGCTTAAAACAGCACATATAATTACAAAAGCAAAAGTAAACTTTTGTAACAAAAAAAAATAAAAAAAAGGCACATAAAATTTATGTGCCTTTTAAATAATGAATCAACTATTTATTCAACTGTAATTGGAAAAACAGCTTGAACATCGGTTTCTCCTCCCGCATTTGTAATATCACCATCAGAAACTCCACTTGCAGTTTTCATTGGTTCATGTCTCAAGGTGATGGTTAAACTCCCTGTTGCAGCGGTTGTCGTAGTTAGGCTAAATTGAACACCAATAGGATTGCCATCTCCGTCCATATCGTTATAGGTTATCGTAGCGATATTGTTCGTTGGAGTAAAAAAGAATTGATGCTCTTCATCTTCCTCTAATACTTCTAATGTAATATTTTCGGCCGGACTTTCCGTTTCGTTTTCAACCTTTAATTCCCCCGTATAAGTGGTATTAGCAATTAAATTTGCTGAAACTGAAATTACAGGAGCATCGGGACCGTCGCCGTCTAAGTCTACACTTTTTAAGACAATGTCTGTTCCACCACCACTGGGTGTTAACGTTGCTGTTAATGTAGTTATTAATTCTTCTTGGTTAACAACCTCTGGGTCATCATCTGAACAGGCTGTAAATACACTGGCTACGAAGAATACGAAGGCTAAATTTTTAATAGTTTTCAAAGTTTTGTTTTTTAATGTGTTCATGTTTTTTTTTATTATTAATCTAATATTTAATATTTTAATTTTAATTGTAGGGTATAATTTCTTCCTAAATCATCAGCAAAAAACCTTAATCGGTTTAGATTTTCTCTGTAATTAGTGTTTAAAATATTTGTGACGGTTAGGCCAATGCTTAAATTTGTTTTTTCTGATAGTTTGAAGGTTGCATCTGCATTGAAATTTAATAGATGGTACCTATTTGGGGTCGAACTTACATCCACGAAAACGGTCGTATCTGAAGTGGGTATATAAGTTTCAAAGTTGTTGTCTGGAAATAAATTTTGTCTAAAAACAAACTCACTTGCTAGAACGGCAGAAAAGTCATACCATCTTTCAAGGTAGTAGCCAATACTATTGACAGTTTTTGCGGAAGGTATATCAATCAAATCACGATTGTTTTTTACATCTTTTCCACGGATAAATGAACTGGTGTTTTTAAATATATATTGACTTCCAAGATGTTGTTTAAAACTAAAATCTGCACCAAACAAATTTGCATTTGTCTTTTTATGAGACCAAACAGGGAAGGCACCACGTATGGTTTGCTCAGTTCCCGTGGGTTCTATGTACATAAAATCTCTAATATGATTAAAAAAGACTTCCACTAACATTGCAGTGTTTTCACTTTTAAAACGGTAATTGGCAGAAACTCTATTCGAAGTTTCCTGCTCCAATCTTAAATCTCCTAACTCAATTCTTGCCGCAGAATGATGCAAACCATCACTAAACAATTCTGATGGATTTGGCGCTCTGTTTGACAATCCATAATTGAATAAAACTGAGTTTTCATCATTTAACTGATAAGAAATTCCAGCAGAAGCAGAAAAATTATGAAATTGAAATTTAGGATTTACCAACCATTGCGTATTAAAATCTTCGATGATTAAATCGTTAAAGTCAACATCATAGTCACGTTCATCCCACCTGCTTTTTGAGTAAAACTTTTTAGCATTTATGGCATTGAAATCATATCTTAATCCAATGTCTATGGTTGTTTGATCATTGAAAATAAAATTTCCAATTGTAAAAAAACCAACATCATATTTATCATAATCTGGAATCAACCTCTTAATACCTGTATTCGGATTTGCAAAATTGTTTTGATAGGCAGCCATAAATCCAACTTTGTATTTCTGATCTGTTTTTGCATCAATTTCAAAACTAGAGGAGAGGGCATGAGAAGATAAATCTAAATCTAAAGAGGCTTTGTTTCTGTCATTACCAACCCGAATATCATACTCAAAACGATGATTGTTTTGAAAATCATATTGCACTTTTAATTTCCCTAACTTTTTAAATCTTTTGTAATAATCCACTTTTACCAGTTGATGGGTAACCGCTTGTTTTGGCGAATCAATATCATAGGAGAAATCAGTTGCGATGAGAGGTGCTGGGGCATTAATTGCATTGACCAAATCTTCTATATTCCCTAAATGTGAGGCTCTTAAAATTCCGATTTCAGTATTTATAAATGTGTAATAAGCGTTAAAACCACTTTCAAATTTCTTTAAACCTGTTTGTAAAGAATACGCTGTTGATTGGATTCCTGTATTGCTCAAAACATACGTTGGGCTTTCAAAATCCCCCATTTTTTTGAGTGTTGTTTTAGCATTTACATACCAACCTTTTTTTGTGGATTTGGACAATGATGAATGAAAACTGTATCCACGGCCATTACTTTGTGAGCTTACAATGCTTTTACCATATAAAGAATCTTTTAAGCGAATGTTACTTGGTTCCGTAACAATTACACCACCAATTGCATCTCCACCAAATTCTAACGAATTTGCTCCTTTAATTACGGTAATTTTTTCTGAGGTATTTATATCCAAGTTTGGTGCATGTTCAATTCCCCATTCTTGATCTTGCAACCGCACTCCATTTGCCATTACAATAATTCTACTACTATGCATTCCGTTGATCACAGGTTTTACAATTGCATTGCCAGTATTTATTGATGAAATACCTGCAATTTCTTTTAATGCATCCCCTAGGTTTTGATTGCTAAATGCAGCGATGGTTTCCTCATTTAGCACAGTAGATTGTATTGTTTTTGATTTTATATTTGCTGCAGCAACAATACTAACCTCTTTTAAGGATTCTATATGATGCTCTAGAAAGAATTCGCTGAATGTATCCTTTTCTAGCTTGATTTTAACATCTTTAGTTTCACAAGAGATATGAGAAATAGTCAAATGTATTTCTCCAATACATAGCCCCTCTATTTTGAATTTTCCTTCAAAATTAGTAGTTGCATATTTCTGTAGATTTTTTATATAAATGGTTGCATCATAAATGGGAGTACCATCGTGATAATCAATAACAATGCCTTTCAAAATGCTGTTGCATTCTTGCGCAAAATGTGTAAAACTTAGCACACAAAAAAGCACAGAAAAAAAGATTCTTTTAATCATTTTTACGTATTATAATTCGTTGTAATTTTATTGAATAACTAAACGAATTCTGGAGGGCCACGTAGTGAAAAAGCTAATTGTTGATGTGGAAGTAAGAAATTATAAGTTTCTGTAAATGAAGAAAGACCTTCAATTACTTTAATAGTTTGAATTTGTTCGCACAAATATCCGTCCGATTTTTTGAGCACATCCAATTCACAATCAAGTGATTTTTCATGAATATGCTGATCGGTCTTAGAAGTACAAACCGTATGTGAATGATGCTCAAACAGATGTACTGTTTGTATAACTGCTGGAGACAGAAATACAAGTAATAAGAAAAATACGATATGTTTTTTTAAAGGCTTAATAATCTTATTTTTTTCGAATCCGCATATTCAACATTTCAACACCCAAAGAAAATGCAATGGCAAAGTACAAATATCCTTTGGGAATAACACCGACTGTTTGGCCAAAAATATTGGCATGAGAGAGGTGTGCACCTTCGGCAATTAACATAAAAGCAATTAAAATTAGAAATGCCAAACCTAACATTTGAATCGTTGGATGTTTGCTTACAAAACTACCCACAGGATTTGCAAATATAAGCATGATTCCCATAGACAAAATTACAGCAACAACCATAATCATCATGGCACCGTTTACTCCATTGGTCATTCCAACAGCGGTTAGAATAGAGTCAAATGAAAAGACAATATTTATTAATGTAATTTGAAGAATTGCTTGTTTTAAGGTATGTCCTTTTTTTGGGGTTGTGTTTTCTTTCGATTCTTCACTTCCCTCTACTTTATGATGAATTTCTTGGGTGCTCTTGTACAGCAGAAAAATACCTCCAATAAATAAAATCAAACTTTGCCCCGTTACGCCTGCTTGAATCCATGGTAAATTGATTGTCCAAAAAGGCGCCTTCATAGCTATAATGTAAGAAATACAAAAGAGTAGAACAATACGTAAAAACATAGCCAATACAAGCCCGATATTGGTGGCTTTTTTCCTTTTTTCCTTGGGGAGTTTGTTGGCAGCAATCGAAATAAAAATGATATTATCAATTCCTAAAACAATTTCCAAAAAGGTTAAAGTTAACAAGGCAATCCACGTATCTACTTGTAAAAAAAGTTCCATAATTACTTCAGTTTAAAAATCGTCCCTTTTTTAGAGAATTTTGAAAACCCAATTTTCACTGTAAAATCATAGCCGTCTTTTCGGATCTTGTTAATTTGTACAAACATTGGGTCTTTTTGCAAATCTGTTTTTGGGTTTATATAACGTAACGTATAGAAAAAATTATTTTTCCATTTGATAGACAAGGTATCTATTTGGTTTCCATACTTACTTATTTGGATACTGTCATTTCGAATAATCGTTTCTTTTACAAATCCTTTTCCTGAAGGAATTTCAAAAACACCCGTTTTAAATTGATCTGAATTGTCTTTGATGTCCGTATCACAAGACGAAAATGCAATCAAGAGGACGAGGATGCTAGCTAAATATCTCATTAAATTCCAGTATAATTTGCAGGCGTAATTGCCTTTAGTTCTTCTTTGATAGTTTCTGAAACATCCAACGTATCAATAAAATTTGAGATTGATTGCTGATTGATTATTTCATTGGTTCTTGTCAATCCCTTTAAGGCTTCATAAGGATTTGGGTAAGCTTCTCTTCTTAAGATGGTTTGAATGGCTTCTGCAACAACTGCCCAATTATTTTCAAGATCTTGTGCAAACTTTTCTTTGTTCAATAATAATTTATTCAATCCTTTCAATGTAGAGGTAAAAGCAATAATTGTGTGTCCAAACGGAACACCAACATTACGTAAAACGGTACTGTCTGTTAAATCTCTTTGCAAACGAGAAACCGGTAGTTTTGCCGAAAGGTGTTCGAATATAGCATTTGCCAATCCTAAATTTCCTTCGGAGTTTTCAAAATCTATTGGGTTTACTTTATGGGGCATGGCAGAAGAACCTACTTCTCCCGCTTTAATTTTTTGTTTGAAATAATCCATGGAAACATAGGTCCAAAAATCTCTATTTAGATCGATGATAATGGTGTTGATTCGTTTTAGTGTATCAAACATCGCAGCCATATGATCGTAATGTTCTATTTGTGTAGTGGGAAATGAGTGCTGCATGCCCAATGTATTTTGTACAAAAGAACTTCCAAAAGCTTTCCAATCAATGTTTTTATACGCTACTTTGTGTGCATTGAAGTTTCCAGTAGCCCCTCCAAATTTCGCTGCTGTTGGAATGTTTTTTAATAAATTAAATTGCTCTTTTAAACGCACTACAAAAACATCAATTTCCTTTCCCAATCTTGTTGGAGATGCTGGCTGACCATGAGTTCTGGCCAACATAGAGATGTCTTTCCATTCGATAACTAATTCCGTTAGTTTTTCAAATACCGCTAAGTAATGAGGTATATAAACTTCGTTAATTGCTTCTTTAATGGAAAGTGGTATTGCAGTATTGTTTATATCTTGAGAGGTCAATCCAAAATGAATAAACTCTTTGTATTCTTGTAAGTGAAGGGCGTCAAATTTTTCTTTGATAAAATATTCTACCGCTTTTACATCATGATTTGTTACTTTTTCAATATCCTTAATTTTTTGAGCATCTGCAGGTGTAAAATCAACATAAATTGAACGCAAATCAGTAAAAAGGGCTTTGTTAAAGTTGTCTAACTGAGGTAACGGAATTTCACAGAGTGCTATAAAGTACTCAATTTCCACTCGAACTCTGTATTGAATCAATGCTTCTTCAGAGAAGTAATTGGCTAATTTTGTAATTTTACTTCTGTATCGCCCATCAATAGGGGAGATAGCGTTTAGTTGTGTAAGGCTCATTTTTAAAATCTGTTGTGATTTACAAAAATAGGAATTTCATCACATTTATAAACCTGATTTGCGATGTTTTTCTATCAAATCCAATACTTGTTTTCCTCTTGCCTTACAGCCTTTACTTTCGTGGATTATTTTAGTACTTATCAAGTGTGACAGTTCAGGATGAATCCAATTTTTTGTCAAACCAAAAAGATACAAAGTATTCATTGTATGGGCTCTTACTGCAATTTTTTGAGGTGTGATAAGCCAGTCAAAACCCGTTTCAATAATTGCGTTTATTTGTGCAGCTGTCATTGTTTTTTGAAAATCATTTGCTGTTTTTGAAAAATAGGCTTTTGCTAAATGTTCACAAATTTTTGCACAAGGTCTAATGGCACTGTCAAATTGTAAGGTCGCTATTTTAAGAGAAAATTCTTCCAAATGAGGAAGCATCCATTCTAGATGATCATGCGTACAAATCCATTCTAAAATCCAAGCTCCTCTAATCGATATTTTGTTTTCAACATCAAAGGTAATGCCAATCAAATGTTTGAATAAATTGGGGTCTTTTGTTACAAAATTCGCCACTCTTTGTCGATGTTCTCTTTTGGCATTTTCCAGGTTGTTGAGTTCAGTCACTAAAGAAAGGAATTCTAATTTTGACACGATCGTTAGAAATATTGATTTTTACTTTTGGATGCTAAATATAAAAAAAAACTTTTTTTAATTCTTTTCTTATTTGGCGATTCGTCAAAAAATAAGGATTTGGGTTCTAAAGAATCTGTAAGCATTCAAAAATCGATCGTATAAAGCAGATACTTCTTTGTATCTTTGTATTCTTAAAAATAGATAATGAAACGAGTTGTTGTTGGTCTCTCTGGCGGAGTTGATAGTAGTGCTACTGCCTATTTGTTAAAAGAACAAGGCTATGAAGTAATCGGCCTTTTCATGAAGAACTGGCACGATGATTCTGTGACGATTTCCAATGAATGTCCATGGCTTGAGGATAGTAATGATGCAATGATTGTTGCTGAAAAGTTAGGAATTCCTTTTCAAGTAGTGGATTTAAGTGAACAGTATAAGGATCGAATTGTTGATTATATGTTTGATGAATATGAAAAGGGGAGAACCCCAAATCCAGATATATTATGCAATCGAGAAATTAAATTTGATGTTTTTATGGACATTGCTTTAAAGCTTGGCGCAGACTATGTTGCTACCGGTCATTATTGCAGAAAAGCATCAGAAATTATTGATGGGAAAACGGTTTACAAATTACTAGCAGGAAAAGATATCAATAAAGATCAGTCTTATTTTCTTTGTCAATTATCACAACATCAGTTGCAAAAAGCCTTGTTTCCTATTGGCGAGTTAACGAAGCCAGAAGTAAGGGCAATTGCAAAAAAAGCAGATTTAATTACCGCCGAAAAGAAAGATTCACAAGGTTTATGTTTTATTGGTAAAGTCCGTTTGCCAGAGTTTTTACAACAAAAACTGCAACCAAAAGAAGGGGTTATAGTAACAATTCCACCAGCTTTTAAAGCCTACACAGCAGCCGTTCCTCAGTTTGAAGACAACGAAGCAGCCTTAAAGTATTATGCTACAAAATATGCCTATCGTATTACTGATGGTAAAACAGTAGGAACACACCAAGGAGCTCATTATTTCACAAAAGGACAAAGAAAAGGATTGAATGTTGGAGGTACAAAACAAGCGCTCTACGTGATCGATACGGATGTAAAAGAGAATATTATCTACACCGGAGAAGGAAAAAATCACACAGGTCTCTACCGGAAGGTTTTGTTTGTTTCCAACGAAGAAATTCATTGGATTCGGGAAGATTTAACCCTGGCATCAGGAACCTCCATGGAAGTATTCGCAAGAATACGGTATCGACAAGTCTTAGCGAAAGCGACTTTGCACAAAGTAGCTTCAGGATTGTATGTTTCTTTTGAGGACAGGCAAGCAGCCATTCAAGAAGGACAATTTGTAGCTTGGTACCAAAACGAAGAGCTTTTAGGTTCAGGAGTCATATCCTAACGTTAACTTTATGAAAAATAAAATCACACAACTTTTTAAGATCAAATATCCAATAATTCAAGGAGGAATGATTTGGGTTTCTGGTTGGAAGTTAGCTTCTGCAGTTTCTAATGCAGGAGGTTTGGGTTTAATTGGTGCAGGCTCTATGTATCCAGAAGTGCTGCGAGAACATATTCAAAAATGCAAAAAAGCAACTCAAAAACCGTTTGGTGTTAATGTACCGATGCTCTATCCAGAGATGGATAAAATTATGGATGTCATTGTGGAAGAAGGCGTTAAAATTGTTTTTACTTCTGCGGGGAATCCCAAAACATGGACCGCTTGGTTAAAAGAAAAAGAGATTACAGTAGTACATGTAGTAAGTTCAGTAAAATTCGCTTTAAAAGCAGCCGCCGCTGGTGTTGATGCTATCGTTTGTGAAGGTTTTGAAGCAGGAGGTCATAATGGGAGAGAGGAGACAACTACCTTTGCGTTGATTCCGATGGTAAAAAAAGAACTTCAAATACCAATCATTGCTGCTGGAGGCATTGCAACTGGAAAAGGGATGATGGCTGCAATGGTTTTAGGAGCAGATGGCATACAAATTGGAAGTAGATTTGCAGCAACCGTGGAGTCTGCTGCACATGAAAATTTTAAGCAATTAATTCTAAAGGTAAAAGATGGAGACACAAAGTTGACTCTAAAAGAGTTAGCGCCTGTTCGATTGATTAAAAATGAATTTTACAATCAAATAGAAGCCTTGTACCTTCAACATCCAACACGAGATCAAATCAAGGAATTATTGGGTAGAGCTCGTGCTAAAAAAGGGATTTTTGAAGGAGATTTGGTAAATGGGGAGTTGGAAATTGGTCAAATTGCAGGGCTTATTGATGAAGTGAAACCCGTAAATCGTGTATTTGAAGAGATTCTTGAAGAATTTCAAGAATCTAAAACGCTCGTTAACAGGTTTTCATCTAGTTTTTTTAAATAATGTTAATAAATTTTTTTTATTACTTTAATCATACTATATTTGCAAATCAATAAACGTTGTTAGTAATTAAACGAACAACACAATAATTTTTTATAATGAATAAAGGTACCGTAAAGTTTTTCAATGAATCTAAAGGATTTGGATTTATCACAGAAGAAGGAACAAACAAAGAACATTTTGTACATGTTTCAGGTTTAATCGACGAAATTCGTGAGAATGACGAAGTTGAATTTGACTTACAAGATGGAAGAAAAGGATTAAACGCAGTAAATGTAAAAGTAATTTAATATATACTTAGTTAATTTTTAATGAAAAAGCCTGCAATTTGCAGGCTTTTTTATGCGTATTATTTTATGGGAATCTTGATCTCGTAAACTTTGCGAGATTTATTATTGAGTTTGTTTTGTCGTAACCAAGGATTAAGAAGTTTTAGTTCTTTGTAGTTGAGACCAAATTGTTTGGCAAACATGGCTATGTTTGTGATGGCGGTATCTACTTTAATTATTTTTGTTTTCTCTAAGCTGTAAAGGTCTTTTTCTTCAAACTTAAATCCATATTTTCTGGGGTTCGATAACACTTCTTTTAAGGCAATGATCCTTAGCACATACCGTTCTGTTTCATTGGGTAAAAAGGCATCGTAATAGGAAGTCACTCCCTGTGCTTTTAATCTTCGTGAAATACCATAATTCCCTGCGTTGTATGCAGCTGCAGCCAGGGTCCATGATCCAAATCTTTCCTTTGCTTTTATTAAATATTGGGCAGCAACCTTTGTTGATTTCTCAATATGATAGCGTTCATCAACATTTCGATTAATCTCCAATCCATATTCTTTTCCAGTATTTCTCATGAAATGCCACATTCCAGCGGCTCCCGCTGAAGAGGTTTCATCAATTAATGCACTTTCTGCAACTGCTAAATACTTAAAATCATCTGGAAGACCATATTTTTTTAATAAAGGTTCCAGAATTGGGAAGTATTTGTTTGCTCTTTTTAACAATAACAATCCATTGGATTGCCAATAGGTATTTACGAGCAATTCCCGATCCATTCTTTCTCTAATATGCTGGCGCTCTATTGGAACTCGCTCTCCTGCAAGATCTAAGTTTTCGGGAAGTTGTAAAGCTTGAATTTCATATTTATCGCTGGTGCTAATGTGGGTATCGTTCTTTGTTTTTTCAACTCCCTTCATAAAGAAGGAGGTAATTGCAATGACCCCTATATAGGAACATAAACGCATTATTTTTGGCATCATAAAAGTAGTTTATTAGCCCTAAAAATACTAAAATTTTAAGCTTTTAAAAAGTTAAACTTTCATGAATGTATTCTGAAATAATTTTTGATTCTCTTAATATCATCACGTGCGTTCCCCCCTCAATAACTAAACAATTTGAAATATTTTTTATAGGAAATACTTTATCCTCCGATCCATGAATATGTAGGAGATTTTCAGGTGTTTTGAGCACCCCTTTCCAAGTAATCGTTTGGTAAATAGACCAATGCAAATAAGAACGATCTCTAACAGACAAATATTTTTTGTAGCGTGCAGCTCGTTTTTTGAGAGATTTTCCAAGAAAAAATTTTGTGTAATCTTCGAAATTGGCAACTACTTTTGAAGGAAACAACTTGTATATCTTCGTAAGACGCGCGAGTTGGAACTTTTTTGGCAGTTCGTTTTTGTTCTTAACACTCGAAATAAGGATTACTTTTTTGGTAGTTATAAACTGACTCATTTCTTGCACCATGATACCCCCAAAAGAGACTCCCACCAAAACAGGATTTTTATGAAGAATGTCTTCACACATTCTCATGGCATAATTGGCTATGGTTTCCTCTGAATGTAAAGGCTTTTTCCATTGAAGATAATGCAAGTCATAGATTGCGTTTGGGAGTGTTAGATTTTCAAATATTTCTGGACCTGCTGCCAATCCTGGCATAAAGTAGATAGGTATTTTGGACATACTTCAGATGAATAATAATACAGTTTTTGTTTTAATCCTCTTCTGCGAAGTGAAATCGTACGAGTCCATCTTCATCTATTGTAGAAAGTGTCACTTTATGAAGTGTGTTCACAAACTCAGGATTCCAAGGATGTTTAACTTTTACATAATTTTCTGTAAAACCATGAATGTACCCGTCTTTGTTTTCACTTTCAAACAAGACCGTTAAGGTATTTCCCAATTGAGTTTCATAAAAAGCTCTTCTCATTTTTGCAGACAATCCACGTAACATCTTACTTCGTTTTGTACGGATTTTTTTTGGAACAACTCCCTCAAAACTTGCCGCCGCTGTATTGGGTCTCTCAGAATAAGAGAAAACGTGTAAGTAGGAAATATCTAGCTGATTCAAAAAGTTGTAGGTCTCTAGGAAAAGTTCCTCCGTTTCTCCTGGGAATCCAACTATTACATCCACTCCAATACACGCATTTGGCATGGTTTCTTTTATCTTTGAAACTCGATTCGAATAGAGGTCTGTAAGATATCGACGTTTCATCTTTTTTAATAATTCGTCGCTACCAGATTGTAAGGGGATATGAAAGTGAGGAACAAAAGTATTTGATTTAGCAACAAAATCAATTGTTTCATCTTTTAACAAGTTGGGTTCAATTGAAGAAATCCTAAGTCGGTGTATTCCATCGATTTGATCTAATTCTTTGACCAATTCTAAGAAGGTATGTTTGTGCTTTTTGTTCCCAAATTCACCCTTCCCATAATCCCCAATATTCACACCTGTAAGTACAATTTCTTTAATTCCTTTTGTAGAGATTTCTCGGGCATTTTCCAAGACATTTTCAAGAGTATCAGATCTTGAAATACCTCTTGCTAGCGGAATTGTGCAATAAGTGCATTTATAATCACAACCATCTTGAACTTTTAAGAACGCACGCGTTCTGTCACCAATGGAGTAGGAACCTACGTAGAAATCAGCATCCTCAATTTCACATGAATAAATTTCACCAACATTGTTTTTTGTTAAATCGTTGATATAGCTGGTGACATTAAATTTTTCGGTAGCCCCTAAAACCAAATCAACCCCGTCTACGGCAGCCAATTCTTCCGGTTTTAATTGTGCATAACATCCCACAGCAATTAAAAAAGCATCTTCATTTTTTTGCAAGGCATTTTTTACAATGGATTTAAAACGTTTGTCTGCGTTGTCGGTTACCGAACAGGTGTTAATCACATAGATATCAGCAACTTCATCGAATTCAACACGCTCAAAACCCTCACTCACAAAATTTCTTGCGATTGTAGAAGTTTCAGAGAAGTTTAATTTACATCCTAAGGTGTAAAATGCTACTTTTTTATCTGCATTCATTAGTGTACATTTATGCGTTGCAAATTTACACTTTTATTGATGATTTTTGAAACCGAACGACTAGAAGTACGCAAATTAATTTTGGAAGATTTGCCTTTTTTTCATAAAATGCAGAGCAATCCCAATGTTATGCGATATGCAGATGGTGAGGTGAATACCCTCGCGGCGCATTCGATCGAATTAACGACATTGATATCCAAGTATAGCTTGCCAGAAAATGATTTTTGGATTTATGCAATTGAACGAAAAGTAGATCGTTTTTTTCTGGGAACACTGGCGCTTGTTAAGGACGGAGAAGATGATGAAATTGGACTTCGATTTTTAGAGGAATATTGGAGTTTAGGTTATGGGACAGAGGTTTGTCAACGTTTACTGGAGTATTGTAAACAAATTGGTATTCAAAAAATAGGAGCAACTGTTGTTGATTTAAACCGCGCTTCTACTAAAATTTTAATAGGGATGGGCTTTAAACAAGTGAGGAAATTTATAAACAAAGAAATGCAATTGCAAGAGACAAAATATGAAATATACCTATGATTGAAGCGAATTTACAAATACCTTATTATGCCGTTATTTTTTCTACAGTACTCTCTGAGAATACCGATGGATATATAGCAGCAGCAAAGCGAATGGAAGTTCTCGCAAAACTGCAAAAAGGCTTTTTAGGGATAGAATCTGCACGCGCAGAAATTGGAATTACCATTTCTTACTGGAAAACACTTGCCGATATTTCTGCTTGGAAAAACAATGTTGATCATACTGAAGTTAGAAAACTGGGACGAGAAAAATGGTATAAGAAATACCAATTAAGAATTTGTAAAGTAGAAAGAGCTTATGATTTTGAAAGTTAAATACAGTTTTTTTTTAGGAGTGCTGCTTTTGTTTTTATCCTGTAGTCAAAAGAAAAAAAAATACGAGGATGCCCAGGTTTTTAGATACAACGAGCACAAAAACATCAATACATTGGATCCTGCTTTTTCCAAAGATTTACGAACCGTTTGGGCCACTTCACAGCTTTTTAATGGCTTGGTTCAATTGAATGATTCCTTGCAAGTAATTCCAGACATTGCAGAAAAATGGACGATTTCAGAAGATGGCCTGTCGTATCAATTTCATTTGCGAACGGATGTTCAATTTCACAAACACGCTTTGTTTGGCAGCGACAGTACACGCAACGTAGTTGCCAAGGATTTTGAGTATTCATTTCAACGATTATTAGATCCCGCAGTGGCATCTCCTGGCAAATGGGTGTTGGCATTTGTAGCTTCCTTTGCTGCAGAAAGTCCACACGTTTTTCGCATTCAACTTAAAAAACCATTTCCACCATTTTTAAGCCTATTGACCATGAAATATTGTTCGGTAGTACCCAAAGAGGCTCTTGACTATTTTGGTGATTCTTTCAGAGAAAATCCAATAGGAACTGGACCTTTTTATTTCAAATTATGGAAAGAGAATATCAAATTGGTTTTAAGAAAGAACATTCATTTTTATGAGACGGATGAACATGGAGTGCAGCTTCCATATTTAGAAGCAGTAGCGATTACGTTTTTACCAGACAAACAAAGTGAATTCTTACAATTTGTTCAAGGGAATCTTGATTTTTTAAACAGTATTGATAATTCTTATAAAGATGATCTACTAACCAAGAAAGGGAAATTACAATCGCGTTATGCCTCAAAAATAAAGATGATGACAAGTCCTTACTTGAATACGGAATACCTTGGGGTATATATGGACGCAGCAGAAGAGGAAGCCAATTCTTTGCGCTTGAGAAAAGCCTTGAACTATGGATTTGATAAAGAAAAAATGATTTTATATTTAAGAAATGGAATTGGTACTCCGGCCATACATGGTTTTATTCCTAAGGGATTGCCTTCTTTCAATCAGATGAAAGGTTATACCTATCAACCTCAAAAGGCAAAACAATTGATTGAAGCTTATAAATTGGCGTCTGGAAATAGCAACCCTAAGATTACTATCAGTACCGATAGCCAATACCTAGATTTGTGTGAATACATTCAAAGAGAGATGCAAAAAGTAGGATTGGAAGTTGCTGTGGAAGTTTTGCCAGCCTCTACTTTACGAGAACGAAAGGCCAACGGTCAGTTGAGTATTTTTCGAGGAAGTTGGGTGGCTGATTACCCAGATGCTGAAAATTATTTATTCATTTATCACAGCAAAAACTTCTCTCCAAACGGACCCAATTACACCCATTATAAAAATGATCAATTGGATGCGTTGTATGAAACAGCTGTGGAGACTGTTGACACTCAAAAGCGACATCTGCTTTATCAGAAAATGGACAGTTTAATTATGGAAACAGCCCCTGTAGTCCCTTTGTATTATGATGAGGTGCTTCGTTTTACAAATAAAAACATAACGGGTTTGGGGATAAATCCCATCAATCATTTGCATCTAAAGAAGGTTCAGAAAACAAAATAACCAATCTATAATTCGGTTTCCCAATTTACTTTGGTGAGTATCGGGTAGTGGTCTGAGTAGTGAACGTCTAGCGTTTTGAAGGTGCTGATGTTGGCTTTTAGATCCGTTAAAATAAAATCGATTCGAGTAGGTAAGAAATAACTGTAGGTTTTTCCAAAACCTTTACCAGCAGCTATAAATGTGTCAATTTTATTACTTGCAATTTGGTTGTACACCCATGAATAAGCAGTATTATTAAAATCGCCACCGACGATTCGCTTTCCGTTCCATTTTTTTTCATGTGCTAAAAACAAGGCAGTTTGTGCTGCTTGCTTTTGAAAAGAGATACTTAATCGATCAATAAGTTCTTTTGAATCTTTTTCGCCAAAATTTTCTTCATATGGCTTTATTTTTAAAGATTCTAAATGTAGGTTGTAGATTCTAATGGTATCCTGGTCTTTTAAAATGTCTACATAAATAATGTTATTACCGGTCTTTTTTAAATCCAACGAACCTTTATTTATAATTTTAAATTTAGAATAAATAGCCATTCCAAACCGACCACCAACAGTCCGTTTTTTTATGTATTGATAGGGGAAGTCTAATTTGATTTTACTGGATTGATAATATTCTTGAACTAGAAGTACGTCCGGAGCGATTGTTTCAATGTAATCGAAGCCATCTACTTTGGGAATGTTTTTTGATTTTTGATGAAACAAATCAAATGATTTTACATTGTAACTCATTACCTTAAGGTCTTTATTAAGGGATGACGTTTTATCAGAAATTTTATAAAACGGGGTTGAAATAAAGAAGCCAATCGATAAAACTAGGGAGGAGAGTAGGAGTTGCTTTTTAAGTTTGAGAAGCCAGTAGACGATAAATACGCCATTCAAAACAATTAAAACGGGAACAAATAGACTTAAAATCGCAAAAATCGCAATACTTTTTGGGGATACAAATGGAAGTAAATAGGACAACAGCAAGAGGATCGCTAAAAGTGAATTTAGGAAGTAGATTATTTTGTCAAGAAAGGATAATTTTTTCATATTAACGCTTCCCTTGTTTAAATAAGAATTCTTTTTCTGCTTTTGTTAATGTGTCATAGCCTGATTTGCTTATTTTATCTAAAATTGCATCAATTTGTTTTTGATTTGGTCCTGAATTTACGGGAGCTTTTTTCTTTTTTGTCGTTGATCTGTACGCTGTTTTTAACGGTTTTTCTTTCTTTTGAAAGCGTGTGATCAACCAATTTAGAATCCCTGTATTTTCTCTTGTTCCTTGTTTTGTATACAGATATCCGAAGAGTGCACCGCCCAAATGAGCGAAATTTCCACCAGCATTTCCACCATTCAACCCTATAAAATTTAAAACAACCCAGATTCCTGCCAAATGCCACAATTTCACAAAACCGATAAATCGTAATTTTAGTTGATAGTTTGGCATGTGGGTAGCAATTCCAACGAAAATTGCAGAAACCCCCGCAGAAGCACCTACTAACTGTCCCTGTTTGTCGCTGAAAAGAGGAAAATAATTGTAACTAAGTATAAACAACAGTCCGCCAAAAATAATTCCAAGGAAATAAAAAGTTTGAAATTGTTTCTGTGTAAAGTATTGAATAAAGAGGTTCCCAATAAAATACAAAACAATGAGGTTGGATAGCAAATGAAAAAAATCGGCATGTAAAAACCCATAGCTAACAATTGCCCATGGTTTGGATAAGTAAACCTCAGTACTTGAATCTAAGGAAAACCAATCTAGCAGCCAGTTTGTTTGTTCCTTATACAAGCCGGAGTACACACTAAAAAAAACCGTGAGTACAAAAATGGCTGTGTTTATGTAGATTAGTTTGTCTACACTATTGGCTCCTTTGTATTTATTTTGAAGGGTGTGTAAGAAAGTCATTTTAAGAAAATTTAAATTGGTTATTTTTCCAATACCATGCAATGATAAAACCAACAAGGGCGCCTCCAATATGAGCGAAATGTGCAATATTTCCAACAGAATAGCGCGTCATTCCAAAGAATACATCTCCTAAAAGCAAGAGGGGAATAAAGTATTTTGCAGCAATTGGAAATGGAAAGAAGATCAAGGCCAATTTTGCCTCTTTAAAATACAACCCAAAGGCCACTAAAACACCATACACAGCCCCAGAGGCCCCCAGTGCAGATGTGTTATAAAGCGCATTAACGGTCTGTAATGTTTCATCATTATAGATATAAGTTGGATTCATTAAATTGATGATTTCCATTTTTGTAGCTCCTAATTCGATGAGTTTTTCAAAGGCATTATTAAATTGATAATAATTTACAAGTGTATAAATGATACTTGCACCAATACCCGTTGAAAAATAAAAAAAGAGAAACTTTTTTTTTCCCCACATTTGCTCCAAGGGGGTTCCAAAAGCATACAAGCCATACATGTTAAAGAGGATATGTCCAAAACTTCCATGCATAAAAGTACTTGTTAGGTACTGCCAAAAACCAAAACGTTCATTTTCAGGAAAATGCAAAGCAAGAATATTTGTTAAGTCCAAATTTAAAAACTGTGGCACTACAAATAAAATAACGTTTAAAATGATTAGGTGTTTGATGGTTTCTGTAATATTGCCCATACTTTTAATTGTTAAAAATTAAATCAATTTCTTTTAAGGTCAAGGTTTTAAAAGTCGATTTTCCAAATGGAGAAATACTGGGTTCCTTACAAGAAAACAAATCATTTACTAGGTTTTCTTGTTCTAAGGCAGAAAGTACAGCGCCTGTTTTTATAGCCAATGTTTTCGAAAATGACTTCGCCATTAAATCGAAAGAACTAAAACTTGCATCGGGTACTTCCAAATCGATATCACGAATCAATTCTTCTAAAATTACGGTAATCTGGCTTTCGGTCACAGAAACAGGTATTCCTTTGATTGTAACCCCTGTTTTTGTAAACTCATCAAAAGAAAAACCGGCATTTTCTAGTTCTGTTTTTAAGGAATAGAGAATCTCAATTTCTGAAGCCACTAACTGAATATTTACTGGAAACAATAATTGTTGGCTATTGGCTTCTTTTACCGTTATGCTTTCCAAGAAATTTTCATATAAAATCCGCTGATGTGCTAGGGATTGACTTATTAATACGACTCCACTTTTAATGGA
>Ga0213863_10000994_pt1 | contig 21305 bp, 20 predicted proteins | sample PICome_8_FD_160128 | JGI IMG/M metagenome (GOLD analysis project Ga0213863, IMG submission 160128) | Coastal seawater microbial communities near Pivers Island, North Carolina, United States - PICO497 | ecosystem: Environmental > Aquatic > Marine > Coastal | place: USA: North Carolina... | reverse complement strand
TCTCTCACAAGGGCTTTTTTTAATCTAATACCAACTACTAAAAGAGTTGATCTCAGGGTAATGTGGCTTTTATTTACTTCTTTATTTTATCTTTAAGCACATAATATTGAATCACAACTTTAGTGAATGATTATCCTATTAAAGTTTATTCCAATAACCCCAGTTGCATTAAAAACGAATGATTATCAAAATAGTCTTGTTCTTGTAAAACCTTTCCGTCTTTCATTAAAACAAGTGTAGTTCCACTAATATCTACTTTTTTATTAGTAGCAGGAATTCCAAACATGACGCCGTCATGAGTTCCTTTAAAATTCCAATGTTTAACTAATTTATCTCCTTGTGCAATAATATCTATAAAATTAAATTCTGCATCAGAAAAACCCGTTAAGTAGTTGTTGTAATATTCTCTAAAACCGTCTATACCTGTTATGTTTCCGGTGGCAGTAACTACAGTTACTTGTTCATCAAAACTATCAGTATTTATAGCATTACTGTCTCTAGTTTCAAAAAAAACGTCCCAAGCAGTTTTATAGGTTTTGATATTTTTTGCAACTTTTTCATTAGCTTTTAGAGCAGTGTTACAGTTTTCACTAGGTTTTTGGTTGCAGCTTATACATACTAAAATAGTAAAAGAAATTAAAATTATTTTTTTCATGATTAGTGTTTTTTAAAGTTTTATTTAGAATCTAAGTTACTGTTTTTTAATAAAAAAAATAAAAAATTAGTTGTTTTTTACAATTTATATTAAAAAATTTATATTTGTAATTATTAATTAAAATCTTATAATATGAAAAAAATAGTTTATTTATTATTTCTTGTTACCTCTCTAGCTTTTTCTCAAGACATTAAATGGGATCCAGCTACAACATTTGAAGCTGTATTTGACATTGACGCAGTTCATACAAGAGATGGAGTTAATTACGAACTTTCTGCTTCTGGAGATGCAGGTCCTTATGGGAAAGCCTATCTATCTTATGTTTTCACAAATCACAATAATAGTACAACTAGTGGAGAATTTACTGGTTTTGCATGGACTCAGATGGGCGAAGATATAGTGAAAGCTACCTTACAAGGCGTTTATAAAAAGGAAGGTAAAATTTTTAAAATGTATTCCTATGACAACGTTACAGATGGAAATACGATGATAGTTAGTGGAGTAGTAGATTTTGTCGCACAAACAATGAAGTTTAAAGTAGCTCCTTTGAAGTAAATTGTTATTCTTATTAGAATTATTAAGCCCCTTATCTAGGGGTTTTTTTTTGAAAGATATTTAAGACGTGTCACAGTTTTTTTTAAATCATCAAACAATATTGAGAGTTGTATTACCAATTTATAGGGTGAAAATCATTAAATTTAGTTTATGAAATTAATTCTTTTAATAATTTTATTCATAAGTTCGTTTTTTTGTTATTCACAAAAAATATATTCTGTAAATTATTCAAACCAAGCAGACGTCAAAGTTTTTGTTGTGAAATACACCAATCAAGCAGATTTAAATGTATTTAAAGTTCAATATGCCAATCAGGCAAATGAAAACAAAGGATTGTGGTATTTTGTTAATTATTCTAATCAAGCTGATAAAAAAATTTATTTTGTTGATTACTCAAATCAAAGTGATTTAAAAATATTTTTTGTTGATTACCCCAATCAAGCTGGTTGGAGAAATAAGGCAAAAAAACATCTATTATATTAAATATTTAATTTCCCTCTAGTTAAACTTGGGAGTACTTAACTGATATTTTTGTACCCTATAAATTAATTATATTTGATTAAAAGAGATCATGAATAAAACATTATTATATACATTAGAAAAGTAAATTCTTTAATTAAATTACTTAAAAAACATATTACAGATGAAAACTAAATCAATTAATTATATCAGGTACCCCCTCATAGTAATAAGTATAACACTTTGTATCTCTGGAGTAAGATGGTTACTTAGCTCTGAGCCTTGGATGCTAGATCAGGTTGCTAATGAAGAAAGATTGCAAATGACTTTTGAGAGTCTTTTTGCTATGGATGGGAATACAACATTAAGCGCATACCTAACTCAGATTTATCGATTTTTGGGACTGTATGTATTAGGAATTGGGTTTTTATTACTTTCTTTTACACCAAAAAAATTCATGGAAATTCACATGGTTAGACAACGAATTTTAATTGTACTATCTATTTTATTGGTGTCAAATCTTGTGATAGGTTATGTTTGGATTTCTTCATCACATTTTATTTATGTAATGTGGGGAGCAATTATTTTATGTTTTATAAGTTTGTTTTATCATTTTAAATCTTGAATTTATAGAGAGAGTTACAAGTAGTTTATTTCGTTTTCAAAAATACCTTGGATAATTTTTTGATAGTATATACGCTTTTACTTTTTTTTTAAAATGCGTATACCTTAATTGGTGTTTATCATGAATTAACCATAATCCCTTCTTTGCTTTTTGGATGTATTTTTCCTTTATTTTTGGGATTAAGTTTTGAGATTTTTAATTTTAATCCAAATAATTATTTGAGAACATTTTTGGTGTGATTCCTGTTTCATTTTTGAATAGTCTATAAAATGTATTGGTTGCTTTAAAGCCTGAGGCTTCAGCTAGAGCCTCTATATTGTAGTTTTTTAAGTATCCTTTTTTAATTAATTCTTTTGCTTTTTTAATTTTTAAATGATTAGAAAACATTTTAAAATTATCAAAATTATTTTCGATGAGTGTTACTGAAATATATTCTGCTTTAATCTCCAATTCATTTGCTAACCAATTTAATTTAAAATGATCATTTAAATATAATTCGTGTTTTTCAATTTGACTCATTAGATACTTATAGACTTCATCTGTTTTTATTTCTGTTTTAATTTTCTCTCTTTTAAGACTATCTTCATTCATGAAAGAAGGTAAATTATAAAGAATAGTTTTATTTTTATTTAAAAATAATATAAGTATTAAAAACAGTAATGATATAACCCCTGATGTAGTATGTTGGGCAATATAAAAAACCTCATCGCTTGTAATTAATTTTAGACTAAAAAAAAGTGTAACAATAGACAATATAGCTTTTAAGTGTGTGAAATTATATAACCATATTCTTACATGTTCTATTTGTTTTGAAGATGATTTAATGTGCGTGAATTTATTGAAAATCTTTTTTAATAAGCTTTCTGCATTATGTGATGTTTTAACTTTAAAAGTATTATAGAGCAACTTATAAGTTAAAAAAGAATATATAATGTTTAATAAATTTCTTGAAATAGTTAACCAGTTTGGCAATTTTTTTGCATTGAAATAATTAGCCCAGTAAATATCATCCTGGCTTAAAGTCTCCAATTGAGATACATCAGGTTTGAAAGGTAATTCATATAGTACATAAAAAATAATAAATACTACAAGGTGAATAGTATCTGAAGAATTTATAGTGTTATCGTTATATAATGTTTTTTTTACATACAAATAATGTTTTTTTTACATACAAATAACACAAAATTGGTAGAATGCAAAATATTGAAGTGCTAAATATCAATCCAATTGGGAAATTAATATTATATACATTAAGTAAATAGTCCATGGAAAGGCGCCTGACTATTCCATATGAATAAGACCTAATAGTAATAGAAGTATCCTGTTAGAAATAAGGTAAAGGGTTTCTGATTTATAAAATAATCTAGAAATAAAAATAAGTATGGTTAACCAAATTACAGCTAATGACCCTTCAACTAAATACACCTTGTTTAAGTTTTCTTTTACTAATTTAATCAAAAAAAACTTTATATAGACTTCTCTCAAAATATTAAAAAAATATCTCATTTTGTTTTTGAGATAAGTTAGAGAGTTAGTTACATGATTTAGTTATTAAGAAAAACTAATTTTGGGACTAATAAATTTAATCTGTAAATACTCCCTTTAGTTAAGTTTGGTAAATATTCTATGAAAAAGATTATTTTTGATTAATTAATTTAAGAACAGTATTGAATTAAAATTCAATACTGTTTTTTATTTTGTGTAATTAATAACTTGTTAAAATACAATAAACAGGTTTAAATTTTTAAAAATAAATAGTGTTAAGGACAAGAAAATTAGCCAATTATTACGTTTTATCTTTCTTGTAACATTATATTATGTATTATTCTACAATAAATTAAGTACTCTCTACTCTCAAAAACACTTAACACAAAATCAAAAAAATAATCCCATATTATTGGTTATAAATTTTTTGAAGCTTTTTTTAATTCTAATTTGAAATCAATTTGCTAAATTTGATCAACTAAAAACATATCATTATGAATCTTAAACAAATTTTAGCATTATTTTTATTTTCTTCTGTATTCATTAGCTGTGAAAAAAAATCTGAAGAAAAAAAAGCCGATATAAATTATATATATGAGGCTACTTATTTAGATACCTTTAAAATGGGTAATTCCGATTTGGTATTAAAAGTACAGCAAATGCATGAGAGCATTATTAAAAAGGATTATGAATCAGCAGGCAGTTTCCTTGCAGACAATGTAGAATTTCGTTTAGAAGATGGTTCTTCAATTGAAGGCAAAGAGAATTGCATGAAGTTTATGGTTGATGGATATTCTTCGGTTGAAATTGAAGATTATAATGTAGCTGTAAATCTCGCAGTTACAGGTAATAATGGCGATGAATGGGTTCTACTTTGGGACAATGGTACTGTAACATCTGCAGATGGGGCATCAAGTTCCTTTAATTGGATGGAGTCTTTTCAGTTTGAGAATGGTAAAATTGTGATGATGAACCAGTTTTCTAAACCAAGAAATTAAAAACTTCATATCATTTAAAAACAAAAGAACTCTCTATTTAGAGAGTTCTTTTGTTTTTATAAAAAATTAACTTTGTTTTAATTTTAAGTTCAATTTACAAGAATTATCTTTATTGGAAGTTCTATTTTAATTAATTAAATGGTTTTATTTTGAGTAAACGAGTTTGTGTAATAGGTGCCGGTCCATCTGGATTACCAGCAATTAAAAACATTAGTCATGCTGGAATTCAAGTTGTGGCTTACGATTATAACCATGATGTAGGTGGGAATTGGATTTATAATGAAAATGAAAGTCATTCAAGTGTTTTTGAAACTACTCATATAATAAGTTCAAAAACCTTATCTCAATATGAAGATTTTCCTTTTAAACCTGAAGTGTCGGATTATCCATCCCATGAAGAACTTAGAAATTATTTTCAATCGTATGCTAGGCATTTTAATTTGTATGATTTTATACAATTTAATACTTTGGTGAAAAGCTGTGTTAGAATGCCTTCTAATGATTGGGAAGTTACCACCCTGAAAAATGAAAATGAACATGTAGAAATTTTTACAGATTTAGTTGTTTGTAATGGTCATCATTGGGAGCCTAAGTATCCAAACTATCCAGGTAATTTTACGGGTGATTTTTTACATTCACATCAGTATAAGAAAGCAGCACCTTTTGTAAATAAAAAAGTATTGGTAATTGGGGGCGGAAATTCTGCATGTGATGTAGCTGTAGAAACTAGTCGAGTAAGTGCTAAAACTTATCTTAGTTGGAGAAGAGGATACAGAATTATACCAAAGTTTTTAATGGGGAAGCCTACCGATGTTTTTGCAACAAAAATGACTTTTTTACCCATTTACCTTCGTAATTTATTAGCAGGTTTTATAGCTCATATTAATAATGGTTCTAATAAAATATACGGCTTACCAGAGCCAGAGCATAAGTTTGGAGCTACTCACCCAACAATTAATAGTGAATTGTTATATAAAATTAGACATGGTAAAATACAACCCAAGCCAGAAATTGACAGGTTTGAAGGCAAAACAATTTATTTTAAAGACAGTAGTAGTGAAGAATTTGACTCTGTAATAGCCTGTACCGGTTTTGAGTTGGCGCATCCTTTTTTCGATAAAAAGTTTTTAAATTATACTGAGGGCCCCGTACCTCTTTATCTTAAGATGTTTCATGCAGAATATGATAACCTATACTTCATAGGGATGTTTCAGCCTTTAGGATGTATTTGGCCGGGCGCAGAACAACAAAGTATATTGGCTACATTAGCTTTAAAAGGTCTGTGGGAAAGACCTTCTAACATGAAAACTCTATGTGAAAGAGAAGTTACAAACCCGCACATGAAACAAATTAATACCAATAGGCACAGAATAACTGTAGATTTTCATCAATTTTTAAAAGATTTAAAAAAACAGATTAAAAAGGTTAAAAAAACATAGGTGTGGTTACAGAAGATTTCCGTAAGCAGCTCTGTTGAGTCGTATTATTTTATATCTTTTATCAAAATTAGATTTTGAAACTATTAAAAAATCTTCTTTTATTCCTGTAAGAACACTTAATTGTAGATTAATTTGATCTATGTATTGATTTTTAATTCGTTCATTTTGAATCTTGCTTAAATGATCTTTTTTAACGAGGTTGTATACTTTTGAAAGCTCAATGTCTTGTGGTTCTACCATTTTAATAATAGCGATTGATAAGCTGTCTAACTCTATAAATTTGTTTTTAAATCTAATACCGTTATCTAACAGTTTTATAGTTTTTGCATTTGCATAACTTTTTGCTACGTAGAAGATTACAACTAATATTATAATAAATACAGAAGCTAATATAATTTTTTCGGTAATATTTTGTGTATCATAAAGTTTGGTAATTACTTCTGTTTCTTTAGTAAGTTTACTTAGTGCAATTTTATTTATTTTTCCTTTGCCATTTAAAAAGTAAACATAATCTTCATAATAAATTGGGTTAACACCAAATACAAACTGATATAAAATAGGAGCTATTTTGTATCTTGTAATTGTATTATTTACGACATCAATTTTAAACAGTTTATTTTGTTTGTTTAGTAAAAATAGACTTGAATCTACTTTAAAAATAGAATGAATTGGAAATATTAGATTTCTTAAAATATCGCCTAATTTTTTCCATTTTTTAGTTTTGTAATTAAATTCCCAAATTTCATTATTTTTTTTGGTTAAAGTTCTTGTTCCTTTTTCGTCTAGAGAGTTACCACCAAAAAAATAATAAGAATCGTTTAGAGTAAAACCTATTTGATTATTTATAGCAGGAGGTATTTCAGAATCTTCAGAAATAGAGTAGCTTTGCCACTCTTTTGTGAGATCTTCAAAGTATATTAAAAAATTAGATAAAGTCCAGTATCCATATCCACCGTGCCTAAAAATAGTATCCTTTCTTACAAATAGATTACTATCAATAAAAAAATTTACAATATCAGAATTATCAGTTTTATATAAACTATCATTAGAATTTAATTCAAATATATCCCCCCCTCTTTGATGTATAAACAACATCCTATTATTTTTTAGAATCATTTTAGGAGGTACAGCATTATAGTTTTTTATTCTAACGGAGCTTGTAGTTTTTAAATTAGAAAGTGAAATTCGATGAATAGAGGTATAGGTTTGATAAATGAGTTGTTTATTGATAGAATCTAATAATAATTTTAATGGAAGTTGATTGTTAATATCACTTTGTGAAAACGAAATAAGTGGAAAAAAAAGTAAAAGCTTTAAAAATAATTTCATTGAAATGATACTAATTAATTAATTTTATTTAATTGATTTACAAAACTTTATATTTATATTTTTATATTTTAAAGAGGAGGTAAATACTAATATCATTATAATGATATTAGTAATTTACGATTTTTTTCGTTTATTTGTTAAGCTAATGTATGATAATTATTTTTATAAAATATTATAATAGCGTGGTAAAGAAAGTGTGAAGATTACTTAGGGAGCAATACGCTCCCTTTTTTTAATATATATATTATTAGTACCTTTAATAAACTAATGCATTTCTACCTCAATATCAAAATTTTTTAACTTTATGATTAAAATCAGATTTTCTCTAATTTGTTTAATATTCGCCTTCAATGCAAGTTCTCAGACTAAACAACCCATAAGTATAGATTCTATAAGTATAATTTATAATAAAAATTATAGATTATCTACAAAATTATCTCCTATTGAATTCACTGATACTGCTCATGATTTTCTAAAGTTATTAGATACTCAAAGAAAAATTTATAAATCTTTTAATAACCGAAAAATATCACAAAAAAATAAATCAGATATTAATCAATTGATTCCTTTTCAGGTTTTAACTTACTTAGATTTGATGTTGTATGGTACTATTAAAAACAATATAGATTCTGTTCAATTATATAAAACAAAAATTTTATCATTAACTAAAGATCCTGGCCTTGTCGGAGAGTCTTTTGGGGTATCTGCCTATACATATTTAAATGATAATATGTACACTAAGGCAATTATTGATTTTCAAACGGCTTATAAATATTATAAAAATTCAGAAAAATTAAAGATACAATATAAACAAGTCCATGTTTTAGTTAACCTTATAAATGCACACATAGATATTGGTACTTTAGCACAAGCCACTACTACTTTTGATTTACTAAAAAAGACAATTAATAATTTCTCCAATCATCCTAGGCTCATAAATTTAAAGGAATTAATCAAGATTTTAAATGCTACAATTTTAATTGCTAAAGAAAATTACGATGCTGCTTTATTAGTTTTACAAACAGTTAAGGAAAACAATCTAGACAAACCTCATTTAAAAGAGATGTATTATGATGTTTTACATGACACATATAATGGATTAAACAATTATACTTTAGGAGAATACTATTTGGATAAGATGTTTACCCCAGTTAATGGAAATTCTTTGGGTTTATTTAAAGATTTACATTATTCAGTTGATAAATTACAATATGCCATCTATAAGAATGATACGAAGCAAGCTGATTTTTATTTTAATAATTTAAATAATACTCAAAGTTCTTCTCTTTCGTATTTTCAAAGATTTTCAAAAGAAAAGACTATAGGTAATTACTATGCTTTCAAGAATTCTTTTAAGAAAGCCTTCAGCTATTTAAAGAAATCTGATAGTATACAAAATGCTGCGAATATAAAAAAAGAGAGAAGTAAATATGATATTCAACGTTATTATATTCAATTAAATGATGAGTTAAATAAGATGAAGCAACTTAACCTAGAAAAAGATCAAATTCTTGTAACAAAAAGAAACCAATATTTCATGATAGGCTTTTTCATTGTTTTTGGTTTTGCTGCTATTTTTTTATTCATCAATGTAAAACGAAAAAAGAAGCAGTATCAATTGAAAGCTTCTTTAGAATCTCAAAAAACAATTTTAGAATCTAAAGAGAAATTTTTAGAAAACATGTCTCATGAAATTAGAACACCTATTACCTCTATTATAGGTTATTTAAATTTACTTTCCGAAGAGAATTTAGTAAATGAAAAAAGAGTTAAATACACAAACATAGCCATTAAGAATAGTAATAAAATGATTTCATCTATTGATAGTTTTTTAACTTTATTAAGATCGGGAAAGACATCAATTGTGCAAAATAAAAGAATATCATTCAATTTAAATGATTTTATCTTAGAGAGGTTAACGTATTATATTCCTGATTTTGAAATAAAAAAAATGAAACTTTACTACAAGGTTAATTTTAAAGATAAAGTTACTATTTCATATGATATAGAAAGCTTAAAAGCCATTATTAACAATTTGATTTCTAACGCTATTAAATATTCAAACTCTAATACTTCTGTTTTTTTTATATTTAATATTTCAGCCTCTAATCTAATTATTTCAGTTAAAGACGAAGGATATGGTATAGATGAAAAAGACAAAGAAAAGATATTTGATCGTTTCTATCAAACAAGCAGCAATAGATCAATTGGTGGATTTGGGATTGGATTATCTTTAATTTCTGAATTGGTAAAAAGACTAAGTGGAACTATAACTTTAGAATCAGAATTAAATAAAGGAAGTTTATTTAAAGTGAAGCTTCCCTACAAATTATCAAATTTTAATATAAATACATCTTCAGTTAATAACGATTTTAAATTATTAACTGATTTTAAATCTCTTGATGAAACATCCAATACTATGGAGAATTATCCTAAAGTTCTTATTGTGGATGATAATACAGAAATGGTTAGCTATTTAAAAGAGATTTTTTCTGACTTTGTAAATTGTACTTTTGCTTTCAATGGAAATGAAGCCCTAGCTAAAGTTAATGATACTAATTTTGATCTTATTATATCTGATGTAAGAATGCCCGAAATGAATGGTTTTCAATTCAAAAAAGAACTCAATGAAACTTCTCATTATAGAGAGATTCCTTTTATAGTAATGAGTTCTGTATCAGAGACAAAGTCTAATAAATTTAAAACTGACTTAGGTATCAATGACTATTTAGCAAAACCATTTACAAAGAATGAAATAATCTCTAGAGTTCAGCTTTCTTTAGAAAGAACCCTAAATAGAAAAAAAATAGTAGGTGAAAAAATTACAACAGATTTTGACAGTAATTCAAATAGGTTGGTGAAGCAAATTAGAGAATGTATCATCTCAAACATAACAAATCCGGAACTGAATGTAAATATGTTAGCTGAAGCCTGTGGGTATAGTCAGAAAAGATTGAATGAAATTTTAAAAATTAAATTAGGTTTAAGTCTTGTAAATGTGATTTTAGAAGTTAAATTGTTAAAGGCTTATGAGTTTATAGTGAAAAATAAGTTTACTACAATTAAAGAGGTGATGTTTGCAGTAGGTATAAATAGTAGACCCTACTTTTACAAAAAATTTAATGAAAGATTTGGAATTAAAATAGGAGAACTAAAAAATAAATACTCACATCTCAGTTAAATAGATTTTTTGTTATTTAATTTAAATTTTCTAGAAAACAAAAAAACCAAAACAAACAAAATAGTGTTTTGGTTTTATTTTAGGGTGTAGAAATTAAATTTATTAAATATGTCAACAAATATTAAATTTCCTAAATCAAAAATACTATTTAGAATTAGTTTACATAGTATTTAAATAGTTTAAAACTATTATTTTTTTTATTCTTTTGTTACTTTTTTAATCTTTATATGTTCTCTTTTTTACATTTAGTTGTTTTAACCATTAATTTAAACCAGAGCAGAATTAATATTTAGCTGCTTTCGGAAAATTCTTCATAATAATATATTTTATGAGTTTCTAATTCTGTAAATTAATTCTAAAATTTAAGCAATTTTTAATATTAAATGGTGTTGTAGTATTTGATATAAAACGATATATTTACGTCCCTAAGTTTTTTAACTTTTATGAAAATAGTAAAAAGTTTACTTTTATTTATTGTTATCTCCTTCTTCTTTTTATTAGAGGGTAAATCACAGGAGACACTTCCAATTTATTCAGATTACTTATCTGACAATGTCTATTTAGTTCATCCTTCAGCAGCAGGTATTGGTAATACAGGTAAATTACGCTTTACGGCAAGGCAACAATGGGGTGGGGTAAAAGATGCACCTACATTACAAACACTAAGTTTTCATAACAGGTTTAGAGAAAAAGCTGCATTAGGTTTTATCCTTTTTAATGATAGCAATGGGTTCCATTCTCAAAAAGGAATTCAGGGTACATTTGCTTATCATTTAGATTTAAATAGAGCTTCCATTTTCAATCAAATATCGTTTGGTCTTTCTCTAACCGCAGTTCAGAATCAAGTAGATCAAACACAGTTCTTTGGAGATCCAACAGTAGCGTCAATAATTAGAAGTGATGGCTATTTTAACGCAGATTTTAGTGTAGCCTACCATAAAAAAGGATTTTCATCCTATTTTACGGTTAAAAATCTATTATTATCCGCAAAAAATAATCTTAACAATAGTTTAGAACCCTTAGATTTAAGAAATTATGTTCTTTCATTAGGGTATTATTTTGGTGAAAAACAATATTTTCAATTTGAACCTTCAGTGATGATTCAACTTAGAGAATCTACTGGAGAAAGAATTGTTGATTTTAACTTAAAAGCGTATAAAGATTTTAACAAAGCACAGTTATGGGGAGCGCTATCCTATAGAAGAGGGTTTGATGCTAAACCAATTGAAGATTTGGTATATATTACTCCTATTATTGGTGTGAACTATAACAAATGGATGTTTTCTTATACTTATACTAGACAGATGAATGATATAGTTCTTACTGATTTTGGTTTTCATCAAGTTTCCATTGGAGTCAATTTATTTACAAGAAAGCCTAGAGCAGCTGCTTGTCCTAACATAAACGCTTCTTTTTAAAATTCTTTACTTAGAATTTCTACATTATAATTATTTAATAATTTAGATAAAACTTTAGTGTCTTTATTGCTGAAAAACTTATGGGTAGTCTTACAGTTTTCATTTGTTTGAGCAATATTAAATTTTTCTAATATTTTTTTTGTCTGTCTAGCAACTGCAAAACCAGCATCAATAATTTTTATATCATTGGTTACTATTTTGCGAATGGAAGGTATTAGATACGGATAATGTGTGCAACCCAAAACTAGTGCATCTATATTTTTTTCCATCATAGGATTCAAATATTTTTTGAGTAAAAACTCAATTTCTTTAGATTCTATCTCACCTTTTTCAATTAAATCAACCAGGCCATCTCCAACTTTTTCTATAATTTTTATATCACTTTTTAAGTTAGCTGATGTTTTTTCAAATAGATCGCTTTGTATAGTTCCCTTGGTTGCTAAAACACCAATATTATTTGTTTTGGTTACTAAACTAGCTGGCTTTATTGCGGGTTCTATGCCTATAAAAGGAATGGTATATATCTCTCTAAGAACTTTAATTGCATTTGTTGTGGCTGTATTACACGCTACAACAATTATTTTTGCATTTTGATTTAGAAGTATTTCTGTATTTTTTACACAATATTCAATAATTCTATTTTCTGTTTTGTCACCATATGGCGCATTTTTACTATCAGCCAGGTAAATAGTGTTTTCATTAGGTAAAAGTTTATGAACTTCCTTCCAGATAGATGTACCACCTATGCCAGAGTCAAAAAAACCGATTGGATTCTCTTTTATAGAGTTCATAGTTATCGTAAATAAAAAATCCTACTAGTGAAGTAGGATTTTTTTGTGAAACAATGTTGTTAATTAATTTTGCACTGGAGCAGTTGGTTGCTTTACATCTGCCAGTAATCCTAGTTTTTCCTTAACAGCATCGTATAAGTCTTCACCATCAGAAACTAAAAGTCCTCTTCCAGCTGAAGCATCTATTACGTAAAGAATTTGCTTTGCTTTAGCTACATCATTAATAGCTTTTCTAGCTTTTGCTATAATTGGAACTAACTTATTATTTTGTTTCTCTTGAATATCTTGATAAGCAGCTTGTTCTGCTTGTTGAATTCTTGAGTTGTCAACTTGAACTTCTTGAGCTCTTTGTTTGTTAGTATCTTCAGTCTGTTGTGCTTGTTCTGCAGTATATTTTTTAATTTTATCATCAAGCTTTTTCTTCATACCATCGATATCATCTTTGTAAGTCTTGGTAATCTTAGCCAATTCTGCTTGTAAAGCTCTTGTTTCAGGCATGTTAGCAATTACTCTCTCATAAACAACGTGCCCAATTTTTTGTGCATTTACAACACCACTCATCCCTAAAGTTAAAAACGCAACTAATAGTAGACTCTTCAATTTTCTCATTTTGTTAATTTTAATTATTATTTTAATCTTTATTTTCTTTTTGCTTTCTGATAGCGTCTTTTTTTTCTTTTAATACTCTTCTTTTTTCTTCTATATCTGCAATTCTTTTCTTTCTAGCTTCTTCAATTTTTTTCTTTTTGGCTAAACGTAGCTCTTCTTTCTTTTTAGCTGAAGCTTCCCGGTCTTTAATAGCCTTCTGTTGTCTGGCTGTCAGTTCTTTTTTTGGAGCTCTTTTTTTAGCTTTTTTCTCTTTGTTAAGCTTAATTTTACGTTCTCTTACGATTTCATTGAGAACAAAGTCGCTAATATCGTATTTATTATTGGAATATAACATGACTAAATCACTAGATTTATCAAAAACAAAATCATATTTTCTTTTTGCCACAATGTCTTTGAGTGAATTGTAAACTTGATCTTGTATAGGTTTAACAAGTTGTTTTCTCAATAAAAACATATCGCCATTAGGTCCAAAATATAAACTTTCCAACCTTCTTAGTTCCTCTTGTTTTAGTAAGATTTCATCTTCTTTTTCCAAAATGAGATCATTTGTTAAAATTGCTCTTTCGTTAGCTAAATCTGTTTTTGACTTTTCTATAAATCTACTCAATTTATCTAGTGAACTTCTCCATTTAGTTACTTTTGAATTCAATGTATTTTGTGCCTCAAGGTACTCTGGAACATTTTCTAAGATATACTCCATGTCTATGTAGGCTATTCTTTGAGCTTTTTGTGCTGTTATAAGCGAACCACTCAAAAGGAATAGATACAGAAAGACATTCAATATAATTTTTCTATGTTTTAAAAGTATCATACTCTAGATTAAAATTAAATTCGATTCTTTAAAATTGTTGACCAATTATAAAGTGGGTTTGCCATCCAGATTTTATATTAGACCCTGGAAGAGGATCAAAACCGTGGGCAAAATCAATTCCTAAAAGACCAAATGCTGGCATAAAAATACGTATACCTAGACCAGCAGACCTTTTTAGGTTAAACGGGTTAAAGTTAGTAAAATTGTCATAAGAATTACCAGCCTCTAAAAATCCTATTGTATAAATTGAAGCTGAGGGCTTGTCCGTGATAGAATATCTTAATTCTAATTGAAACTTATTGTAAATAGTTCCACCTTCAATTGAAGACAATCTATTATTTTCATATCCTCTTAAACCAACACTCTCTCTTCCGTCTAATTGAAATTGAGCTATACCATCTCCACCTACGAAGAAACGTTCAAAAGGAGTGCTTCCTAATTCACTGTTATAGAATCCGAGGTATCCCATTTCTGCATTGGCCATCAATACCAATTTGTCTGTGAAACCATTATACCACTTTCCTTTGAATAATAATTTATAGTACTCTAGCCATTTAAATCTTTCCGCAGGTTCTAAACTCTGGTAATCTGTATTGTTAAAAAGTGAATAAGGAATAGTTGCTTTGGCACTAATACTAAAGGTAGATCCATAGGTAGGAAATATTAAACTTGGACCAGCAGAATTTCTACTTAAGCTAATATTATAGGCTAGATTGTTCAAGTCTCCATCACTTAGAATATCTGTTCCCACTCTAAACTGGTAGTCATCTAGATTAAAGCTTTGGTAACTAAATGTTTGAGATAGAGTGAAAAAGTCACTAGGCCACGTTAATCGTTTTGCAAGCCCAATAGAAGCACCTCTAATACCTAGACTTCTATCTTTATCTACATCAAAAGTTCGACGATCTAATTGAAATTGTTTAGAAGAGTATACAGAAAAAGACAATGATTGTGGTTTTTTACCTCCAAACCATGGCTCAGTAAAAGAAAAACTATAGGTATTAAAAGTTCTACTTGTTTGCAACCTTAATGATAATGATTGACCATCTCCCATAGGAAGTGGTTTGTATGCTTCTTTTTTAAATAGATTTCTTATAGAAAAGTTATTAAAAGACAATCCTAATGTTCCAATAAAAGATCCACCACCATAACCTCCTTGAAGTTCTATCTGACTTCCTCCTTTTTCTATCACTGAAAATTCTATATCTGCAGTTTTATCTTGATAATTTGGTTTTACGTCTGGTGTTACGTTCGTGTCAAAGAAACCTAGCTGACCAATTTCACGAATAGACCGGATGATGGCATCTCTACTGAATAATGAACCTGGTTTTACTCTTAATTCTCTAAATACAACAAAATCATTGGTTTTATCGTTTCCAACAATACTTACTTTATTTATGGTAGCTTTTTCATCTTCTCTAATTCTAACTTCAACAGTTATAGAATCATTTACAACTTTAGTTTCTACAGCATTAACAGATGAAAATAAGAATCCACTGTTTTGATATAATGTTTGAATATCCTCTGATGTTGGGCTCCCGTCACCTGTAATTCTTTCCTTTAATACAGCTCCATTGTATACATCTCCTTTTTCAATCTTTAAAAGTGTATTTAGTTGTTGATCTGTATAGCTCTTATTACCTACATAAACGATGTCTCCAAAAATGTATTGTCTACCTTCTTCGAGTTCAATATCTATATTAATTGTATTGTCATCATTCCATGAAATAGAATCAGACAATATTCTAGAATCTCTATATCCTAATCTACTGTAGGTATCTAGTATACTTTCAAGATCTTCTTTGAACTCATCATCTATGTATTTAGACCCTTTCCAAAACCTACCTAAGAATTTCCTTTTGGTATTGCTCATTGCAGCCCTTAATTTACCATCTTCTAAAGCTTCGTTACCTTTAAAATTAATATTCTTAATCTTAATTTTGGACCCTTTATCTATAAAAATTCTCATATTTACAGAGTTGATGTCTGATGAATCTAGTCTAGTATTTATATTTACTTTGGTCTTTAAGAATCCTTTATCTGTATATTTTTTTCGGATGTAGTTTTTAGTAGTTACAATCAAATTATCTGTAACCATAGCTCCTGTTTTCAGTTCAGCTTCAGTTTTTAATGTTTTTGACTTATTTTTTTTAATACCTGCAATGCTAATTTGGTTTAGCTGAGGAAGTTCCTTTACGTCAAATTCTAAATAAATGGTGTTGCCATCAACTCTTAATAGATAAACCTCAACAGTTCTAAATTGCTTACTTTCATATAGCTTTTTGATGGCGCTTGTTAATTTATCCCCAGGTAATTTTAGGGGTTGTCCTATTTTAAGTCCTGTAAAAACTTTAACAGTAGACTCTGTGAATTTTTGTAAACCAGTTACTGAAATACCTCCAAGAATATATTCCTTGCCTTTCTCATACACAATATTTTTTTGTACTGTAATAGAATCATTTTTTACTGTAGCAGAGGAGCTATTAGTATCTTGTGCTTTAGAGGGGATAGCTAATAAAACAAGTATAATTGTAAAAAAAATTGTATTATAAATAATACTATTCTGTAATTGTAATCTGATCGCTAGTTTTTCCAAATCTTCGTTCTCTATTCTGATATTCTATAATAGCATCATAAAAATGCTCCTTTCTAAAATCTGGCCAAAGTATATTAGTGAAATATAATTCGGCATAAGCCATTTGCCATAAAAGAAAATTGCTTATTCTTTTTTCGCCGCTAGTTCTTATCATTAAATCAACGTCGGGCAAATTAAACGTATATAAATGATTATTTATAATTTTTTCATCTATTTCTTCGAGTGTAAGTTCGTTATTAACAACTTTTTTAGATATGTTTTTAATAGTATTAACAATTTCTTCCCTGGCTCCATAGCTAAGTGCTAGTGTTAATACTATTCTGGTGTTGTTTTTAGTTTTAAGGATAACTTCTTTTAATGTTTTTTGTGCAGTCTTAGGAAGGCTATTAATATTTCCAATACTATTAAACCTAACCTCATTTTCCTGTAACGTGTGCAGCTCCTTATTAAGTGATTTAATAAGTAACGCCATCAAAGCATTAATTTCTACTTTAGGTCTGTTCCAATTTTCAGTTGAAAAAGCATACAATGTAATGGCCTTAGTTCCAATTTGTGCAGCAGCTTCAATGGTTTCTCTAACAGCAGTTATGGCATTTTTATGACCAAAAATACGATTCATACCCTTGTTTTTTGCCCACCTTCCGTTGCCGTCCATAATCACGGCAATGTGCTTTGGTATCCTGTCAGGGTTAATGAGTGTTTTTTTATCCATAGTTCTATCTTTGGTCTGCAAAACAGGCAGGCCTACCAAATGTGTATACTAATGAAATTCCAGAAAACATATACCAATCATTTGAAGTACCTCCAAAATCTAATTCTGAAAATCTATTTGTTGAATAATCTAATTCATCTGTAAAAGTGTAACGAAATGTAGTTTCTATTGCAAATGCAATTTTCCCATAAACTTTAGTTTTGAAACCTACTCCGAATGGAATGGACACAGATGTATTTCTTGTGAATTTATAGCTTCTGTCAGGGTTTTGCAGTCTAGGAGTTTCATAATCTACTGCTGCCATTTGTAATAAAATATATGGAGTGCTGGTATGGTCTCTAGAAGACAAATCGTATTCGTAAAAATTATATTCTATACCCACTGCAAATTCATTTATTGAGTTTTTAAAACTAAAACCTCTTCGTTGTCTAATAATATTTTCAGAATCAGCATCATTTCCTGAGAGAGAAAAATAACTGAAATTTCCTCTAATTGCTATCCTGGGATTTAAGTTATACTTGTACAATATAGCTCCTCCAGTATTATTTGGTCTGATATAATTGGTAGGCCCAACATCTCCAACATAATTAACTCCACCTACAAAAAAACCAATTTCGTTTATTTGTGATAAACAATTGCTTGAAACACAAATAAATAATAACAAAATTAAATGCTTTTTCATCCTTAAAAATAGCTCGCAAATATAAAAAAATCTATTCGCTTTATAAAGTTAATAGGTAAGTCTTTTTGAATAACTAGATTTTTGTTTTTTTATTGTTTTTTTCTGGCTAAATATTAGATTCGTTTCTTGTATCTTCTCCCCACAAAAGTTTAGTTCTTAATGTAGAGAAAAAAGATTGGTTTGAAGGAATAATACTCTTAATCGTGAATGAGGACTTTTCAATGTAAATTTTTGTTTCTTTTGGAACAGAAGTAATTCTTGAATCTAATGATATTAAAAAACTTTTTTCTCTAGATTCAACTTCCAGTTGAATGCGGGTATCATCTGGAATCACCATAGGTCTTGCATTAAAATTATGAGGAGCTATTGGAGTAATAATAAAGTTCTTGGAGTTAGGAGAGATAACGGGTCCATTGCAACTTAAAGAATATCCTGTAGACCCTGTAGGTGTTGCTATAATTAGCCCATCAGACCAATAATTAGTCAAGTATTCGTTATCTAGAAAGGTTTTTACACCTATCATAGAAGTTGTATTTTCTCTTGCTATAGTAATTTCATTCAAAGCAAAAGGGAGTTCACTTATAGATGAAATCTCTGGACTTGTTCTTATGCTTAGAAGAGTCCTTTCCTGAATTTTATATTTTTTTGCAATCAACAAATCAATAGACTTTTCTATAGAGTCTTTTTGAATATTTGCTAAAAAACCGAGACGACCAGTATTAATTCCTAAAATAGGAATATTTAAATCTCGTATATATGTTATGGTTCTTAAAATAGTTCCATCTCCACCTATGCTAAAAAAAACATCAAAGGAATTATTTAAGTCATTAAAACTAGTAAAAGTTGCAAATTTTTTTGTGAGATAATTATGTTGTTTAAGAATATCATAAAAGTTTTTTTCGAAAAAAACAACTACATTATGTTTCTCTAAAGCTTTTAAAAGAATGGTTATTTCTTTTTCTGCATTTACAGAATAAATTTGACCGAAAACAGCTACTTTTTTTATCATTACATGTCTAGGTATTTCTGTAAGTAATCAGATCTATCTTTCAAATCTTGAAGGTAAAAATCATCTTTGTGTTCTGAAACTACATTGTAATTATATCTTCTAAATGTTTGGATTATTTCGTTAATATCTTCAGAGTTAATTTTAATAGTAGCCTGGGAGTTATCGGAGATGTCTAATGAAAGATAAAGTCCAAGAACTTTTCCTCCATTAATTTCAATAATCTGGCTTATTTCACTTATAGAAAAATCTTTTTTGTTTTTTTCTACAATAATTATAATTCCTTCATTAATTAAAAAAGGACTGGTGCAAAATAAATCTAGTATATCACTCAATTCATAGTAGCCTAAGTACTTTTTTTCATCATTTAATACAGGCAGTATGTTAGTCTCATTATTAGTAAATAACTTAATGAGGTTTAACACAGTTGTATTTTCATCAGCATAAAAAAAGTCAATTAAATGAGAATATTCTGAAATGGTTGAGGTTTCATCTTCGATAATTTGAAAATCAGTTTCAGATAAACATCCAATAAGCTTGTCATTTTCAACAATAGGAACATGAGTAATGGGAAGTCTTTTACAAATATCAATGGCATTTTTCACTGAACTCTCATGAGTTAAGCCTGTTATGTCATTAAGTATGTATTCTTTTACATTCATACCTTACGAATATAGTTTAAAATCATTTAATGCCGTACTTTTGTACTTTATTTGAAACTAATGACAAAGTTAAGTGTAAATATTAATAAAATAGCAACATTACGTAATTCAAGAGGTGGAGATGTGCCTAATTTATTACAAGTTGCTGAAGATATTCAAGAGTTTGGCGCACAAGGAATAACCATACACCCAAGGCCAGACGAAAGACACATAAGATATCAGGATGCTTTAGACTTAAAACCCAAAGTAATTACAGAGTATAATATTGAGGGAAATCCAATACGTAAATTTATGGATTTAGTCCTGGAAGTAAAGCCAACTCAGGTAACACTAGTTCCTGATGATATCAATCAAATTACCTCAAATGCAGGATGGGATACTGTTGCGCATCTATCGTATTTAAAAGAGGTGATTAGTGAATTTAAAAATGCTGGAATTAGAACTTCAATTTTTATAGATACAGATCTTAAATTAATAGAGGCAGCTGCTAAAACCGGAGCAGACAGAATAGAGTTATATACAGAGTATTTTGCAAGCGAATATGACAAAGGCAATGTAAAAGCCATAAAACCATATGCTCAAGCCTCAATTTTAGCCCATGAACTTGGATTAGGTATTAATGCTGGACATGATTTAAGTTTAGATAACATAGAATTCTTTAAACAAAATATCTCCAATTTAGCTGAGGTCTCTATTGGTCATGCATTAATTTCTGAGAGTCTATATTTAGGACTTCAAAATGTAGTAAATATGTATTTACATAGACTTCAATAACATGCAAATATTACATTCTAAAATTATTGGAAAAGGAGCTCCTTTGCTCATTCTTCATGGATATTTTGGCATGAGTGATAACTGGAAGTCTTTAGGGAATAAATTCGCTGAAAATTTTCAAGTTCACCTAATAGATCAGCGAAATCATGGTAGAAGTTTTCACGAAAATGATTTTAATTATGATTATTTAGCTGACGATTTAATTAGATATGTAATCCATCATAATTTAAAAAAGATAGTATTGTTAGGTCATTCTATGGGGGGGAAAACTGCCATGTTATTTGCAGTAAAATATCCAGATTTTGTAGATAAATTAATTGTTGCTGATATTTCACCAAGATATTATCAGCCCCATCATAATGAGATTTTAAAAGCGCTAAATTCAGTAAATTTTACCATCCAAAATACAAGAAAACTAGTTGATCAAAAAATCGCTGAGCTAATACCTGATATGGGTGTTCGTTCATTTTTATTAAAAAACGTGTACTGGAAAGAAAAAGGAGTATTAGGGTACAGGT
>Ga0213863_10000989_pt1 | contig 21372 bp, 6 predicted proteins | sample PICome_8_FD_160128 | JGI IMG/M metagenome (GOLD analysis project Ga0213863, IMG submission 160128) | Coastal seawater microbial communities near Pivers Island, North Carolina, United States - PICO497 | ecosystem: Environmental > Aquatic > Marine > Coastal | place: USA: North Carolina | collected... | reverse complement strand
TTAAAGTTCCTTCTGCATCGGCGACAGTTGTTTCTAATCTTCTTGGTGAAACTGGAACAAACGGCGTATTGAATTCTGGTGTCCAGAATACTATCACTAATCGCCCATTTCTACAAGAAAAGGGCGTGGCCGCAAGTTTGACAGTTGCTGTTTCTAATCTTGTATTATCAGCCAATAAAACTGAATACACGAGTCTGTTGCCGGGCGATGTTGTATGGGGAAGTCCATCTTCAGTAACTGGCCAGAGAAATATGTATATGTATGATTTTTTCAACAAAACCTTGTTGTTTAAATATGCACCAAGATCAAGTGCAACATTTTCAATTTCTATGATAAACTATAGTACTGCAAATCCGTCTTCAAATCTATATACTATTGATAGACCCGAAGATAGAAATTTTCCAGAAACTAATATGAATAATATTAAAACTATCAATAGATTTGTTGTTCGTGAACAAGATGTATTAAAACCATGGGATTATCATGTTTCTGCAACAATGCATGAGATAGACTCTCATGCTATTATCAATCCACAAGAACAGTTATCAATCACGCAGGATAGAAATTTTGTATTTTCTTTCCCGACTCAAATCACATCACAGAGATTCTATTATCCACAGAGTGAATTAGATTTGATTTGTGTTTCATCTGCAGATTTTTCAACTCAAGCCGGACATGTCGAAATAAACAAATATGGCGACTCTGATGGAATTAATGGAACTTTCTCAAGCAATTCATTTGTTCCAGCCGGTATTACTGGAGATGAACAGACAAGATATGCTGGACATACTGGGCCGGATGAAGAAAAATATGTCTGGAGAAAAAATGCTAGAAAATATGAAGGAATGGTTTCAACACTACCAAATGGTAATGGAATGAGGATCTTCATGCAAGTAACTGGAAGTAGTATTAGATATAGTGATGTTACAGAAGGTAAGGCTCCTGGCTCTGCAGTTGGTACATAATAATTGTATAAAATTAAAAAGGAAAGATTTTTTTTTATAAATATAAAGAAAAATACATTTAAAGGAGATCAATAAATGACTACTTCATTATCTACGGAATTTATGTCAGGTGGATTCTCTATTCAGAGAAATGAAATGGTGTCGATGCAACAACAAAAGCACCGTCAGAAATTTCAGTTTTTGAATAGTTTTAATCAAACATTCACTAGACTTGATAGACCAGCACAAGGAGAATTTGATAGAATTTCTCCATATCAATTGTCATCACAGAGAAGGCAGTTTATTGGTGGAACCGTTACTACAATTACAAACCCATTAACACAAACTTATAGAAATGGAACCCAACCAGCATCACTTGGAGGCATTGCCTTTAATGCAAATGGAGGAATTTCTTCTATTAATGTGTTATCAGGGGGATTTGGATATGCTCCAAGCACCACATTTAATGTTACAATAAGAGGTGGAGAACCATCAAGTGGAAGTTTAGAACAGGCAGTAGCAACAGCAACATCAGATGGCGAAGGTAGAATTGTATCCGTAGACGTTTCTATCACTGGAACCAATTATGATAATAGCGGAACAACTGTTACTGCAGAAGTCGATGAATCTCCAGCAACAGGACAATTTTATGTTTCATTCTTTGATGGTATTGGTGCTATTACTGGAGTGGATATTGCTTCATCTGGCAAGACAGGTCATCGCCCGGGCGTATATCATGTATCTGCCGGTGCTGTTGGATTAGGATTAGACTCTAACGGAGATGCCAATGTAACTTCAGGTTCTGGTGGAACTTTCCAAGTATTTGTCGATAACAGTGGAACTGTTAATAAAGTAGTTCCTTTAACTTTTGGTACTGGATATGTAGCAGGAAATACTATTGAAATTTCAGTTGCTGAATTGGGTAATAATGGAGCATCTACTCCCCTATCATTAATTGTTGGCTCTTCAGTAGATGAAGCACAATTAAAGTTGGACTATGGAACAGTAACTTGGAGAAGCGATACATTTACAGTTGGAGATACAGTTTTACTCGAATATTTTATAGATACAGTAAAGGATTCGCGGGCAGTAAATGGTGTACTAAGAACACTCGCAACCGACTTATGTTTACATCCATATGGAAACTATTACAGTACAGCATTCTCAACAGTACAACAAAGAAGTGCGCTCATGACAATCACTCCACAGAGTGGTGTCATAATACCTACCCCAGCAGCTTCTGCAAGCATGACTGCAACTTTGTCTATTGATGGAAATGATTTAGACGAAGCCGGTGGTGGATTTAAAACAACAGATGTTGGAAAAAGAATTATTGAACCAAACGGATCTGGTGCAGCCATCATAACTGCAGTGGTTGATGGTGTTGCAACTCTTTCAATGGATAATATAGCAAATAACGATTCAAGAAAAGTAAACGCTTGGACAGATACTTCGAAGTTGGAATATTCTGCTGGCGAATGGAGACTTGCAATCAATACAAATGATTTTGAATCTCAGCCATACAATATCATATATCCTTTCCTAGATGCAGATTCATTGTCTCCTATTCCAATTGCAGTAGACGGCCAACAAAATCATAGAGATGTTAAGACTTGTATTGAAAGAATTGGTGATATGTTTGTTGTGGAATCTGAAAAAGCAACAGACCTTCTTTCATCAAAAGCAGATATTAACTCTGCAACAGATGCTATCCCATCGACAGTTTCTTTAACACAACCAGTTAAGGATGCCCGTAAACCTCAGAAATGGAGAATGCGTTTCTTCTATGATCAGAGAGATGAGTATCTTTATGTAAACGTGGCGACATCTTTACAAATTAAAGATAATGGAGATTTGACAAAAGGACAAGGTCGTGACGGTATTAAACAGGCGGTATTTAGACAGCCTGGCGAACTTAGCGAAATCTATTATAACTTCTCTAACGATACAAACAAAGCAAAATCTGGTTGGTTCCGTAGACAAGGTAAAACAACAGACGATATCGAAAGCGGATATCCACTTGCATATCGTTTGACATGTACTGACCACGGTACTGGATTGTTCTTGTTTGACCAAGCATCAGTAGATCAAGACGATGACTACGCATGGTTTGTTGTACAGAGACATGTTAACAATGTATCAGGTAGAATTGAATTCGAAGATGGTAAATCACCAGTCCATTGTTTATATTCTCCATCAACTCGCCCAGAAGAAACATCAAACTATAATGTTGGGTTCTTTGCCGAAGTTGATGAAGATTTAGATACTACCACAGGACAAACAACAATCACATCTAAATCTTTGGAAGAATTGCAAATTTTTGATATCAATGGCAGACAACTAAAACCTGGCTTACCAGTAGATGTTTCTATTGTCACAGATTCTAGTCCAGTAGAATTTAGAACGAATGCATATTCTGGTGGACCAAAATATCTCCAACAAAATGGAACAGCGGCCGCGCCTCAAGGTATTCCTCTTTCAGATAGTGCATCTTTAGGAACGGATTCTGGAACTGGATATACTATTGTCAATGATGAAGTAACATTACCATCAGTTAGTGCTTCCCTATATGGAGATTTGGCAACTTCAAGTTCTCTATCATCATATTCAGGAACGCAAGTAGATGGCAGATCTAATTTTGCTCTAAATTTTGGTAAAGGTTATGGAACAACTTTTGTTCCTATGGGACAGTTTATTACTGCTCTTGAACAAGAGAATAGGTTTACTGCTACAGCAGATGAGGATATTGCTCAAACAACTGCAGTTCAAGGTGATAGCGCGACAGTCACTGATAAAAATGGTGGGTTCACCACTGGCGGTTTGGATAACTTTAATGCCGCAAGAAACCAAATGATGGGCCCTGCAAGACTTGGACTCACTGTTTCTAGAGTAAGACATAGAAGTTCTGCTGGTGCAGATACTTTCTTGGACGAAGCAACCGATGTTGCAATTTTAGATAAAACTGAAATCGCATCAAGAGTAAATCCAAATGGAGATGCAAGAGAATTACCAGTAGTATCTAGTGTTGCACTATTCACACCAAAATCTAGTGTTGCTAAAAACTTAGTAAATTCTAGAAGAGTTAGAGTTTTACATGTTACTAGAGTTGACTTGAGTTATGCAGGCAGCGAAGCTGTACCAACAGTAACTGTTTCTGCTAATCCATATACTGCTCCAAGTATCACATCTTCAACAGAGGCGGAATTGGTTCCAGCACCACTAGCAGTTCTTGGTGGAAATACTGGTGGTTATGAAGTAGATTACAACTCTGTTGCAGACCCAACTGGAGCTGCAGGCGGATTTATCGCAAAAGCAGCGAGCAACCCAGATATCGTAATTACTGCGCCAGGATCTGGTACAATTGATATGTCTGTAGGAGATATTATTATGCCAGCAGTTGCTGCAAATGCGATAGATACTGCAGTTGGAACTGGAGGCAGTCCAGCAGAGGCTTTGAGAGTTGACGCAATAATCGACACATTCCCAACTGGTGATCAATTCATCTATGAATATGCTTGGGAAGGTGCTGGATTTAGCAATCAGTACACAAACTTCTTTGGAAGAAGTGGTACTTCCGCAAATCCATTATTTGAAGTAAATAGACTAAAAGTATTTGTAGATGGTTCTGAAGCAGATGCTGCAGTTCTTGGACAAAACTATACAATCAACTCAGCAGGAAATGTTGAATTTGGTACAACTAATCAGAGTTTAGAATACTTTGGAGTAGAAAAACCAATGTATGCATATTCTCTTACAGATGATACATGGACATTTAACCAACCAATCGAAAACGGCACAGTTGTAAAACTTTCATATGAGAATTATAACGACATTGAAGAAAGAGATACAGGTAAGTCAACTTACTTAATTAAAGTTCCAGAAGATAGAGATATTCCTTCTATCTGGAATGACATTCATAAAGTTGCTAAAGGTATCTATAGATTTGTTGTTCGTGAGAATGATGTGTTTAAACCTTGGGATTATCATGTTTCTGCTGTTATTCCACAGGTTGACAGCCCTGCATGTATCAACCCAGTTGAACAGCTATCAATCACACAAGATAAAACAGTTATCTTTAACTTCCCAACTCCACTAGCATCACAGAGATTTATCTATAGTGATGCAGAAATGGATTTGATTTGTGTGGCTGGTGCCGATAGTTCTACTCAAGGCGGTATCATCAAAACTGCTGCAACAAAATATGACTTGGACTCAGGACAAGTAAGTACTTTGTCTAATGGCGCAGTTTCTGGTACTGAAAATATTGCTGGTAATGGAGATAAGTTGAACTATAGAATGCCTTATACTTGGCATAATACTAAACAGGGCGCGTCACAACAAACTGCTCCGTTTAGAGATGATGCAACAGACGCATTCGATACAACATCAAATTCAACACACAGAACATATGTTGGTATGATGTCAACAAAACCATTTGGTAATGGGATGCGGATCTTCCTCTTAACTAGAGGTGGCCCTGTCCGGCCACAGTATAGTGACTATACTCCTAGAGATGTTGCAGCGGAATCTGACAATACCTTTACTTAATATTCACTAAAGATTAAATTTTGAAATAAATATAGGGGAGGCATTAGCTTCCCCTTATTTTTTTACAGAGATACAATGTCAGTCACAAACATATTCTTATTCAGAGATATAATTAAAGTAAAGATTGGAATAGGTTCGCCGCACGGCGTAACCAACCCCACAGACGGACAGAGCGTCACTGAGGGTAGTCTAACTTATGTTTATGATGCATCTATTGCATCTTGGAATATAACTACTCAGACAAACCAAATATTTGTTAGCGAATTAACAACAGATCCATCTACATTAACATTTTCTTCTGGAAAAATTATAAAAAATGGTGTAGATAGTGGTACAAGCGTATCTGTGTCGGACGGAGATATTGTCAGACTATCTGTAACAAATCCCACATTAAATTCTACAAATAATTATACATTTGATGTTGATGGAACTACTTTAGAATTTAATGTAGAATTGAATGACCCACAGACTGCTAATTATGATGTAGAAATTACCAGAACTTTAACTTTCGCAGACGAACCCGAAAGAGAAGTTCAGAATACAAATACTTCAAATAATTCTAATTTTATTTCTGTTCAGAATACAAATACTTCAAATAATTCTAATTTTATTTCTGATGTACAAATTAATAAAACTCCAAATTCATATACAGAAGAAATAAAATCTGTTAAAGAAACAGCAGAAAAATATATTCAAGAAAATATTGGAAATATATTAATAGACCCAGATGCGTTTAATATGTCATGGATATCTGAGGTTTCTAAATCTGAAGAATTAAATTTAGATTTTATATCTAACGAAGAACAAGTTACTTTGCGTGAATGGATTCTTGCATACATGCAAGATACGGAACTAAAAACTTTGGAATATAAATCCGAAGATGAAATAGCAGAAGAATTTGATCAAGATAAATTAGAAGAAATAGAAACTATTTCAACAAATGAGCAAGATAAAACAGAAGAGTTTGAATTTGTTTCTACGACAAATATAGATGCAATTGAAGATTCGGAGATTTTATCTACAGAATCTCAAGAAAGAACAGAAGAATCTGAAACAGTATCAGCTTCAGAACAGGATAGATCTGAACAAGTTGAAATATTATCTGTCAACGACACGGAAAAATCTGAGCAAATAGAATTTATTACATCTACCGATTTGGAAAAAGTGGAAGACGATGAAAGAATATCTGCACAGGAACAACAGAAATTAGAAGATAGTGAAAATATTTCTTCTTCTGAATTTATTACAGGAGAAGAAACTGAACAAATAACTACAACTCAGTTAGATATCGGCCGAGAATCAGAACAGATTTCTACTACTAATTTTTCATCGGCTGAAGAATCGGAACAGACCCCAGTTCAAGAATTGGTGACTGGCGAAGAATCAGAACAGACTCCAGTTCAAGAATTAGTAACTGGTGAAGAATCAGAACAGATTTCTACTACTAATTTTTCATCGGCCGATGAAGTAGAACAGATTTCTGCTACTGAATTGGTGACTGGCGAAGAATCAGAACAGATTTCTGCTACTGAATTGGTGACTGGTGAAGAATCAGAACAGACTCCAGTTCAAGAATTAGTAACTGGTGAAGAAGTGGAACAGATTTCTGCTACTGAATTGGTGACTGGCGAAGAATCAGAACAGACTCCAGTTCAAGAATTGGTGACTGGCGAAGAATCAGAACAGACTCCAGTTCAAGAATTGGTGACTGGCGAAGAATCAGAACAGACTCCAGTTCAAGAATTATTGACTGGTGAAGAAGTGGAACAGATTTCTGCTACTGAATTGGTGACTGGCGAAGAATCAGAACAGATTTCTGCTACTGAATTGGCGACTGGTGAAGAAGTGGAACAGATTTCTGCTACTGAATTGGCGACTGGTGAAGAAGTAGAACAGACTCCAGTTCAAGAATTAGTAACTGGTGAAGAAGTAGAACAAACATCCATAAAAGAAATTTCTACAAATGAGCAACAAGAAACAGATAGTTTATTAGAACAATTAAAAAATGAACTTCAAGAAACAGTAAACTTAAAAGAATCAAATATTACAGATATAGCTGAAACAATAATACTAAGTGATATTGATAATTTTAGTGAAAAGTTTACAATAGATTTTCTTGCCCAACAATTAACCGATATTCTAGAAACTACAGATTTGGAAGTTCCAAAGTTTACCAGCACTGAAGATTTACAGACATTCATTGAAAGTCAAACCTTTCAAGAATTAGAATTTGAAGATGTGAAAAGTTTAGACTTTAGTGAAACAGAAGAGATATTATCTACATCTCTTCAAGAAACTTTTACCGATACACTTGTCAATACTTTACTAGATACACCTCTAATCGACATAATAGATAGTGTAGATTTTTCAGACCCAAATTTAGCAACTTTAATCGAAACTTTTGCAAATACTGTATTTCCATCGGCTAATGTTGAAGAGACTGTAAGTTTTATCGAAGAAAGAGATGTAGCAAATGTTCCTGATACTATTGAGGCGCAGGAAAAAACTACGGGTGCAGCTGAACTTGTATCTGGAACAGATGAAACAATAGATGATGCTGAAATTTCAACAAGAAGTACAGAACAAACGGAAGACCAATCGATTGCTGGTGGTACGAATTCTATTGCTAGTGAAGAAACATCTTCTACAACCACAACCTCTGTTGAAGTTTCGCTAGATGATTCTAAATTTACATCATTAAATTCAGAAGATACTACGTTAGAAGATTTAAAAAGTCTTTCAGTTGGAAGAGAAATTCCAGAATTCGAAAATGTAGAAGAAGAATCCTTTATACCAGAATTTGAACAAGTTCAAAATATAGAAATACAGGAACAATCAGAATTAAATTTAACCGATATAGTTGATATTCCAGAACAACAAGAAAAAATTACAGGTTCAGTAGAATTAAATTCTGGAGTTGAGGAAACAAACGAAGCAGATGGAGGGGCTCCAGTAAGTTCCGAAATAACAAACGATATTTCTGGAAAATTTTTAGGTTCACAAGACAACATTCCAGAAGAAGATGGATCAATCGTTTCAAGTTCTGATATAACAGATGATATATCTTTTGACCCTTCTACTGCATCAGAAATTCCAAACGATCAGGCTTCAGAATTTTTAGGAATATCTGATAACACATCAGACCAGTCTGGAGATATTCTTATATCAACTGATGTTAGCGAAGATATATCTGGAGAAATTGTATCTTCTATAGATGAAACTGATGACGAACAATTATTTGTACAATCTGCAACAGAAACTCCTGTAGATTTTGATGGAGCTGTCACTGCAATTGGAGATTTATTTGATGATTCCTCAGAAGTATCTGCCGCAACATCAGAAAGTTCTACAGATTTTACTGGAAATTTAATCGTAGGAGATGAAACTAGTATAGATAGTTCTGTAGAGATTGAAACTGCAGATGAATCTAGTACAGACAGTTCTACTATTCTAGAAACTGGTTCGGATACGTCTTTAGATTCATCAGAACCTTTAACCTCTGCTGCGAACGACAGTGTAGATTCGGAAATAGCAAAATTTGAACAGTTTGAAGTTCCTACAGACGAAGACGATACTATAGAAGTTTCTATTGATTTGCGCGACGATTTGGCAGGAACATTTATCACCGGCGACGATTCTTCTACAGATTCTACAACTCAAACTATAATAAATGATGATATTAGAATAGATCAGGCTAAAAAACTATCAACAGGATTTGACGATAGTGAAGATGAAACTATAAGTGTTTCCGTTGGAGATGATATTAGTACTGATAGCTCGTTAGAATCTTCTTTACAAGAAGATGATAGAATTGATCAATCACTTCGAATAATTTCTCAATCAGATGATAGGACTGATATATCATCTCAAGTCTCTAGTGACTTGGAAGTGAGAGAAGATGTTGCACAGGAATCTACACTCCAAGAAGGTGAAGTTGTAGATAATATTATAAATCCTACAACATCTATAGATATAAGAACAGACTTTGCACAAGAAAATATAACAGGACAAGATGATTCTGACGATATTTCTTCTATAGTATCTTCTGAGGTAGATCCAAGACCAGATGAAGCACTAAAAATAACAACTCAACAAGATGAACGAGCAGATTTATCTACATCCTCTTTAGGACAACAAACAGAAACGAGTGAAGTTGCCCAAGAAGTAATTTCTGGTGAAGATGATAGAGCTGATTTTGCTGTAGCACCTACCGGCCAACAAACAGAAACTGAAGAGGCGGCTCAACCAAACAACACACAAACTGATGACTTTGTTAATGATCCTTCAGTAATTTTTAGTGGAGTGGAAAGTATAGAAGAGGATTCTGCAGCTGCAGTTACTGGCGAAACATTGACAGTTGATGATTCTGCTCCTGAGTTTTCTCAATCTCTACTAGAAATAGATGATACTGATGCTATTCCTAGCGCAGAAAATTCAGTAGATGTGGAAGAAGTCATCTTAAACGGTGGAGTAGAAGTTCCAAATGAGATTTCTGGAGTTAATGGATTTGTTGAAGATACTTTTATAAATGATCCAGCAAAGATTTTTATCGGAATAGAAGAAACGGAAGAAGTTTCAGCGCCATCGGCCGGAAACGATGATATTCCTGTCGATTCGGAAGCTATACAAAATATAGGTACAGATTTATCCGAAGACGATGGTGTAATATTTAACTCTGGAGATGATACAACAGTAGATTCAGGAACAGTATTAAATATTGGTGGTGATGAACTTGAAGATGGCTCTGGCGAACTTGGATTTACCGAAGATATAGTGGGAGATCAAAGTCCGCCATCACCAGCCGCAGATGATTTAGTCGGCGATGAAGAAGCACTTTTTGTTGCCCCCGTAGATGAGACTACAGATCAACAAGTTATTTCAACGGGCCCAGTTGATGATGTGAATGATGAGCAGGCTGTTGTTATTGATGCTATAGATGCGACAGAAGATTCGCAGGGTGATGTTATTTCGCCCACAGACGATGTTAATGACCAAGAATCATTAATAGTATCGCCAATAGATATATCAGTTGACGAACAGGGAGATCTATTCGTTCCAACAGATGAAAGTGATGATGAGAGTGGAAGGGCGCGATTGAGTGTTGAAATTGGAGTAGATCAAGAAGTTCAACTTAGATCCCCCATAGACAATATTGTAGACAGTGAAGTTATTTCAAATATACCTACAGAAGAAGAAAATTCTCAACCATCTATTCCGCAAGTTCCGAGTGAAGATCCTGTGCAAGAAGCTTTGATTATTTCTGGAGAACAAGCCGAACTACCAGAACTCGCGCCCCCTGTTTCTGAAGCACTAGACGATTTTAACCGTCAAAAAGGTATAATTATTATGAGAGATGGTGAAGATAAATTATATACATTAGTTCCTATATTGGATTCATTATCAAACAAACAGGTTGGGCCCTTCATTGATAGGGGCGATAGAAATAGATTTTTTGGATAATTATTAATGCCGCAAATTACAATACGTGGTGGGCCAGGAATTCAGGCAGCCACGAGAAGAGTAAATAATATAATCTATGATTCTGCAGCAGAAGTTGAGTTGCAGTATATAAATTATTATTATCCAGAGAATACTAGAGGAAATGCTGATTCCCTAGACCCTATGCAGGTTCTACAGCCGTTTAGTGTAATACGTTCTAATCTATTGTTTAATAATTTAGAGTTGGATTTTAGAGATCAAACTACCAGTTCATTCATTCCTATTGGAATAGAAACTTCCACAGATTACCTATCACTACCAAAACCCAGCATAGATTCGTATATCGCACAGTATGACGAATTATATCCTGGCCAGTTTCAGGCAATCCTAAACAATAGGAAAAGATTTGAAGGTGATTTAGAAACAAATTTCATTGTACTAGAAGGTGATTTCAGGAAAACTGCAACAAAACCTATAAAACACTTTCACAATAGTATAAACCCTATCGAAACTTCAAATGATGTGTTTCATTTTTCCATAAATTCTACAAATGTCATAACAAATAATCCTAGAATTAGGGTTAAAGTTTTTAGAAGTTTAGATACATATGAAACAGCAATAGAAGATCTTGATAATTTTCAATCTGGATTATCATCTCAATTATTGACGCAATATGATTTTTCAGTAGAAAATGACACTGGATGGACTGCTCACTCCATAGATATTAGAAATATTTCTATGGAACATGGCGCATGTTTGTTATGGTTCACTTTCGAAAGAATACCAGAATTAATTGAAAATCCATTTGATATTAACTCTGGAGAATACACCGAAAATTTTCATGTTGTTAATGATGATGTATATTCATCTAATATATGGATTAGTTCAATTGACGATTGGATCGATAATGATACAATCATTACCCGACCATTTACTATTGAAATAGATGGAACTCAATTAATATATGAAGTTGATTTTACATATCAGTTAGTAAAACATAGAGAAATTAATAGAAAATTAGAAATAACATTTTTAACTTCTTTGGAAGGATTAATAAATGGTGTCTTAAATGTACAGCCTAGAACTACTGGCGTAAATTCATATGGTATTTTAAATTCTTGGCATAGGTTTTCCCATGGTGCAATACCAACAAATGGAATTGCAACATATCCAAATAGACCAGACGAATTAAATTCGTGGACAGTAGATTCTAATGACAATATAAAATCTACTGAAAATTCTAGATCGTATATTGGATTTGTTTCTCCAGAACCAATAAATTCTTATGTTTTAGAAGTTGATGTAAATTCAACTGCTAGTGATGATGACACTATTGGTGTTATAGTTGGTTATGTCAAAGAAAATGATTATGAATATACTTTAAGTGCTGTCAGAACACATGGCGGAATGTTTGGTGGTGAAACTTGGATGTTAGCTACAAATATCGGACAGTCTATAAATTTTAGTGGAAATATTGTATCAAGTCATGTAAGTAGTCATATGTGGACTAATGAATTGCCACCAGCAAATCCAATTGACATTGCAGGCGGGTGGCAATCAACACCAAATGGAACTAGAATTAAAGTAGAAAAAAACGAAAATATTGTAAAAATATACACAAGCCAAATGAATTCTACTACTATTGACCCTCAAACTCTTATAGAAATAGATTTAAATGATTATGAAGACACAAAAAGATTTATAAATTCTAGGTTTGGGTTTTCCACTTATTCACAAAGAAATGCATCATTTAGTAATATAAGTTTTGAGCCACTAATTGAAGGTGGAATTTCGTTGTCTGATGCGAAACAAGGACAATTGTTTGTCGGTGCGTTTGCTTTAGAACAAGCACAACTAGAAACTTTTACGAGAAATCCAAAAACAAATTTTGAATTTATAGAATCTATCGATGCAGAAAAATATGTAATTGAGAATTCTGATAATATAGTTGTAGAAAAATATAATAATTATACTTTTGAGCTCTCAACTGCAGAAGAACAAAGTGAAAATTTTGTCGATCTAATAAATCCTTATAGATACGCTGGAACTATCCTAGATTATAATAACATATCAATGATATTAAAATCAAAAAAGGTTACATTCGAATTCTCTCCATTTACTGGAGGAAGATTGGAATATTTAACTGCTATGTGGAGCCCTGGCTTATATGGTGGAATTGGTCTCATGGAGACTATATCAGAATTTGTAAGTATTTCAGATGATGTTCATATTACAAAAAGTATAATAGAACAAGTCGAGAGTTATGATTCATTTAAAAACTTTTTAGAATCTATAATTCCAAGCACACTAAAAGTTCCAACATATTTAGATACTGTTGTTTCTAATGAGCTAGAATTAAAAAGAAATATAGATACGCTTATATCCAGTGGAACTGAAATATCATCTCAGATTAAATCTTCTTTCTCTATGAAAGAGAATGTCGATAAAAAAATTATTGAAGTTGGATTGTCTGGAATGAGATATGAATTTGAGTATCCAAAATCCGACATGACTGGAATTTTTGATCGTGGTTCAAAAGAACTAACACTTTCTGAATTTGTTGGAATGGCAGATTTGAGCACAACTAAAAAATATGGTTATGAATTAAATACTTCATACAATATTCTAGAAGAACAAGATTTGGTGTTGGATACTAAAAAAGGATTATACTTTTTCCGCCCAGTTGATTATTTAAATGACATAACAAAATCGATGTATTTTGGAAAACCAAAGGATACTATAATTCCTATTAACTATGGATTTCAAAAATATACAGATTCTGCACTAGAGTTTGAAAGATTTACAGAAATTGCTAGAGATATTATATTTAAATATGACAACTTTATTGAAACTCCAGAAGATACAGCCTTGAGCCAAAATGATTTTGTGCGAAGTTTTGATGATTCTGGTTATATATTTAAACCATTCTTCGAACAAAAAGAATTTATAATAGTAAACGATAAAAACTTTGAAAGAAAAGTTACAGTAATACAATATGATTTTCCAAAGACTTCGTATTTTGAAAGGTCAAAAGATATTCAATTTAAGGTTGCTCCATACTATACTGAAGTGTTAGATAAAACTTATGTAAATAAATTATTCTTTGTAGATTTAGATATGTGGAATAGTCATCTAGAATTTAAACCATTTAAATTATCATCAGATGATGTATCTTACATGATAGAACAGTTTTTCTTAAAAAGCTCAGTCGTAGTTCCCAATAAAACTAATATCTTTGGAAAACAGATGCTGGAAGAAATTTTCAGGCCAAATTATAGAGAAATAGAAAGAATTATTGAGTTTTTCTTTGATTCTTTCGTGGGTATATCATCTAACATATTTGATGTAAATAAATTTCAACCGTCATTTTACGATAAAATTATTTCTGGTCACATGAGATCGGATGGGTCTGCAGCATATGGCTATGAAACTTTAAAGGTTGGTAGTAATAGTTCTAGTAAATCTTTGAAAAATATTTCAATAGATTATTCTAGAGAAAACGCTTTCGAAGCAGCTGGGCGTTCTGGAAGACACACTACAAGTGTATACAAAGAAACTCAAGAAGTAACCGATATAAACTCAAGCTTTTTGTTTGAGTTTTCTGATGTCGAATGGGATCTGGATTTGGCTAGTACTAAAAATGAAGTGTGGGGATTTAATAGAGAAAATTCAAACTTCAACTTCATATATCAAATTGATGAATCTTCTGGAAGATTGCCAGATTGTCTTAAATTGTCCACAGAGGGGGTTATATCTGGTACATTATCAGAGACAGATAAATTTTTGAGAGAATATGCATTTGAAGAGTGGACAAAGACACAGGGGTTTACGGATAATGAAGGCAACTTTATATCCCACAATGAAAGCTTAGATTATGATTACACAGATTTCGATCCAATTTCTCCTAGAGAATTTTCTATAAAAATTCTTGGAACAAATATTACAAAAGGAACAATTGATTTAATTCCAACTGATAATAGTGGAAGAGAATTCACGCCGGGCCAAGAAATTACACAAGGAGATACTACTTTTTTTGTTGGAGCAAAGCTAGGAGAATTTCAACGATCAGTTAATTTGGGTTCTGGAACTGAAATAGTGACAATAATTAGACACGAAATAGAAAGATTGATAGGAGACATTGATATAAATCGTGTTGAGAGCACAGTAGAAAATGTATCTATAACTTCTAGTTCTATTTTATCAAATAATATAGCAAGTTTAGATAATCAAATAATTTTCGCCGAAAATCTTCAAGAAAAAGAAGTACTAATAGAAAAAAGAAATAGCAACCAATCTCTGTTAGACAATATCAATTCTACAGGAATAGACAGGGAAGTTATTGCCAGAGTTACTACATCAGAAAGTGTTGTTTTAGAAGTTGTTAAAAATGAAGATAACTTAACATTTTATGTAGATGATTTTGTGATAGATAATTCTGGTGCAGTAGTAAAAGAAATTACAGTATTATTTAAGATTTATAATAATTTCTCATTTGATCGAGATTTATTTTTACATAAATCTGATGATATAGATGATACTGATTTTGCCTCGCGGCGTGAATGGTTAGAGTCTAGAAGAAAAGATGAACAATTTAGATATGATCCTAATATAAATAATTCTAATATAGACGAAGAAATGCTGACAACAATAAAAGACTTTAGAGATTCTAAAATAGATATTGTAGATTATTTGTACAAAAAGAATTTATTAATCGGAATTAGAGAATATAATGATTTGGAACAAAGAGACAATTATGAAGAATTTATAGACTCTTTAGTGTTTAAGGAAACTAAATTCTCTAATAATTATATTGTAAATAATAGAGCCTTAAATTCAATAGATTTAGAATTTTTTAATAAAACATTTCCAATCGATATTACACAAGACAATAGATTCAAATATCTAGAAGATATATCAGATGAAAATGGAAACTTTAAACTGAATTGTGATTTTAATGTAGACGAGAAAACATTTTATGATAACACAGATGATATAAGAGAAATAAGGGGGTATCCAGTTTATGCCAGCTGTAACTAGATTAGGAGATACATGCACAGGACATGGTGCATATCCGCCAAGAAATAATACAGGCGGAAGTGGAAATGTATTTGTCAATGGAATTGGCGTGCATAGAAAAGGTGATGGGTGGGCCGTACATTGCAACCCGAGGCCTTCATGTCATGGTTCTGTGCTTGGTGGGGGATCGAGTACTGTGTTTGCGAACGGCAAACCTGTAGGAAGAATCGGAGATCCCGTTGCGTGTGGATCGGCTGTGGCAAACGGCTCGGGTAATGTTTTTGCCGGTGGATGATGTATAAATAGCATATAGGAGTTTTATATGGCACAAGCATTTCCAGTAAAGGCGGTGGTACAACAATCAGGTGATGTTGTACTTGCTGAATTTTTAGAATCTGATTTTGTTGGAATTTTTGATGGTGGTACTGGGGCTGGAGGTGATGCAGCTTCTAATGGCCTTCCAGAAACTGCATCTAATGCAGAATTATTAGAAGCCATAAAATCTACAATGCGTAGCAATTTCAATCTTAGTAGATTTGATGAATATACAGACTATGCAACTCTGAATGCACAAAATCCAAATATAGGAAGATTTGCAGTAGACAACTCTCTCAATACATTATATTATGGTACTGGTGAGGCTTGGTTGGCAGTCGGTACTGCATTGACTGTTGGGGGAAATATAACTGGAGAAATTGAATTCGGTGGGGGATTAGAAACTAATTTTGATCCAAACACTCTTATAACATCTGTTAGTGTAAATTTAACTCCAATATATAACGAGATAGATACTATAGAACTTGGAGTTGGTCTAAATACAGATGGTTCATATATTACAAAATCTGGTACAAATTATATTGATACCTCTACCTCAATATCCAGTGCAATTGATTTGTTAGATGTCGCCATAGAAGCGGAAAGAACAAGAGCGATTTCTGTTGAAAGTGGAATTGTAACTGATGTAAATACGATAGAAAATGCATTACAAAATTTTGAATACTCTGGCCATTCTGCATCAGATGTTAGCGGCGCAAATCTAGTAGGATTAGCATATGATTCCAGTACTGGAAAATTTCGTCCAGAAACGAATTTTGGTGTTGGTGGATTTATAAAGTTTAAAAAAACTACTGGCACTAGAGATGATATTCCATTAACAACAACCTTTATTGGGAGTGAATTACAGAGCGGTACTGTAGATTTTTTCTTTCAAGACGGAACCCAAGACAATATCAATTTAATAACCAATGGCGTATAATCTTTTTTTTATAAATAATATCAAAACACTTTAATAAATTACATAGGAGTTAATCAATAATGTCCGTATCATTACAAAGAAACGAAATAACACTTCTTGATGGATATAACCTAAATCCAAAGAGAGATTCTAAAAAGCCACTCATTCAACAACTCACAACCGATTTGCTGAATAATGGATTTGAAGATGTTGGGCCACAGATGACAAAGATTACAATTTCAGAGGAAGCTATTGCAAAATTTGTTGACGAATTTATTGTTTGGCATTACGATTCTTCTCTATTATCTGCATCAGAGGGTGCCTTTGGCGTTGCGGATGCGATAAGTGATCCTTCCACATTGGGAGATCGTGCTGCAGGAGTTGGATCTACTACCTTCAAGCTCGATGGAGAATTTAGTAGAAGAACTAAGCAAATAGATAATGTATATCTGTTTGAAGATTGGAATAAGCATATTTCTCAAGATGAAGATCACACCAATGGCCAAGGTGGTTATACTGGTGGATTAGATGTTAAAACTGCCTTGGGCCCGAATGCTGAATTATTTTCCTATTTAAATCCACATCCAGATATGCGAGGTGGGTCGACTCGCTGGAAAACTCCAGTACTTGCAACTCAGGCCCATATGGCCGAGACAATAGTGCATGTAGATACAACAGAACTTTTACAAGTTGGAGAAAAATTACTATTTAATGATGGCGTAGATGTAGAAACTACTGATGTAACGATCGTTGCGATTAACTCAAAAACATCCATGACAGTATCTAGTGCAATAACTGCTGCAAAAGGAGTCAAATTGGAATTTGGAACTTCTGTTGCTCTTTCTATATCCGAGCGGCCGAGCACATTATATACGGGTCACTTTTACAAAAAGGTTCCACCGGCAGCTGCTCTCGAAGATTCTACGTCAGGTAATCCTCAAAAGGGATATCTTGGACTTCCAGCGATTTCTAAAAAAGTATATGATAACGAATTTAATAAAATAAAAAGACTTATAACAACATCCGCTAGAGGTGTTACCTTTATGCCAGATGAAGCAAGTGGAATTAATTCTAAGGCTACTCTACGCCACTATAAAGAAGAAAATCAACCAAATGGAGAAACAAAACATCATTTCTGGGTAAGTAACTATAAAGACGAATTCTTTTTTCCCTCTGGAATAGAAGAACCATCATATTTTCAAGGCGAGCTGTATGTAGGAATGACAGCACAATATCTTGGAACAACTTTTCAAGTTGGAGATATATATACTTTCAGTTTTGTTCATAGCGGGATAAGTCCTGCTCCAGATGTAACATACGAGGTATCTGTCGAAGTTGGAGTCTCAGGTAGTGTTGATAATTTTACACAAAATATTTACGATAAATTATTAAAAACTAATATTGCAGATCCTTTAGGTGGGTTGTTCGATATAAAAATTGATACAGATAGAATTGGGGTTATTGAAATAACATCTAAGGAGTTAGGACACAATTTATCTTGTACGGTTTCTAGAGCAGAAAGAACAGTTGCATCATACAATAACACAGCTTCTGAATTTGTTGTTCAGAATTCTACAGAAAGTTCAACTGTCACAGATGGAACAAATACAACAACAGCAGCAACCTATACAAATGGCTATGTACACGAAGTTCAAATCAGAGGTATTGAAGGTGCTAATATTGGGGATTCTTTTTCAATTACATTGAAAGATGTTATCGATGAAGATGCAGCAGATATATTACAATCAACTGCAGTAAAAGATATTACTGTTAATTTTAGAACTTTAGTTAATTTAACTTCGGGCGAATTGACAGAACAGCTTGCGGCAAAAATGAATATGAATTCTTATATTAAGAAATATATGACAGTTATTGCCGGTTCTAATTATTTAGTTATTAAATATAACAGATCATCTTCTGCATATATGAAAAAAGGAGATGTTGGAGCAGCACATGGGTTGTTAGCATCAAATACAACTCTTTCTGGTTCCAGCGCCACAATCGGGACAACATCTTCAGAAGAATATACCTTGCATGGGTTTTTAGTTGCAGACTTACCAACACATGCTCAATTTCAAGCCGCATTGACTGTCGCCGCTGGAGCTCCCGCAAACTTTTATACGGCAGCAGAGTTAATAACTAACAGTTCTACATATTACTCTGATTTTGCTACTAGAGGTTCTACTGTTACTGATACAGATCCGCTAGATTTTTCTTTAGTAACGATTTCATCAGGTATACACACCGTGGTGTCAAATGTTAGAATTCAATTTCCTTTAGCCAGGGATTTGGGAACTTTTGCAAATCCACCAACTGGAAATTATCTTGTATCGCATAACTTCAAGGTAGCCAGCAAAAACGCTGATATAACCCATGCCAGTCAGTCTGGTGCGACCAATTACTTTGCATCATATGCAAATCTTGTTCTTTCGCAAGATGAGCGTCCTTTGGGCCCACAAATATCTTTCGATTCTGATAGAATACATACACACCCAAATACGCAATATTCTGGTGCATCAAATGGAATGACTCATTGGAGTCAATTTGCATTATTTACCAGAGAACTTGAAATCGAGTCTTTTGAATATGTTAGAGACTACACCATGGGTCCTGTTATATTAGAAACTAAAAATAATTCTACTCTGGCAGGAACTTCTGGAGACCAACCATGGAGAATCCGTTTGGATGTCTCAAGGGGTGAAGAACTTTTAGAAACATCTCCATATATAAATGAACAGGTTCTAGAAACTCAACAAGATCCTAGAGCAGTATTAAATAGAAAACCATATGAGTTTTTGAATGTTCATATTGCAACAGAATTACAGCTAAAGTCCAATGGAGATATTGCACAGATTCAAGGTAAGGATGGCACCAAACCATCAAAACTAAGAGAGCCAGGATATTTAGGAGCAATTCGTCCACAATTTAATGGTTATCTTGAAAGTGCTAGTCATTTAATAAATCCATATGTAAATAGAGAGACTCTTTCTGAAACTTTAAGAAGTGGTTTTAATAGATATGCAGGGATTGTTGGAAGTCAACACTATGATCCAGAGTATCAAGTAAAATCTCCCAACAAGAAAACTTCTCTATCACAAGTGTTTGTTGCTGATGCCACTTTAGATGCTGTTGTTATACCTGATGGAACGGCAAGTGGATTGACAATTCCTGATGGTATTTTATCTAATGATGAATATCGGTATGAAGAAAAACTTCTGAGAGGTTCTTCTACAGAACTACTTAATGATAGTCCATACAATACTGGAAATCTTAGAACTCAAAAAGGATTTTTCAGAAGAACTGGAAAATTCGATTCGCAAATTGCGGAACAATATCCAATGTCATACACTCTTACAATTGCAGACCATGGAATCGCATTTTATGTGAAAGATCAGGCATCAACGGATCAAGCAGACGATAATGCATTCTTTGTAATTCAGAGACATGTTGATGCAACAACTGGAGCTCCAGACTTCACCTCTGAGCATCAACCAGTTCATTGTGTATATCAAAGCACCTTGCCGCCTGTACTATATTCAGATCTTATGCCATATTTTACTAGTAAAAATACAGACAGACCTAACTCATTAGCGTTGGAAGGACTTTATGATATTTCTGGTAATTACACATATCAATTTAGAATCGATGAATTGAAAGATGAAGAACTTGAGGCATTGGAGATGGATATTCAAGGTAGATTTAGAAGATTTGTTGTTCGTGAAAAAGATACATTGAAACCTTGGGATAGACATGTGTTTGCCGGTATCAATGAAAGAGATTCGCATGCTGTTATAAATCCTTTAGAGCAATTAACTCTTAATGACGCTGGACAATTAGTAATTCAGTTTCCAAATAGAATCGGAACTCAAAGATTCTTATATACAGGAACTGAATTGGATTTAGTTGCATTCTGTGGAGCAGGAGCAGTTGGCCAAGATACTTTAATTTCTAGTGATAGATTTAGTGCTGCTGGAACTACAGATAAGAGAAGAATCTATAAAGGAATGATGTCTACCGAAGCATACGGAAATGGTATGAGAATATTACAATTGGTGGGTGGACATGGTATTAACTCAACTGATGTAGATACTTCTCTTCTTACCTCTTAATAGTGAATTATTAAGGAAGACTTTGTAGGCCATCAAAAGGGGTCTTAAAGTCTTCCTAAATAGTAAAAAGAGGTTCTTTAAT
>Ga0213863_10000988_pt1 | contig 21376 bp, 17 predicted proteins | sample PICome_8_FD_160128 | JGI IMG/M metagenome (GOLD analysis project Ga0213863, IMG submission 160128) | Coastal seawater microbial communities near Pivers Island, North Carolina, United States - PICO497 | ecosystem: Environmental > Aquatic > Marine > Coastal | place: USA: North Carolina... | reverse complement strand
CACCCAGTCGCGGGGCTCACACCGGTCGCGGGCCTCACGCCGTCGCGGGGCTCACGCGCTCGGGGCCCGGCCCGGACCCGTGGGCCCCTTGAACCGGCGCATCAACCCAGAAGCCAGATCACCAACGGCATGGTGACCGCCACCATGGCCGTCACCGCGAGGGCCCCGGCCAGCAGGAAGCGCGGTCCGACGCGGATGAGCCGGGGGACGTGGAGGGTCATGCCGATCGCCGCGAGGGCGGCCGCGAGCAGCCAGCTCCCCGATTGCTTCAGCCAGCCCCACGTGGGGCGCGTGTCTCCTGCGATGGACAGCTCGTGGTCGAGCCAGCCGCTGGCCCGGAGCGCGGAGGCCACGGCGAAGAGCCAGACGAAGTGGGGGACGCCCACGCCGCCTCCCTTGCGCCGGGTCCCGTCCCTCGCAGGGACGAGGAGCGCGAGCACGACGACCATCGGGACCAGCATCGCGACGCGCAGCAACTTGTAGAGCGTCGCCCACTCCACGGCTTCAGCGCCGAAGGCCTCGCCGGTGGCAATCGCCTGGGGCACCGCGTGGACGGTCAGGCCCGCGAGGGCGCCGCCCGCTTGCCCCTCGATGCCCACGGCGATCGCGGCGGGGGGGAGCGCGAAGAGCATCGCGACGCCAAGGAGGTTGATCACACCGATGGCGAGCCCCAGATCCTCCTCGTCGGCCTCGACCGTGGGCGCCACCGCCATGATCGCGCTGTTGCCGCAGATCGCGGTGCCGGCTCCCAGGAGCAGCGAGGCCCTCGGGTCGAGGCCACAGAGCTTGCCGGCGAGCAGCGCGCCCGCGAAGGCCACCGCGATCCCTGCGAGCACGACCATGAGCGTCCCGCCCAGGGCGCCCCCGTCGAGCAGCGGGTCAAGGTCCATGCCGAAGCCGATCAACACGATCGCCGCGGGGATCGCCCGCTTGGAGACCGTCTTGGCAGCGCTGACCATGTGCGACTGGACCACCGGAGCGAGGCCCAGGAGGAGCCCCATGATCAGCGCGAGCACGGAGGGCGACGGGACGAGCCGTGACTCACCGAGCAGCGGGCGGACGAGGACCGCTCCGGCCGCCAGGGCGACGCACAGGAGGCCGCAGAGCTGGACCGAGCGGTCGGGACCTTTGGGTTGGTGGGACATCTGGGCGCACCGTAGCGATTGACCTCATCGGGCGTCTGCTCCTGAACCCAATTCACGCCCGGCCGCTCCGGCACCGTGGCGAGGCGCGGTGGGCCGCGGTGGGGCGCGGCCGCGACGTGCCCGGGGAGAGGCTCGGATCCCGTGCTCCTGGGCCCTACACTCCGTGCTCACGCCCCGCGCTCCGAAACCCTGTCGGCCCCCCTCTGCGATGGACCCCAAGATCTACCAAGTCATCCACCTCGTCTCCGTCATCTTCCTCGTGGCGGTCACGTTCCGGGCCTTCGCCGCCCCGACTCCGGAGACCCGGCGTTCCAACCTCATGCTGTCGGGGACCACGAGCCTCGCGGCCCTCGTCGGGGGCTTCGGGCTCATGGCAAAGATGGGATACGCGTGGGACGTCTGGGTGTTCGTCAAGATCGGCTGCTGGCTGGGTCTCTCGGCGCTCGCGGGCGTCGCGTACCGCAAGCCCGAGGCGACCAAGTCCCTGAGCTGGCTCGCGTTCGCCCTCGTCGTCACCGCGGTCCTGATGGTGTACGTGGTCCGGCCCGGCGTCTAGGGCCGCACGCGCCGGCCAGTTGCCGCCAGGCTGCGTTGAGCGGGCTGCGGTGAATTGGATGTCACCAGGTGTCGAGCCGTTCGTTCCGTGGGAGCGCGGCGCCCGCTGTGGGCGCCGCGCTCTCGCGTTTGGAGCCACCGTTCAATGGGGCGGCGGTCCTGAACAGGCCAGCGGAGCTGCCGCACACCCCTGAGTGCTGGGGGCCGGCGTGCTCCGAAGAAAGGGGACGGGGGTTGTGGGATGGTGTTGGACGAGTCGAGTGGAAGGTGGCGTGCTGGCAGGCTCCTGGGCTGGGTCGGCTGGATGCTATTGGTGGCGTTGGCGGCGGCAGGCCCTGCGCCCGCGGACTCCGGGCCGCCGGGGGAGCGGGACGGAACCAGGCGTGCGGAGCTGGGCCGCCTGGAGCAGCAGCTGCGAGAGCCTCGATCCGAGCGCCGCCGCCGCGCCGTGGCGGGGCTGGCTCAGCTGGGTGGCGAGCGGGCGGTCGCACGGATCGTCGGTGCGCTCTCGGATCGCTCCGGAGAGGTCGCTGACGAGGCGCAGCTTCAGCTTCCCGGGGTCGTCGGCGCCGCGCTCCCCGCCTTGCTCCGCAGGCACAAGGGGCTGGCGGATCGCGCCCCTCTCGTGCGCCTCCGTTGGGCAGAGCTGATGGGCCGTTGCCCCGCGCCGCTGCCGGCCAGGGAGCTCGCCTCGTTGCTTGGCGTGCGCGGCGCCGACGAGCGGCGGGCGCTCTTCTGGAGCGTGGAGCGGCTGGCCCGCAGCAAGCTCATCGCCGGAGATCCTGAACGCCTAGTCAAGCGCGTCTTGGATGGGGTGCGGAGAGGGGGCGACACGGGCTGCCGCGCGGCAGCGCTTCAGGCCCTGGTGCAGCTCACACCTGAGCGCGCGGTGCCCTTCATCGGGCCCTGGATCGCCGATGGAGACCGCGCGCTCGGCTGCTCTGCGGTGATGGCGGCCATGGAGCTGGGCCTCACGGGTAAGGCCTCTCTTCTGGAGGCGGCCATGGGACACGAGGACTGGGGGGTGAGGCTCCGGGCCATCGAGCTGGCCCGAGGCTCGGCCCTCGAGCTCGCCGGGAACCACACGGGGAACCTCGCTGGGGATCTCACTGGGGATCTCACTGGGGATCTCACTCGACGGCGGACGCCGGAGCTGACCCGTGAGCCTGCGGGGTCACTCGTCGGCCCTTCAGGAGGCTCCTCAGGAGGCTCCTCGCTGGGAACCGACGCCAGCGCCGAGTCCAGGGCGACCACCACGGCAAGGTCCAGGGCGATCGAAGGAGAGGAGGCGCCCCCGCTCGTCCTCGGGCTCCTGCTGGATCGTCTTCGGGTGGAGTCGCGCGTTGCGCTCCGCGCGGCCCTGGTGGCGGCCCTGCAGGAGTTGACCGGCCTGCGGTATCGAGACCGTGTCGAGGCCTGGGAGACCGCGCTCCGAGCCCTCCCGCCGGATTGGGCCCCGGCCATCGGCGCACCGGCGCCCACCGGAGCACGGGGGGGGAGGGCACGCGGGACCGTGGCGGCGCTGGGTCGGCTGGATCCGAAGAGCGACCGCCTCGCCATCCTCATCGACTTCTCCGGATCCCTCTGGATCGAGAACGACGAGGGCCGCTGCAAGAAGGACCGGCTCGATCCCCAGGTAGAGCAGCTCCTCTCCGGTTTCAGCGCGGGGACCGAATTCCTCCTCGTGCCCTACACCCGCGAGCCGCATCCCTTCGAGCCGCGGCTGGTGGAGGCCACCGGGAGGAACATCCGGCGCGCGCAGCGCTTCTTTGCCTCGGCACGAATGAACGGGAGCGGGGACCTCTTCGAGGCCTTGAGCCTCGCCCTCGACAGGCCCGAGGTCGACCGCGTCGTGCTCCTCTCGGACGGCGCCCCCTCGGGAGGGGAACGATGGAACATCGGCCTCATGGTCTCGCTCGTGAGGGAGCGGCTCCGCTTCCGGCCGGCGCTCCTCGACTTCGTCCTGGTGGACAGCTCCCGCAAGCTGGAGCGGCTGTGGGGCGGCCTTGCCAGGTCGACGGGCGGGAGGATCCTCCTCTTGGCGTGGTGAGGGCCACCGGCGGACTCGCATCCGGCTGAATCCGTTCGGGCGGCAACCGGCCCTTGCACGGGCCGCGGACTTCGCGGATCCTCGCGGGATGGTGACACCCAGCGAAGATGGCCCCGCCTTTCCTGCGGACGGAGTCGGCGGCGAGGTCCCTGGCCCGGTGGACTGGGCCGATTGCTATCGATCCGGGCAGACGCCCTGGGATCTCGGCGGCGCGCACCCTGAGCTCAGTCGGAGGCTCTCCGGGGGATCCCTGGCTCCGCCCAGGGACGGCGCTCGCGCGCTCGTTCCCGGCGCGGGGCGGGGGCACGACGCGCTCGCACTCGCGCGGCGCGGCTGGACGGTCGTGGCGCTGGACCTCGTGGGGTTGGTGGGGGGAGACCTCGGGGCGGCGCTCGCGCGGCTTGGCGGCCGATTCGTCGAGGGGGATGCCCTCGACTTCGAGGACGAGCCCTTCGACCTGATCTGGGATCACACCTTCTTCTGCGCCATCGATCCCGCGGACCGCGGCCCCTGGGGTGCGCGTGCCGGCGAGCTGCTTCTCCCAGGAGGACTCTACGCGGCGCTGGTCTTCCCCTTCGGCAAGCCCGAGTCGGAAGGGGGGCCTCCCCACGGGATGAGTAGCGCGGACCTCCTGCGAGTCCTCGGCACGCGAGCCGAGGCTATCGAGGACGTCGAGGTCCAGCGGAAGGCGCCAGCGCGGCGATGGGCCGAGCGGTTCCTGCTCGCCCGACGCCGCGGACCGGACCTCGCGTCCCCCGCCTGAACGGCGAGGGCTCCCAGGCCTAGCGCTTCTTGTTCGGACCGACGGGTGTCCCGGCGGATTGGCCCCGCTCGCCTCGGGCGACGACGGCGCCCTCGATGACCGTCCCGACGCAGTGGGACGTGTACTCGAAGGGGTCCCCGTCGTAGAGCGCGAGGTCTCCGTCCTTGCCCACCTCGAGGCTGCCCACGCGATCTTCCACACCGAGGATTCGCGCCGCGTCGATGGTCACCGAGCGCAGCGCCGCATCGAAGCCCAGCCCATGGCTCGCGGCGATGGCCGCCTCGAAGAGGATCACCCGGGTCTTCGGTACGTAGGACTCGAAGCCACTCTTGATCGAGAAGGGGATGCCGGCCTGTTCGAGCCGCGCCGCCGTCTCGAAGGAGAGGTTCTCTGCGTCGCCCGAGGCTCGCTTCATGGACGGGTGAAGGATGATCGGGACGCCCGCGCCCTTGATCTCATCGAGCATGAGGTACGCCTCGCTCGCCCCGTCCAGGATGAGCTTGAAGTTGAACTCGCGCCCGAGCCGGAGGGCGGAGGCGATGTCCTGGGCGCGGTGTGCGGTCACGATCATCGGCACATCGCCGTCGAGGACCGCGCACATCGCCTCCAGGGCGAGGTCCCGCGGGGGGAGGTTGTCCTCCTCGGCCGCGTCTCGCTTGGACGCATACTCCTGCGCCTCGATCAGCTTCGAGCGGAGCATGGACATCATCTTGGCCCGGGTCCCCGGCGAGGACTTGTCCGACCGCTTGGCGGCGTTCGAGAGGGTCGCGGCGACCGCGCTGAACGGGCGCACCGCGGCGTCGTCTGCCGTGGTGGGGACGGTCTTGACGATGAAGAGCTGGCCGGGGACGAGCTCGCGGGGGGCGTGGCCCGTCTGGACCGTCGTCACCCCGAAGCTACAGACCCAGTGGACGAGCGCCTCGCGAGGGTTGTAGGCGTCAAGGGCTCTCAGCTCGGGCTGGACCGGGGACGAATCCTCGTGCTGCTCCTGGTCCCCCTTCTTCTGGTTGTAGTACCCCGCGACGCCCACGACCGAGCGGGCGTCCACGAGGCCAGGGGTGACCACCGCGGCGTCGAGGACCTCGAACCCGGCGGGGATCTGCACGGCGTCCGCGGGGCCAATCTCCGCGATCTTGCCGTCACGGATCAGGACCACGCCGTTCTCAAGCGGCGGGCCCGCCAGCGTATGGATGACCTCCCCACGGACCGCCACCTGGGCGGGCGCGAGGGGAGCGAGCAGCGCGAGGGCGCCGAGGGTGAAGGTGAGGTGTCGTCCCATCAGTCCTGGTCTCCCTGGTTGTCGTCGCCGAAGCAGCAGAAGTAGGGGTCTTGCTCGTGGGTGGCGCCGTAGCCGCCCTCGGCGTAGAGCCGGTCTTGGGGGTCGGAACGGTCAAACCGGCGCTCGCCCTCGACCCAGGTCTCGAGGATCTTGGTGTAGACGCTGAACGGGTCGCCGTCGAGGATCGCGAAGTCCGCGTCTTTCCCAGGGACCAGTGAGCCTGTGCGGTCCTGGAGGTCCATCATCTCGGCGCCCGACAGCGTCAAGGCCCGGAGGGCTCCCTCCCGGGTCATGCCAGCGCGCACGGCGAGCGCCGCGCTGCGGAGGAAGAGTCGCGAGTCGGTGATCCCATCGTCGGTGTGGAAGGCCACGTTGACGCCGGCGCGCTCGAGCACACCGCCCGTGCGGAAGGCGACATCGATGGCCTCCAGCTTCCCACCGGGGCTGTCGATCACGATGACCGAGCAGGGGGCGCCCGCCGCTGCGATCTCGTCGGCCACCTTCCAGGCCTCACTCACGTGGTGCAGCACGACCCGGAAGTTGAACTCCTTTGAGAGTCGCAGGACGGTGATGATGTCGTCGTGGCGGTGGGTGTGGTGGTGGACGATCCGCTTGCCGGAGAGCACCTCGCCCAGGGCCTCGAGCCCGATGTGGCGGTTGGGCATCTTCTCGGGATCGCCGGCCGCGGCCTCGACCTTGCGCGCGTACTCCTGGGCCGCGATGAACTGCTTTCGTACCAGCGCAGCGGATCGACCGCGGGTGCCGGGGAAGGCCCCGCCCCGCATGGAGTTCGTGCCGTTGGCCATCTTCATCCCGCCCATGGGCTCCCCGTTCGGGTCGAGGATGAACATGTCCTCGATGGTGTTGGCGGGGCGAAGCTTTAGGTAGGCGGTCTGGCCGCTGAGCAGGTGCCCCGAGCCGGGCATGCAGTTGAGGGTGGTGAGCCCCCCTGCGAGGGCCCTGCGGTAGCCAGAGTCCCTCACGTTGAGCGAGTCGGAGACGCGCACGTCGGGTTGGATGGGGCCGGATCCGTCCGCGCCAGCCGTGCCGCCCAGGTGACTGTGGGTGCAGATCAGTCCGGGGATGATCGTCTTGCCGCTGGCGTCGATGATCTTCGCTCCGGCAGGGGCCGCCGTCTCACTGGCCGGCCCGACCGCCACGATCTTGGAGCCGACGACGATGAGGGTCCCGTCCTCGATCGGCGGGCCGTTGACCGTGTGGATGCGAGCGCCGACGAACGCCGTGGGGGGCGGGTCCTCGGGCTGCGGGAGCGCGGAGAGCGCGGAGAGGACGAGGGCGAGGATCATGGGGGCTCCGGGTCGGATCGGGGTCTCCCTGATCATAGGAGAGAGCCCGTCCCCGTCGCGCCCTCTAGTCCCGAGGTCGGCGGGCGACGATGAACTGGAATCTTCCGAACCTGCCCCCAAGGCCAGGTAGCGACCCGATCACCCCAAGGGCGCCCGCCGCTGCGCGGAGCAGCCTCCCGAGGGGGCCCTTCATGTTCCGGGTCCGAAACTCGATCTCCTCGGGGGCGGGGACGGGCTGCAACCCCGAGCGGCCCACCTCCGCGAGCCCAGCGGCCTTGAGCCACCCGCTGAGTTCCTGCGGCGCCAGGGGCTCGAAGGGGCCAATGTTGGGGTCGGGGGCCAGGACGTACTCGACCCCCTTGGGCCCGCGCCCGCGCGCCCGGAGGCGCTCTGTCCAGCGGTGGAACGAGCGGCTGGACACGAACCCAATCAGGAGCTTGCCCCCGGGCTTCAGCCAGCTCGCCATGTCCTGGATCAGCGCTGCCCGTTGATCGCTGCGGACCCCCTCGAGCCGGAAGAGGCAGGAGACCACGTCGTAGGTGCCGGGGCCGGGGGCCGTGCCGGTGCCGGGGGGATCTGCACCGTCGGCGACCTCGGGCCAGGCGAGGGCTGCACCACGGGGGCTCACCCGCCCCGCACAGAACTCGGCCACCTCCAGGGAGCGCTCGGCGACGTCGAAGCGGAAGCCCTTGCGGACGGCCGCCAACCGCGCGGTGATGATCCCGGTGCAGGGGAGCACGTCGAGCCAACGGCCACGTGAGTCCTCCGCCTCTCCCGCAGGGGGACGCTCGGCACCCTCGGGGAGGAGGGCGTCCAGGGCCTCGCTGACCGCCCGCTGCTCCCACGCGCGCGGCTTGTTATGGCGCAGGCCGTTCAGGACCCTCGCGCGCTGGTAGGTGGCGAGCAGGTCCGGCGCCCAGTCGTCGGGGCGTACCGACGAGGGGATGACGCGCCCGGCGTAGTGATCGCGGTGGGTGACCTGGTCGAGGGGGCGCCGCTTCGGGCCGCGGCGGGGCGTCACCTTGGGGTGGCCGAGAGCGAGTACGGCGATGACCATGCGGTCGTAGGGCAGGCCGACCACCTCGCGCACCTCCTCGGCGCCGCCGGTCTGCGTGATCCAGAAGGTCCCGAGGCCCAGGGCGTGGGCCGCGAGGCTCATGTTCTGGATCAGGGCTGACGCCGACTGGATGTTGGCCCAGGCCTCCTCCGAGAAGTCCCGCCCGTAGCTGATGACGATGTTCACCGGGGCGTTGGCCATCTGGGTCGAGAGCCCCGCGAGCGTCGCGTTCACGGCCGGGTCTGTGACCGCGACCAGATCCCACATTTGATAGTTGCAGGAGCTGGGCGCCCAGATGCCCGCGTGCATGACCTGATCCACCAGCTCGGGATCCACCGGGTCCTCGGTGAACTTGCGGATCGACCGTCTCCCGTAGAGCACGTCCCAGAAGTCCGCCGTGGGGAGCTGGGCCAGGGGCCGCTGGGTCCCGTCGTCCGCCGCAGAGGCGTCAAAGGTCGGGTTCCCCTCCGGCGCGTCGGGAATGCCGCCCTGTGCTCCGGGGGCCGGGTCTCTCCCGCCGCCATTCGGGCCATGGGCAGCATTCTCCCCTTGGCCAGGGGAGCCCTTGGATATTTCGTCGCCTTCGGAGTCGCGCGGCATCATGGGATTGCCGAAGTCTACGTCCCAGGCCATGCCGAATTCCTCTCCCGCCCGGATCCTCCTCGCGCTCCTCGCCCTGACGGCTGCCCTCGCGGGGAGCTGCGGCCCTCGCTATTCAGGCGTGATCGCCTCGGCCTTTGACCGGAACGCGAGGCGGCAGCCCCCCTCAGAGCCCCGCCTCGAGCGCGAGGTGCAGGGCCAGCAGGTCTCGGGAGCGCCGCTCGAGGAGCGCAGCTACATGCGCATGCCGGACGGCGGCCGCCCGAACCATGGTCGCCACTCCACCTGGTATCCCGACGGAGCGCCCCGCTCGGTGCGCTCCTATCACCTCGGCGAGCCGGTCGGCGCCTGGTGGTCGTGGTGGCAGAACGGCGCCCTGCGTTCAGCCACGACCTTTGACCCCGAGCGGCCGACCCGCATGACCTGGTGGCACGCCAACGGGTTCGTCTCGTCGGAGGGCCTGGCTCGAGCAGGGGTCCGCATCGGGCCCTGGAGCGCCTGGCACGAGAACGGGAGCCTCGCGAGCGAAGGGGAATACGCCGGCGGCCAACGCTCCGGCGAGTGGGCCCTCTACGACGAGGAAGGAGCCTGGTCCGAGCGGGGCCGATACATCAACGGCAAGCGCGTCGGGAAGTGGGAGTACGCGTCTCGCCCCGGCTTCTGACCCGTCGAACCGAATCCGCCCTCGGGGTCGGCGAGGGCAAGCGACGCCCGGGGCCAGCGACGCCCGGGGCCAGCAACACCCGTGGGCGCGATTCGCTGGAGGGCTCTCCTCAGGGGCGAGCGGCTGTTCGGAGTCGACGGAGCGCGCCCTCGATCGCCGCGCCGGTCCAGCCGCGTCGCTCGAGGCTGGCCCGCAGGCGCAGGTGCTCCCGGCGGTCGGCGGCATCGCGTCTCCGCGCCCGCGCCTTGGTCCTGAAGAAGCGGCGCGTGCCCACCGTGCCGAGGGCCGCGTGGGCCCCCATGGTCGGTCCGTCTGCGCCGCTGTCCAACAGCGCGCGGAGCTGCCGCTGGCGCTCCTCGGTCTGGTGGCCCAGCTGAGTGATCCGGAGGGTCATGGGGGAGGGCGTGATGGTCGGGAAGCCGGCGCGCTCCACCGTGACGCCCCACGCCGCGAGCTTGCCCTCCAGGTTCGCGCGCAGGGCCTCGTCGAGGCCGACGCCGGTCCGGAGCTGTTCGATCGGCGCCGACCGCAGGACCTCCTGGACCCCGAGGGTGAGCATCTGGGTCATGCCGCGCACCACGTCGTCCACCTGGATCAGCGCCTTCCGGATGTCCACGACCCGGTACACGATGTTGGCGTCCGCGACGAACACATGGCCCGCGGGCGTGGCGACACGCTGGGCGGGGAGGTCCAGCGTGCGCGACCGGGTGGGGAGCCGCCGCGCCTGCTGGAGGAACGGGATCATGGGGTGGAAGCCGGGCTCGAGTACCTGGCGTGGGCAGCCGCTCATGAACGGCAGCTTGCGGACCAGGGGGAGGAGCGGGCGGAACCCGCGTGGGACCGGCCGGTCCACGCGGCCCACCGTGTAGATCAAGCCGGTGCTACCACTCTTCACCGTCACGCCGCTGGCGCGGACGATGGCAAGGACCACGGCGCCGATGTAGTACAGCGCGTCGGGCGAGATCGACGGGAACTGGAACACGCGGTCGTCAGGAGGGCTGGTCGCCTTCCCCGGTGAGCTCCTCGCCCTCGTCGTCCTCGATCGAGCCCTCCGAGTTCCCCATCTCGTTCTGCTTGCGCCGGACCTCGCGGCGCAGCTTCTCGGCTTCCGTATCGGCCAGCTGTTCCTCGACGGCGGCCACTGCTTCGTCGCGCGCCGCCCTGCTCGGCCGGCGGAGCGGCCCGGGGTCCTCCGGGTGCACCGACACCACGGCGCCAGAGACCAGGGCGACGGCGGCCTCCTCGGTCAGCCCGCGCTCGCGGAGGTCGCCGTAGAGGCGGCGCTTCTCGCGGGTCAGCAGCTCGAGCTGCGTGATCTCGAGCGTCGTGGGGGACGGAGAGATGTTGGAGAACCCGAACTTCAGGATGCGCACGCCCCACTGGTCCTCGACGGGCTCGAGCTCGGCGCGGATCGCGTCGCACATGGCGTCCACATCGGTGACAGTCTCCCGGCTCTGGCGGGCGACCACCGACTGGACCGCGATGACGACGCGGTTCTGAAGGCCCGTGACCAGGTCGTCGATCTCGATCAGGGCCTTGCGCAGGTTGACGATCTGGTAGACGACCTTGGCGTCCACCTCGTACACCAGGTCGTCATCGAGCTGGATCACCTGCGGCTCCAGGTCGAGCGTGGTGTGCTTGGTCTCTTCGGTGCGGAACGTCTGGATGATCGGCCACTTGAAGTGGATGCCGGGGCCGACGACCTCGCGCGCGCGCCCGAGGGTGAATCGGAGGGCGTGCTGACCGTCGTAGACGACCACGAAGAGGCCGGTTAGCGCGCCGAAGAGATTGAGAGACATGGCGTGGGGGGGGCGGTGGGAGACCTGGGGTCCCCAGACGCTATCGGATCGGTGGGCGGGCGAGTAGCCTGCCACGCGAGCAATGAACGAGCCCAGCGAGCCCCCCGAGCACTCCAGCAGCGAGCCTGCGCCTGGTCCGATGCAGATCCCGCGGGGACCCAGGGAGGAGGAGCCCTCTCGGGGCTGGCTCCAGGCGCGGCTCAAGCTCGCCGAGCGGGCCGCGGGCCAGCCGCTTCCGCACCTCGGCGGCGCGCCGGTGGCGCCGGAGGCCGCGCGCGGCAACATCGAGAACATGGTGGGCTGGGCCCAGGTGCCCGTGGGGCTCGCCGGCCCCCTGCTCCTGGACGGGACCCACGGCGCGAGGGAGGTCCTCGTGCCGCTCGCGACGACCGAGGGGGCCCTGGTGGCTTCCACGTCGCGCGGCATGGGCCTGGTGCGGGCGAGCGGCGGGGTCCGCGCGCGGGTCACCCGCGACGAGCTCTCCCAGCACCCGATGCTGGTCTACGAGGGCATCGAGCCCGCGCTGGCGGCGGCGAAGGTCGCGGCGGAGAGCCTCGAGCGGTTCCAGGGCCTGGTGGCCTCGATCACCACCCACGGCCGACTGGTGCGGGTCGAGCCCGAGGTCCTGGGACGCAGGCTCGTCCTGCGGCTGCTCTTCACGACCGGGGATGCGATCGGCATCAACATGGCCGCGCACGGGGCCGAGCTGTGCTGCGCCGATCTCGCGGAGCGCACCGGGGCGGTGGAGCGCCACGTCCACGGCCAGGACGTGGAGAAGCGGGCCAACGCGCGGGCCCTCGTGGAGGGGCGCGGTCGCAGCGTGGTCGCCGAGGCGACCGTGAGCCGCACCCTGCTCGCCGAGAAGGCGCGGACCACGCCGGAGGCCATGGTCCGGGTGATGCGTACCTACGCGGCAGGCTTCGCCCACCTCGGGACTCAGAACTGGACGATTCAGTCCGCCAACACCCTGGCGGCGCTCTTTCTCGCCTGCGGGCAGGACGTGGCCTACGTCACCGAATGCGCGACCGGGCTCCTCGACCTGGACGTGAACGGCGGCGGGGACCTCCACGCGACCCTGACCCTGCCGAGCCTGCTCCTGGGCTCTGTGGGGGGGGGGAGCGGTCAGGGCACCGCCTTGGAGGCCCTCCGGGTGATCGGCTGCGCGGGCCCTGGGAAGGTGATCACCCTGGCTGAGATCGCCGCAGGGACCGTTCTCGCGGGCGATCTGTCGCTCCTGGCAGCCTTCGCGAGCCACGAATTCGTGGCGGCGCATGAGTCGCTGGGTCGAAATCGCCCCCAGGCGTAGGCCAGCCCAGGTCGGCAGGGACGAGGCCGCGTGGCCGTGGCCCTCACCGAGAGGAGTCCTCAGGGAGGACGTTCGCTGCTTGACGGAGGCCCCCACATGCCTACCCTCTTACGCTCAATCTCGGATTTCTGATGTCGAGAGGACGATCAGGGGCACGGCCATCGGCCGCTTCCTCTGTCTGCTTCTCCCCGCGTCGAAACCCATCCGCCGTCGCTATCCGTCGGAGCCACCCGGCTCTCCGGACCGCGTCTCCCTAACTAAGCGTCTCCAGACCCGAGTGCGTCTCTGCGCTCCCTGTACTTCCGATGAGCACCACCGTGGAGAAGAAGAACGTCTCCCCGCGTCAATTCGCGGCCAAGAAGAACGACCCCTCGTTGAAGCGCAACATCGGGATCATGGCCCACATCGACGCCGGGAAGACCACCGTCACCGAGCGCGTCCTGTTCCTTACGGGCATGGTCCATAAGACCGGCGAAGTCCACGACGGCGACGCCACGATGGACTTCCTCGAGGAGGAGCAGAAGCGCGGCATCACGATCCAGTCGGCGGCGACCACCTGCGAGTGGAACAACCACGTCATCAACATCATCGACACGCCGGGTCACGTGGACTTCACGGTCGAGGTGGAGCGCTCGCTCCGCGTCCTCGACGGCGCGGTCGCGGTGTTCGACGGCAAGCAGGGTGTTGAGGCGCAGTCCGAGACCGTTTGGCGTCAGGCTGATCGCTACGGCGTCCCCCGGATCTGCTTCATCAACAAGATGGACAAGGTCGGCGCGAACTTCGAGTTCAGCGTCGGCACCATCCGCGAGCGCCTCGGCGCCAACCCGGTCCCGATTCAGCTGCCGATCGGCGCCGAGAAGGAGTTCGCCGGCTTCGTCGACCTGATCCGGATGAAGTACGTCGAGTTCATCGATGACTCCACGGACGGCGGTCGCTCCTACATGGAGGGCGAGATCCCCGAGGAGCACAAGGAGGCCGCCGAGGCGGCGCGCCACAACCTCGTCGAGGCCGCCGCGACCGGCGACGACGACCTGATGAACAAGTACCTCGAGGGCGAAGAGCTCACCGAGGACGAGATCATCATGGGCCTGCGCGCCGAGACCCTCGCCATGAACTGCGTGCCGGTCCTCGCCGGCTCCGCGCTCAAGGACAAGGGCGTCCGCTTCGTCCTCGACGCAGCCTCGACTTCCTCCCGGCGCCTGCCGAGCTCGGCGACGTCGAGGGCACCTTGCCCCGCAAGGAAGAGAAGATCACCCGCAAGCCCACGCCGGACGACTACGTGTCGCTGATGGCGTTCAAGACGGTCGCGGAGCCCACGGGCGACATGACCTTCGTCCGGGTCTACTCGGGCACCCTCGAGAAGGGCTCCAAGCTGCAGAACCCGCGCACCGGCAAGACGGAGCGCATCGGCCGCCTCGTCCGCGTCCACGCCAACAAGCGCGAGGCCGTTGACTCGGTCCCCGCTGGCGACATCGCGGCCATCATCGGCCTCAAGAACACGGTGACCGGCGACACGCTCTGTGACGACGACCACCCGATCCAGCTGATGAAGATGACCTTCCCCGAGTCGGTCATCTCCATGTCGCTCGAGCCCGAGAAGGCCACCGACCGCGACAAGCTGAGCGAGATCATCGGCCGGATGATGCGCGAGGACCCGACCTTCAAGGCCTTCACCAACGAGGCCACCGGCGACCTGATCATCTCCGGCATGGGCGAGCTCCACCTGGAGATCATGGTCAACCGGATCAAGAACGATCACAAGTGTGACGTTCGTACCGGCCGTCCCAAGGTGGCGTTCAAGCAGCGCATCAAGAAGCAGATCGACACCCAGGCTCGACACATCCGTCAGTCGGGTGGTTCCGGTCAGTACGCCGTCATCAGCGTCGTCATCGAGTACGACCCCGAGGTCAGCGGCTTCGAATTCGTCGACGGCATCAAGGGTGGCGCGGTCCCGCGCGAGTACATCCCGAGCGTCGCGAGCGCCCTCGAGGAGATGTTCACCACGGGCGGCAACACGGGCATCCCCTTCGTCAGCACGAAGGCGCGCCTCTACGACGGCAAGAGCCACGACGTTGACTCGAGCGAGATGGCGTTCCGCGCCGCTGGCAACCTGGCCTTCCGCCAGTCGATCGAGAACAACACCGTGCTCCTCGAGCCGATCATGAAGGTCGAGGTCAGCGTTCCGGAGGAGTTCGTCGGCTCAGTCGTCGGTGACCTCAACTCGCGCCGCGGCGAGATCGCGGAGATCGAGCACCAGGGCGACATCCGCCTCGTGCACGCGATGGTCCCGATCGCCGAGATGTTCGCCTACTCCTCGGCGCTCCGGGGCTCGACCCAGGGCCGTGGGCAGTTCTCCATGGAGCTCTCCGAGTACCGCGACGTCCCGGCCGGCATCGCCGCCAAGCTGATGGGGGAGTGATCCCCGCCGGCTGATCTGGGGCCTCACCGCCCTGGACTCCGAGAGCCCCCTGTCCGCCATGCGGACAGGGGGCTCTCTCGGTGTCTGGGACGCGCCTCAGGTCAGGTCGAGGGGGGAGTCCTCGTCGCCGAACTTGTCCGCGCTCACGCCGGTGGCGCGGAGGGTGGCGAGGTGCAGCCGCTCGAGGGGGGTCTCGCGGCGCTGGCGCAGCAGCCGGCCGCCGCGCACGGCGCCGCCCGCGCCGCCCGCGATGAGGACGGGCAGGTCCCGCTCGCCGTGCTCGTGTCCGTCGGAGATGGAGGAGCCGTACATGACCATCGACTGGTCCAGCAGGGAGCCGCCGGTCTCGGGCAATGAGGCGAGGCGGTCCAGGAAGCGGGCGACCCGCTCGTGGTGCCAGGTCACGACCGCGTCGTACATCTCGCGCTTGGAGCGGCGAGAGCTCCAGCTCGTGACGCCGTCGTCGTCCTCGGTCTTCCCTGAGGTGTCCTTCCAGTGAGAGAGGGCGTGCCACGTGCCGCGCACGCCGGGGACGAACGTGCAGTAGCGGTTGGACTGGCCGTGATCGAGCATGAACGACGCGCAGCGGGAGGCCCCGGACCACAGGGCGAGGGCCACGAGATCGAGGAGGAGGTCGAGGTACTCGCCGTGGTCCTCGGGGACCGCCTCGATCGGGCGCGCGGGGTCGAAGGGGAGCCCGAGCTCGGAGGCTCGGGCGAGCCGGCGGGCGGTGGCCTCGTCCTGGACAAAGGCGATGCGGCGCTCCAGGGTGCGGATGGCGTCGAGGTAGGCGTCGAGCTGCCGTCGATCGGACTGGGACACGCGCCGCTGGAGCGCGCGGACCTGGTCCTTGAGGTCATCCAGCAGGCTCGTGTCTGCGGAGGGGCCGCCGCCGAAGAGCTGCTGGAAGACGGCCCGCGGGTCGGTCTCGCGGAAGACGGGGCGACCGGGGGCCGCCCACGACATCGTGTTGCGGGGGACATCAGCGGCGAAGAAGCCCTCGCCCCTGGCGCTGATGGTCAGAGCGGGGACGACGTGCTCGTCGGCGAACTCGCGGGCGATCACCTGGTCGATGCTCGGGCCGTGGGCGTTGAGCTCCCGGTGTTCCCAGTCCGCTCCGGTGAGCCAGGTGGCGGTGCCCGCCCCGTGCCCGTTCCCCCGGGGGGTGAACATCCTCTGGGGGATGACGATGCGCTCCCGGTGCCGCTCCAGCGGCGCCATCGTCTCGTTCAATCGCCGGAGCCTCCCCCCGCGATCCGCGCTGGGCGCCCAGGACCCGTCGGCGACGCCGTTGGGGAAGTAGAGCCACGCGGCGCGGACGGGCGGCGCGCTCCCCCGGGGCGCGAGGGCCTCGAGGTAGGGGGCGACGATCGTGGCGCAGGCACCGCGCAGGAAGGTGCGCCGCGCCAAGGGGCGGAGGACAGGGAAGGTCATCGAAGGGTCACCCTCGTGAACGGTCGACAGGCGATCAAGGACTCCAGCAGCGCGCCGAAGCCGCGGTCGCTGAGGACCGCGCCGAGCTCGACCACGGTGCGCTCATCGGACCACTCCAGCGGGCGCCCGAGTGCGAACCGCAGCAGGCGCCTGGCGATCTCGCGGGACAGCTCGGCGCGGCGGTGCGTGAGGATCGCGCGCGAGAGCGCCTCGGGTCCCTTGAACGTGGGCCCGCCCGGGAGCGCCCCGCGCTCATCCACTCGCTGGCCGAGGTCGTCGCGGCCGCGGCGGCGGCCGAACCGGTCGAAGCCGTCGAGCGCGAACCCCAGCGGGTCGATGCGGTCATGGCAGGAGGCGCAGGCCGGGGAGGCCCTGTGCAGCTCGAGGATGGCCCGGGCGCCGCGCTCCTCGGCGGCCTCGAAGGTCTTCTCATCGATCTCGCTGGCGCCGGGCGGAGGAGGGGGCGGCGGCGTCCCGAGCAGGTCGTCGAGGATCCACGCGCCGCGCAAGACGGGGCTCGTGCGATCGGGGTAGGAGGTCGCGGCGAGCACCGCCGCCTTGCCGAAGAGACCGGCGCGCCGCTCGGGGACCTCGGTTCGGGCGACCCCGCCCCCGACGACCTCGACCCCAACGACCTCGACCCCAACGATCTCGACCCCGTAGAAGCGCGCGAGCTCCTCGGTGAGGAAGGTCTCGCGGCCGAGGAGCAGGTCGTCTAGCGGGGCCCCCTCCCGCAGGAGCAGGAGGAAGAAGCGCGCCACCTCGTCGCGCATGTCCGCCATGAGCGAGTCGGTCATGGCGGGGTTGTCGATGGGATCCGGCTTGAGCTCCCGCCCAACGCGGCGGGTGCCGAGCCACTGCCCCGCGAAGCTCCGGGCGAAGCGCAGCGCGCGGGGGTCCTCCAGCAGGCGCGCGGCTTCGGTCGCGAGGACCTCGGGGTCCGCGAGCGTGCCGGCGTCCGCGAGGTCCAGGAGGCGGTCGTCGGGCGGAGCGCACCAGAGCAAGAACGAGAGCCGGCTCGCGAGTCCGTGGGGGCTGACCGCGCGCTCGGGCTCGCTGGCCTCGAGCGGCTGGCGCTCCAGCTCCCCAGCGCCGTCCACCTCGGGCGGCAGATCTTCCAGCCGGAGCCGGAAGTGCGGGGAGGAGAGGATCGCCGTCAGCGTCTGCCGGAGGGCGCCCTCCGGGGTCGCACCTGCCGCGAGCCGATCTGTCTCGAGTTGACCGTAGCGCTCCAGCTCCTCGGCCGTCGGTGGGCGTCGGAAGGCGCGCCGGAGGAGGGCGGGCAGGGTGGGGAGGGGGCGTCCCGCGGCCAGGGAGCCGTCGGGGACAGCCGCGTCGACCGCCACGCGCACGGCGATATCCGCCCGCTGCAGCCACTGCCCGTGAATGAAGAGCGTCGCGCCGTTGGTGTCGAAGCTGTTCTCGGCGATCAGCTCCGGCGGCATGAGCGCCGCGACGTCCAGGTCGACGGCGAGGAGGTCCTGGAGGGCGTGGGCGAGCTCGTCCCGGGTGAGGCGACGCGCAGGCTCCTCGCCGGCCGCGCCACCGCGCGCGAGGGCCTCGCGCTCGACCACGTCCAGAAAGGAGAGGGCCGCCCGGCGGTCCTCCTCGTCCAGGCCACCGCCCCGGCCGGAACGCATGGGCGGAGGCATCGCGTTGGACTCGATCATGGCCCGGGCCCTGCGCCACTCGAAGAGGTCCTCGGCGACCTGTTCCGAGGCGACGAGGCGGCCGATGTCGAAGCCGGCTTCTGCCTCCGGGCCGTCGTGGCATTCCACGCACAGCAGCTCGATGACCTGCTTGTCCGCCGCGTGCAAGTCGTGCCTCGTGACGGCGAGGTCTGCGGCGCTGAGCGAGGTCAAAGGCGCCGAGGCGGCGTCGGCGGTCATCCTCCCGACCACGATCGGGATGAAGAGTAGCGCCGCGCAGCGGGCGGTCGTGACGGCGAGTCTGCTCCTCATGGTCAACGGATCGGAGGCCCAAGAGGGGCCCGACTTGAGCCTAGTTGGGCGATGGGAGTTGAGTCACCACCGGCCGCGGAGAACTACGCCGTGGGGCGGTGGTTCTGTCGCCAGGTTGGGACGGTTGAGGGGAAACGCTTACCCCTTGGCGGGAGCCTCCTCTGGGAATCTGCTCCGCCTCAGCCCGGCTCCACCGCGACCCTAGCCTCTTTGCGGCTCGGCTCCTCTGCAGCTCGGCTCCTCTGCAGCTCGGCTCCTCTGCAGTTCGGCTCCTCTGCGGCGTTGCCCGAACGAGCGCGCCCTCAGCGGCGCAGGCCCAAGCGGTGGTGCCTTGCGGGTGGTGCCTTGCGGCTGGTGCCCAGCGGGGGGGCCTTGGTGATGTGTGCCTGGGCGGCGGGGCCTAGGTGGTGGTGTCATCCGTCGCGGGGCGCGCCGAGAGGGCCTGCTGGAGGACGCAACGGCCTCCGCTCACGGTCTCGCCCCTGCGGTACCGGTCCAGCAGGGCTCGGGAGTGCCGGGCGAGCTCCCGGCGGACCTCTCGGCGCCGGCCACGGACGCGGGCGATCTTCATCTGGTCATAGGCCGTCGTTTGGTGGCGCAGCCAGGCGATGGTGGCGGCCTCGGCACGCCGGTCGACGGCGATGCGCTGCGTCCGCGCCACGGTTCCGCTCCCCACGGGCACGGCGTGGCGTGTGATGGCCGCCGCAACCTTCGCCGCCAGGCGCTCATGGGCGTCGGCGAAGTCCAGGAAGGCCAGGACCTCGGCGAGGAACTCCTGCTCATAGGCGGCCTGCTCCCGGGCTCGGCGGGCACGGCCAGCGTCCAGTCGCCGCTGATAGGACGGGTCGGCGCGCTCGCTCTCGAGGTCCTCCTGCACGCGCTCGATCGTGGCCGGGGGAGCCCAAACGCCAAGGCTGATCCGTCGGCGCCCCTTGCGGGTGCTCATGACGCGGTGATCGCCCGCGGCCTTGACCCGGCGCGTGGCCGCGGGGTCGCCGGGGGCGAGCAGGGCCCAGCCTGCCGGGATCTCTGCCAGGTGTCCGTCGGGATCCTCGACCCGGCGCTCTGGATCCTCGGTCGCGCGCTCGTTCCTCGTGCCCATGGGACGAGGGTGTAGCGGAAGCCGCCGGCGGTTTCGAGGTCTCGTCGTTCGTTCTACGGGGGGAGCGGGCCACGCGCTCCGCCCAAACGTGCCGCTCATTGCTCCGGGCGCGCGGTGTTCCAGCGCGTCCGGGGTAGACTCTCCGCCATGACGACCACGGCCAAGAGACGCTGGAGCCGAGAGCTTGATTCCGAGGTGGATGGCATTGCCTTCGCCTCGACCGGTCCCGTGCTGCTCCACGGCTACGATCCGCCGGCGGGTGGCAAGTGGATTGACGACGTCATCCCCGGCAAGCTCGGGGCCTTCGACCGGAGCACCGGAGAGCGACTGTGGATCGCCCCCTGTGAGGTCGGTTATGGGCGCGGCTTCGGCGCGGGCCTCGGTCAGAAGGGCCAGGTCATCGTGCTGGGGCCGAGCCAGGGCGGGCACCGGATGGTGCGCATGGCGATGGCGGACGGGGAGCTCCTCGAATCCAACGACATCGAGCCCTTCGACGACGCCGTGGTCCACTCCGAGGTGGTGGTCTGCGCCAACGCCAGGTCCGTCTGGGGCCTCGACACCCTCGACCTCCAGGAGAGCTGGCGCTACGGCCGGGAGGGAGAGCGGTATCACGGGCTCGCGCTGAGCGGAGCCCACGTCTACGTGATCATCTCCAGTACGGAGTCGGGCAAGTACGGCGTCGTCCGGCTCAACGCGAAGAGCGGGAGCTTCGAGGGTTACCTGCTCCAGCCGGTCATGCCGCTGATCCGAGGGATCGCGGCCGCGGGCGCCGCTGTGGCGATCGTGACCTGTGAGCTCGAATTCCTCCTCGGTGACGACAACCGCATGGACTTCATGCTGCAGCTGGCCTCTCACCCCGACGAGGGGCCCCGCGACACGCTGAGCATCGCAGCGTTGCGGGCGGACGCCTCGGCGGGGGAGGAGCCCCTCTGGTATCGCATCCTGGAGACGCGGCCGGTGGACGACCTCCCCGAGGTCTCGGTCACCGCGGACAGCTCGAAGTTCTACCTGGAGCGGCAGGCCCACCTTGAAGCCGTGGACGGTCTCTCGGGGCGAACCCTCGGGAGCTGGACCGTGCCGGGCCTCGACGAGAAGGTCGCGTTCCAGGTCGTCGACGGCGCGGGGCTGCTCGCGGAGGAGACCCGGGTTTCAGTCTTCGAACTGCCGGCCTGAACGGGTTTCCACTTAGCCCGGATGCCTCCCCAGGAGGGGGTGCGAACGGCAATTCGCACGCGGTGAGTCCTGCGGGCCCCATGCGGTCCCGGGTTTGTGATATCTCTTCCTGCACACGGGGTCCAACAAGGGGCGCCGTGACCTGAGCGAGCGACCGCGTACGAGGCTCCACTGAGCCTCGCGGGTCGACCGCTGCCATTATCCGAGTGCGGCCTGCACGCCCCCAAGTCCGGCCGCCCAGCCTGCGCGATCTCGGTCCGACCGAATCGCTGCCAGCCCCCCCAAGTCGCGTGACAGCACAACCGATTCTCGAGGCTCTCGCGAAGGAGTTCTCGACCGACGTCCCGTCCATCCAGGCCACCTTCGAGATGCTGGACGCCGGCCTCTCGGCACCCTTCATCGGGAAGTTCCGCCGGGCCCGAACTGGCGCGATGTCCGAGGTGCACGTTCGGCGGCTGTCCCTCCAGCGCGAGGAGCTCATCGAGCTCGACCGGCGCCGCGGGACGATCCTGCGAGCCATGGAGCGCGTGGAGGGGATCTCCCCGAAGGCCATCGAGGAGGTGACGGTCTGCATGGATCGCTTCCGCCTCGAGGACCTCTATGTCCCTCACCGGCGACCCGAGCCTGAGGTCCAGCTCGCCATGGACCGCGGCCTGGGCGGCCTGGCTGACCTGCTGGTAGCGCCGACGCCCAAGTCCGAGCGGCCGCCCTCAGAGAAGCCGCCCCGGTCGAAGAAGGGGAAGGGCGAGGAGACCTTCGCCG
>Ga0213863_10000986_pt1 | contig 21415 bp, 20 predicted proteins | sample PICome_8_FD_160128 | JGI IMG/M metagenome (GOLD analysis project Ga0213863, IMG submission 160128) | Coastal seawater microbial communities near Pivers Island, North Carolina, United States - PICO497 | ecosystem: Environmental > Aquatic > Marine > Coastal | place: USA: North Carolina... | reverse complement strand
GGGCGGGGTGGGGGATGGTCATGACCTCGGCCGGGTCAAACTCCGCCCAGAACTCCCGCAGCGGCGGGCGGTGAGGCCGCAAGACGTCAGGCCGGAGGGAGATCACGTTGTGGTCCGTGTCACCCTGGCTCCGTTCATAGGCGTGAAAGGCCACAAAGCGGCCCGGGAGGTGATGTCGGTCCGCCTCGGCGACGCTCAGCTTCCAGGGCAGCCCGTTCACATTGCCCTGGTCCAGGTCCCTCGCGTGGTCCGTGATCGCCACGAAGTCCAGGGCTCCGGGCCCGCGCGCGTAGCGATACGCGTCGTCCAGGGATCCGTCATAGAAAGGGAAGCAGAGCGACAGGTCCGTGTGTCGGTGGAGGTCCCCGGCGAAGAGCGCGTAGCCCTGGTCCCCCACGACGGTCGTCGGGCGGACGCGAACCACGTCGCGCGGTGCGAGCGCGACCGCCGGGGTCGGCGGGGCGATCGAGACCGGGACCTCACCCAGGGAGACCGCAGCGTCGTCGGGGACCGGTAGGACCGCGCGCACGGTCCCCTTGGCCTGCGGATCGCGACGACGATCGCTGCGCCCGATCGTGTATTCCACCAGCGTCTGCTGACCGTCCCTCGTGAAGCGGACGGGTTGATCGCCGTCACGCTGACGCTGGTCAAGACGGACCGGCTCCGACCACCCCTGACCCGTCAGCCGCAGGAGGTCGACCGCGAAGCCATATTCGACGTGGGAGCGCGTCTTGCCCTTGCTGGAGAGCTGGACCTGGTGCACATGGCGGTAGGCGAGCCAGAGCCCGCCGCGGTGATCCATCCCGATCTCGGGGCGCTCGTAGAACACGCCGATCCGACGGGCGCCCTCCCGGCGCTCCGGCGCGGCGAGGGCCGCCTCGAATGAGGGCATGGGAACCCCGCCCTCCACCTCGGCCACGCTCCCGTCGCCCAAGACCTTGGCCAGGTGACTCGTCCGCCAGGTGTGGAGCGGTCCGAGATCATCGGTGACGTTATTCCAGAGCGTGTCGACCGAACGGTACTCGCCGCCCCAGTGACGAGGCCCCTCCTCCCAGGCGATCCAGACCGCCCCTTCGCCATCCGTCGCGAGCGACGGGCGAGCCTGAAAGCGGGGGCCTCCGGCGACAACAAAGGGCTCCCCCACAGGCCCGGGGGCGGGCTCGACCTCGACCCAGCAGGCGAGCACGTCGAAGGAGGCTCCCTCCTCCACTGCGCCGCGGTACTCGTCCCACGCCACCAGCCACCGACCATCCGCCGCGCGGGCAGCGCTCACCGCGCCGATGTGATCCGCGGGTCCGCGCACCTCGAACTCGATAGCGGGGACCGAAGGGACCTTCAGGACGAGGTCGTCGCCGTCCTCTCCGGACTCCACGGAGACCGCTCCCGCCGATCCGAGGGCCGCCGCTCGCCGGTCAACTCGCTCCTCCGGGTCGGCGAGCGTGGTCGCGATGAGGGCTTCGACCGGATCGGTCCGGTACTCGTCTCCCTGGATCGCTGCTGCGGCGGAGAGAGCGAGGAGTCCAATCAGGAGGAGGGGTCGACGCATCGCGCCAAGGTAGCACCTCCGGTCACGCTCACACGAAGAGCGCGGTCACGAGCAGGCCGTAAATGACCACACCGGCCACGAGCTTGCCTGCGAGCCCGATCATGTGGCCTGCGGCGGCGGCTCGTCCGATGCGAAAGGCGCTGTCGGCGGACTTGCCGCCGCTCCGCTCCAGCCCAGATGACAGTGCGAAGGCCCCGACTCCGCCCCCGACGAGGGTCCCGACCACTGGGATGGGGATCAGCATGGTGCCCAGCAGCGCGCCGCCAATCCCTCCCGCGAGGGCACCGATCGAGCCCCTGCGACCAGCGCCGGCACGGCGAGCTCGAAGGGAGGAGGACAGCGCCTCCCAGATCTCTCCCGCGACGGCGAGGGCCACCGCGGCGACGAGCACCGGGGTCCCGAAGAGGCGAGGCTCGGTGATCCACTCGGCGACGCCTGCGAAGAACAGCAGGAGCCAGGTCCCCGGGAGGCCGACCAGGATCAGCAGCGGTCCCAGGAGGCCGAAGATGGGCAGGAAGATCTGACAGAGGAGCGTCGCGGACATGGCTTGAAGACGCCCCAGGATGCTGGAGCTGGTGGCAACGAAGCAAGGGAGGTCACGGCGGAGTCCCCGTCAACCGCTCATCCTGCCACGCACGCCTGTCCTAGCCGACGCGCCAGGGGGACCTCCCCGCACAGCTCTAGAGCGTGCCGCCAACGCGCGCCGCTCCAACCGCGGTCTCCTGCGAGCCCCCTCTGAACCCTCGCTGCCTCGTGACCTCGGCTGCCGCTGGCACGGCTCCAGAAGCGCTTCAGGCGGGTTGATCGGGGCCGAGGACGATGTCGTCCTTTGCCCGCCACCACTCCGCGCCCTCGGCCTCCTCAGAGCCGCCCGCAGCCTCTCCCAGCACCTCTCCCTCGGTGGAGGCATCAGGCACCGCGTTGAGTTGCTGCATCTCTCGGGCGGTCACCCAAGGGCTGTGGAAGATGCCCGGCAGCGTCTCCAGGAGCCGCTCAGCGCAGGCCACGCAAGGGGCTCCGGCCTCGTCCTCGTTCAGCGAATGAACCGCTCCCCCACACTCGATACACCTCGTCTCCGGATTCTCCATGGCAGGAGAGTCATCGAGCGTCCCCGCGAGGGGCTTGAGGCCCCATCCGAGTCCGTCCCGACGCGCCTCGAACTGAAGCGGTCCGCGGACCATCCGTCGCGTTCTGGCCCCCTTTTGGTGCTATTTTCAGCATCGCCCGGTTGCCCCCGCCGAAAAGAGCACTAAACTAGTGCCGATTAAACATCGCCCCCCTGATGCTGCGCCTCACAAAGAGAACCGAATATGGCCTGATCGCCCTCGTCCACATGGCCGAGCTGGCGGCGGCCCGCCCCGCGGAAGCGGAGGCTGAGGTCATCAGCGCGCGCGCCATCGGCGACATCTTCCCGGTGCCCAAGCGGATGCTCGCTGAGGCGCTGAAGCACCTTCAACAGGGCGGCATCCTCGAGTCGACGCGGGGTGTCCGAGGCGGCTACCGGCTCTCGCGATCAGCGGATCAGATCTCCCTCGGGGAGATCGTCTCCGCGCTCGAGGGGCCCCCGACGCTCACGAGCTGCGCAGGGTTGGGCGCGGCCAGCGCGGACGGCGGCTGTGAGGTCGAACCCGTGTGCCCCATCCGCTCCCCCCTCGCCCGTCTTCGCACGGGGATCTGGACGCTCTTCGAGGGCGTGACCCTTCAGGCCCTGGCCGACCGCTCTGCTGACCCCACTGGCCTGTTTTCCGCAACCGGCTGACCCCCCACGCGAATACACACTGCCATGACCGGACCCACGTCAACCGGAGCGGCATCCAACACAGAACGATGAACCTTCCCATCTACTTCGATTATCAGGCGACCACCCCGGTCGACCAGCGCGTCCTGGACGCGATGCTCCCGTACTTCACGAGCGCCTTCGTCAACGCCGCGAGCCGCAGCCACGCGTTCGGCTGGAAGGCCGAGGAGGCGGTGGACACGGCGCGCGAGCAGATCGCGTCCATCCTTGGCGCCTCCTCCAAGGAGGTGGTGTTCACCTCTGGATCCACGGAGGCCATCAACCTCGCCATGAAGGGCGTCGGGGAGATGTACGGGTCCAAGGGCAAGCACATCGTCACCTGCCTCGCCGAACACAAGGCGGTCCTCGACACGGCAAAGCACATGGAGAAGGAGGGGTTCGAGGTCACCTACCTCGTGCCCGACGACAACGGTGCCGTGACGGCCCAGCAGGTCGCCGATGCGATCCGGGAAGACACGATCCTCGTGACCATCATGTGGGCCAACAACGAGGTCGGGACCATCAACCCCATCCGTGAGATCGGAGCGGTTTGCCGCGAGCGTGGCGTGCTCTTCTTCACGGACGGCACCCAGGCGGTCGGCAAGATCCCCGTGGACGTGGAGGAGGACAACATCGACCTGCTCTGCTTCTCCGGGCACAAGCTCTACGGGCCGAAGGGAGTCGGAGCGCTCTATGTGCGCCGCCGCAAGCCGCGGGTCCGCCTCGTGGCGCAGATGGACGGTGGCGGCCACGAGCGCGGCATGCGCTCCGGCACCCTGAACGTCCCCGGAATCGCCGGCCTCGGCGCAGCCTGCGCCGTGGCGGAGCAGGACCTGGAGAAGGACATGGCCCACTCCATCGCCATGCGCGAGCGCTTCGAGGAGAAGATCTTCGCGGCGCTCGACCACGTGGCCATCAATGGCGACGCCAACTCGCGCCTTCCGGGCTGCTCCAACCTCTCCTTCGCTTATGTCGAGGGTGAGTCGCTGATCATGGGGTTCAAAGACCTGGCCGTCTCCTCCGGCTCTGCCTGCACCTCCGCAAGCCTCGAGCCGAGCCACGTGCTGCAGGCCATGGGCGTCGGCGACGAGCTGGCCCACAGCTCTATCCGGTTCGGCTTCGGTCGACTCACGAGCCCTGAGGAGATCGACTTCGCCGCCGAGCAGGTCATCACCGCGGTGAAGAAGCTCCGGGAACTCTCCCCCCTCTACGAGATGGTGCAGGAGGGGATCGACCTCTCCACCATTGCCTGGACCGGTCACTAGGCCGCTCCCCCCTCCATACACACCAAAGCACACCAACTCCACTCAGTCAGATGGCATACAGCGACAAGGTCCTCGACCATTACGACAACCCCCGGAACGTCGGCTCCCTCGACAAGAACTCGACCGAGGTCGGCACCGGCATCGTCGGCGCCCCCGAATGCGGCGACGTGATGAAGCTCCAGATCCAGGTCGAGGGCGACACGATCGTCGACGCCAAGTTCAAGACCTTCGGGTGCGGCTCTGCGATCGCCTCCTCCTCCCTCGCCACCGAGTGGATCAAGGGCAAGAAGGTCGACGAAGCCATGGCCATCTCCAACACGGAGATCGTCGAGGAGCTCTCGCTTCCCCCGGTGAAGATTCACTGCTCCGTCCTCGCCGAGGACGCGATCAAGGCAGCCGTCGCGGACTTCAAGCAGAAGCAGGACGGCGAAGAGAGCGCCTGAGCGCCCTTCCCGGAGATCATCCCATGGCAATTGGAATCACAGAGCGAGCGAAGAGCGAGGTCACGAGGATCCTCGATGACCAGAACATGCCGGACGGCACCGCGCTGCGCGTCGGCGTCAAGGGCGGCGGCTGCTCGGGCTTCTCCTACACCCTCGGCTTCGACGACGAGATCCGCGCCACCGACCAGATCAAGGAAGAGGACGGCATCCGGGTGGTTTGCGACCCCAAGAGCTTCCTCTACCTGAACGGGACCGTGGTGGACTTCGAGGAGAGCCTGATGGGTCGCGGCTTCAAGTTCACCAACCCCAACGCTTCGAAGAGCTGCGGCTGCGGCGAGTCGTTCAGCGTCTGAAATGGACGCCACCTGCCCGAGCTGCGGTGCCGGGCTCGAGACCTCGCTCGCCTGTGGCGCCTGCGGGGTCTTGATGCTCACGGACGATGCCGCCTGCCCGTTCGCGGTCTTCGGCCTCGAGCCCGGGTTCGACGTCGATCTCAAGGAGCTGAAGGTCCGCCTGCGGAGGTTCACTCGCCTGGTGCACCCTGACTTCTTCGCCCTGGAGGGCGAGCAGGCACTCGCGAAAGCCGAGCGCAATAACGCGCTGCTCAACGCGGCCTACGGGGTCCTCGCGGACGAAGTCCGCCGAGCAGAGCGGCTCGTGGAGAGCCTCGGTGGGCCCACCGAGAAGGAGCTCGGCTCCATGCCACAGGCCTTCCTCATGGAGGTCATGGAGTGGAACGAGACCCTCGAGGAGGCCTCTCCTGGCTCCACGGGGTGGCTCGAACTCGAGCGCGACCTCACCGAACACCGCGACCGGATCTCCACCGAGATCGGCGCGGCCCTGACCCCCCTCCCCCAGCCTGGCGCCGAGTCCCTCACCGGGATCCGCCAGAGCCTGAACGCCCGACGCTACGTCGATCGCGCCCTCGGGCGCATCGCGGCGAGCGCCGGCCCATCCTGAACGCCCCGCTCCATCCAACCGTGGGATACATCGAACTCGAGGTGCTGGAAGACCAGCCCAAGCGCGTCGTCATCGGCATCGACCTTGGCACGACCAACTCACTTCCCGCGATCTGGAAGGACGGTCGGCCCGAGGTCCTTGAGGTGGAGGGAGAGGCAGCGCTCATCCCCTCCGTGGTCCACGTCTCCGACAACGGCACCGCGGTCGTCGGGAGGACGGCGCGAGCTCGGTCCATGGACGACCCCGCTCACACGGTCCACAGCATCAAGCGCTTCATGGGCCGCTCGCTTGGAGAGCTCGATGAGTCCGTCCTGCGGCGTCTCCCCTACAAGGTCTCCCAGACCGAGCGCGGTCTGGTCCAGGTCGAGGTCGGCGGCAAGCGCTTCACGCCCCAGGAGATCTCGGCCCTGATCCTCCGGGAGGTCGCCGCCCAGGCGAGCGTCGCCATGGGCGGCGCAGAGGTCCTCAGCGCCGTCATCACCGTCCCCGCGTACTTCGATGACGCCCAGCGTCAGGCGACGCGTGACGCTGCCCGCCTGGCCGGCCTGGAGGTGCTCCGCATCGTCAACGAGCCAACAGCAGCCTCCCTCGCCTACGGCCTCGATCAGAAGGAGGAGGGCACCGTCGCGGTGTACGACCTCGGGGGCGGGACCTTCGACGTCTCCATCCTCAGCATCGAAGAGGGGGTCTTCCAGGTCCTCTCCACGAACGGAGATACGAGCCTGGGCGGCGACGACCTGGACGCCGCGCTGGTCGATCTCCTGCGCGGAGAGCTGGAGGGTGCAGTCGACGATGCCGTGTTCGAGGAGCCCGCCTTCCGCCAGGCCGCACGCCTCGCGGCCGAGAAGGCCAAGATCGCGCTCTCGAAGGACCCCGCGGCGGACCTCGTCATCTCGATCCCTGAGCTTGGCGTCAACGCGCGACGGACCGTGACGCGCGAGGAGTTCGAAGCACTCTCGGCGCCGTTCGTCGAGCGCAGCCTCCGCTGCTGCGAGCGGGCCCTCAAGGACGCGGGCCTCGAGCCTGGAGACGTCGACGAGGTCGTCCTGGTCGGCGGCTCGACCCGGGTCCCCCTGGTGCGCGCGGAGGTCGAGCGGTTCTTCGGCCGGGCGCCGCACACCGAGCTCAACCCCGACCAGGTCGTCGCCCTCGGCGCTGCGGCCCAGGCGGAGGTGCTCATGGGAGGGAGCCGGGACATCCTCCTCATGGACGTCACGCCGCTCTCGCTCGGACTCGAGACCATGGGCGGTGCCGCGGAGAAGTTGATCCAGCGCAACAGCCGCATCCCCTGCTCGGTCAAGGAGGGCTTCACCACCTACGCGGACAACCAGAGCGCCATCGACTTCCACGTGCTGCAGGGCGAACGAGAGCTCGCCGCCGACTGCCGCTCCCTCGGTCGCTTCAAGCTCACCGGGATCCCCCCCATGCCCGCGGGCCTGCCCCGCGTCGGCGTGAAGTTCCACCTGGACGCCGACGGGATCCTCACGGTCTCCGCGAAGGAAGAGAGCACGGGCGCCAGCGCATCCATCGAGGTGAAGCCGTCCCACGGCCTGACCGAGGACGAGGTCTCGGCCATGCTGGAGGCCTCCTTCAAGAACGCGAAGAAGGACTTCGAAGAGCGCCGGCGCGTCGACCTGATCGCGGAGATCGGGATCATGCTGCGCCACGCCACGGCCAACCTCGCCGTGGCCGAAGATAGACTTGATCGCGAGTCCATGGAGGATCTCCGCGAGGCCATCGCATCGGCCAAAGAGGCCCGGCTGTGCGCCGAACTCGACCTCGTCCAGATCGCGCGCGACACCCTCGATCGCGCGACCATGCCCCTGGCGGCCGTCCTGATGGACAGCGTCGTGAAGGAGGCCGTCTCGGGGAAGAAGCTCGGGGACCTGTGAGCGTGGACCCGGCCGACACCATCGACTGGTCCGATCCGTTCGAGATCGGCTTCCGGCTGGCGGAGCGATTCCCGGACCTCGACCCCCTGTCGGTCCGGTTCACCGACCTCCATCGCTGGGTGACTGAACTGGAGGGTTTCGTGGGCGATCCTGCAGCCTCCAACGAGGGCCTTCTCGAGGCGATCCAGATGGCCTGGGTCGACGAGCGAGAGGACTGACAGGACGAGCTCAGTCTCGCCCCGGCGCCTCGACGAACTCCACCAGGTAGTCGAACGCGAGGGACTTGCCTCCGTCGAGGCTGACCTTGACGCCGTACCGCAGCCCCGGCCGGACCTGCAGGTCCACCGGGCGGAAGATCACGCACGGACCGCCGCCGTAGCCGCCGTGGTTGATGTCCTTCCAGTCCAGCTCCAGAGGCTCCCCCCTCGGCTGGTAATACTCATTGAGGCGCACCACTTCGACCTCGATGTCCTCCTTGGTCGCGGGCGCCTTGCCCCGCACCAGCTGAATGCTCCACGCGTGGCGCGGCCCGAACAGGTCCAGGGGCAGGTAGCCCGGAGGCGGATAGAGCACCGCGTCGAGGTCCTTGGTGCCCGGTCCGCTCCCGTCCATGGACCACATGGCCGCCCAGCTCCCCGCGGCCCCGAAGCCGGTCTTGCCCATGTCGGGGTTCAGGCACCAGCGCCGATGCCCGACGCGGTCGATATTGCTCGGGTCCGAGTCGTCCATGTACATGTCCACCGATCGGGCGAGCCCCCCATTGGCCAGGTTGCTGTGGCTCGCCCCCTCGTACCCCTGCCGGTACCTGCCCTCGTCGAAGCCGTCCGGCTGCTCGGGCGTGTGATCCAACTCACCGTTGGCCTGGCAGACCTCGCTGGCCGCGTCGCAGAGGTCGTTCCACTTCTCGTCCAAGGTGATCGTGCGCCAGTGCAAGCCGCAAAGCGCGCGATACACCTTGAGCCGCATGAGCGCGTGCTGCCGGTCCCCGGAGATGGGGTCCTGCGGATCGTCGCTGGCGACCGCTCGAGCCGCCGCGAGTTCCTCGGTCAGCACGTTGAGCCGGCGCGGGTACGGCGTGCGCCCGTCCAGCTGAGCCAGAAACCCGCGCTCCCACTTCCGCCGACTCACGACCTTGTTGCCCACCTTGATCTTGGCGGCCCCGTCGAGCTCGCCCTTCTTGTAGGTCGCGGACCGCTCCCAGCGCTCCTCCGGTCGGGACTCGGTGAACCGTCCGTCCAGGACACCCCGCCGATACGTCGCCTTGACCCTGTGGCTCCGGTCGACCTCCTCACGCTCCCACCGGCCGTCGAGGACACCCTTGCGATAGGTCGCGCTGAGCGTACGGACGCCATCCTCGTAGGTCCGCCAGTAGCCGGAGCGCTCCCCGCGCTCGTACATGGCCTCGAGGAGCAGCTCCCCCTCCTCGCCGAGCTCGGCGTAGCGCCCCTGACGCTTCCCGCCCCGATATCGGGCGGTGACGGCCACGCTCCCGTCCTCGCGGAACTGGACAAACTCACCGTGCTTCGCCCCCGCCTCGTCGACCTCGTAGCGCTCCCGGAGGCCTCCCCCCGGCCACCGGGTCTCCACGACGCCCTCGTCCTGCGGGCCAATCATGGAGAGGGCGAGGGCCAAGGAGAGCAGCGCTGTGTTCATCAGCAGAGAGTACCCTGCCCTGCTGGGAACTCGAATCGTGGCCAGGAACAGGAAGCAAGAACGAGGGGGCGGCACCCGCGCGACCGTGGCGCTCGAACGCGCCGGGGTCCCGTTCCAACTGCACGCCTACGACCTCGGGCACGCACCGCCCGGGGGCTCCGTCGGTGAGGCGGTCGCGGCCCAGCTAGGGCTCTCCCCAGGCGTGGTCTTCAAGACGCTGCTCGCGGAGGTGGACGGGGCCCCCGTGTGCGCCATCGTCCCCACCGCGGGGACGCTCTCCCTCAAGCGCCTCGCCGCCGCCGCTGAGGGGAAGCGCGCGCGGATGATGGACCCGGCGGACGCGGAGCGTCTCTCCGGTTATGTGACCGGTGGCATCAGCCCGTTCGGCCAACTGCGCCCCCTCCCGACGTTCGTGGATCGATCCGCGACCAGGCTGGAGGCCCTCCTGGTGAGCGCCGGCCAGCGGGGCCTCCAGCTCGAGCTTGGGCCCGAGGTCCTCGTAGAGGTCGCGGGAGCCTCCCCTGTGGACGGCCTCGGCGTCGCCAAGTGACCAACGGGACGGGCGCCAAGGTCGGCCTGGGTCGGCCCGCTGCTGCGTGATAGGGTCTCCTCGCGATGAGCAAGAAGAACCCCAGGAAGACAAGTCCGCGCGGACGCTCCGGAGCACCTGCCAAGCTGGAGGCCGACCTGAAGGCGGGGCACGAGAAGCTCCAGGCAGGCCAACCCGCCAAGGCAGAGGAGCTCCTCCGCAAGGCCATCTCCAATCACGGGCGCGAGCCGCGCCTCATGGCGAACCTCGTGGCCGCGCTCCAGCGCATGGGCCGCCTGGAAGACGCCGAGCGCGCGGCGCTCGCGTCGAAGGCGGCGAACCCGGACCACGCCGCCACCGCCAACAACCTGGGGACGGTCCTGAAGTTCCAGGGCCGGCTCGAGGACGCCGCCCTGGAGTTCCGACGGGCGACGGAGCTCGACCCCAGCAGCGGTGAGTCCCTCAGGAACCTGATGGGCCTCACGACCTACTCCGATCCGGATGACCCTGACCTTGCCGCGGCCGAGGCCATCCTCAAGAAGCTGCCGCCGGGCGATCAGTCCCGGGTGGCCCTCTACTTCGCCCTTGGGCGCGCCCTCGACGAGGTCAATGAGCACGAGCGCGCGTTCAGCTGCTTCGAGCGCGGGAACCGGCTTCGGCGGTCCCTGATGAAGTACGACCCCAGGGAGCTCGACGCGCTCGTCGAGGCGTCCATCAGGAGCTACGACAAGGCCTACGCCGAGCGGCCCGCAGCCGAGGGAGCCCCAGCGGATCGCCCGATCCTCGTCTGCGGGATGCCGCGGTCCGGCACGTCGCTCGTCGAGCAGATCCTCGCCAGCCACCCCAGCGTCGAGGGCGTCGGCGAGCGACCGCTCCTTCCCCACGCCATGGGACGGCTAGACGGGAACCCGTGGGAGCGGGTCGCAGCGGCGTCCTCGATGAGTGACGCTGAGCTCGCGGGCATCGGCGAGCGCTACACCGAGGGCCTCCGACAGCTGGCTCCGGATGCCGAGGTGATCGTCGACAAGTTCCTGACCAACTTCCTGCAGACCGGTCTCCTGCGACGGGCCGTCCCGGGAGCTCGCTTCATCCACGTGCGTCGGGCGCCCATGGACAACGGCTTCGGCATCTTCCGCACCCTGTTCACATCGACGATCCCCTATGCCTACGACATCAAGGAGATCGCCAGCGCCTACGCCCTGACCCATCGACTCTGCGACCACTGGGCCTCCGTCATGCCCTCGATGATCCTGCAGGTGGACTACGAGGACCTGGTGCGTGACCTCGAGGGCACCGCGCGCCAGCTCGTCGAGTTCGCCGGGCTGCCCTGGGACGACGCCTGCCTCTCGTTCCACGAGACCGAGCGAGCTGTCCAGACCGCGAGCGCGGCCCAGGTCCGGCAACCGATCTACGCGAGCTCCGTGGACCGCTGGAAGCCATACGAGGCTCACCTCAAGCCGATGGCGCGCGCCTTCGAGGCCGCGGGCGTCCCTGTCACAGAGGCCGGCGCCCCGGCTGGGACCGCCGCCCCCCAGGAAGGGAAAGGGGACGAGCGATGATCCCCGAGGGGTCGGCGCAGTGTCCCTGCTGCGACTACTACACGCTCAAGCACAGAGGGAGCCACGAGGTCTGCCCCGTTTGCTACTGGGAGGACGACGGTGTGGGCCTCGAGTCCCTCGACGAGGTCTCTGCCCTGAACCACATCACCCTCCGGTCAGCGCGCAGGAACTTCGAGCACCTCGGCGCCAGTGACCAGGCCGCGGTGTCCCTCGTCGCGAGCCCCGAGGAGCGGGACGGGCTCCGACGCGAGCAGCGCGCCACCTACTTCTGATCCGCCTCACCGCGGTCGATCGCGGCATTTCCTGGGATCAGGTGGGGTCCGCAGCCGGGCAACGTCCGATCTCATCTCCCGTGAAGTGGTTGCTCGAGAACATGTTGATGCCGCCCGCAGGGCTGTACCTGATGGTTCTCGTGGGCCTCATCATGCGCTGGCGCGCCCGGCGGCCCCTCCTGAGGCGCCTGGCGACGATCCTCGCGGCATCCGGCGCGCTCCTCTCCGTGGCGCTCTCGCTGCCCCTCGTCTCCTACCTGCTGCTGGACGGGCTGCAGAGGACCCCGAGTCTGGACCCTGCCGTCGAGTCCATCGATGCCGACGTGATCGTGGTCCTCGCCGGAGACGTTGACTGTGACCCGCCGGAGTATGGGTCCGACCAACCGGGCCCGTTGAGCCAGTTGCGCTGCCGGTATGGAGCCCGCCTCTCCCGACAGACGGGGCTCCCCCTGGTCATCACCGGCGGTGTGCTTCGACCGGACCGGCGGCCTGTCAGCCATGTGCTGAGGGACTACGTCGAGAACGAGCTTGGCGTCGAGGTGGCGTGGACCGAGGACGACGCCCGAACCACGCGCGGCAACGCCAGAGGCGTGGCCCGCTTGATGAGAGAGAGAGGCTACGGCCGCGCCGCCGTGGTGACGAACGCCTGGCACATGCCGAGGTCTGTGGAGGCCTTCGAGCGAGAAGGGGTCGACGTGCTCCCGGCTCCCACCGGCGCCCACGCCGCGCCCAGCCGCCTCTACCAAGGCCTCATCCCTCGGGGTCGATCCATGCGCGACTCCTCGTGGGCACTCCACGAGTACGTGGGCATGCTCTGGTACCGAGTCTCCAACTGACCGGCCACCGGATCTCAAGCTGGCGAGCCCCGCCCCAGAGAAAGCCGCACGGAGGAATCCGCGAGGAGGCTCACTGTGACGAGGGCCCCTGCTCGGTGAGACTCTGCGTGGTGGAACGCTGCGCGGTGGAACCATCCCGCCCGAGCACGCCCGATACGGGCGATCGTCAGGGCAAGAGCAAAGGGAGGCCTGGCTGCTCGATCAGGGAGCCAACGGAACGCACAGCCCGTTGGAGAAGTTCCAGTTCCCGTTCCCGTTTCCAGGATCCCGGTAAACCAGCTGCAGGTAGGCGCTGGAACCAACGTTCAAGAAGCTGCTCACGGCGGGGTGGCTGCTCTGAAGATCGATGGGCAGCACGAACGTCCCGTTGGCGTCGATCCCTCCAAATCCGACCCGAGTCGCGCCCCCACCCACGCAGACATAGCCACCGCCGCTGCGTGAGTAGCCCGGCGCAGGGGCCATGAAGACCATCCCCGCCGATCCCGCCGGGGCGTTGTTCACGACGAATCGCAGGTCGTTCCGCGAGACGGAGGCCGAGCCGAGGTAGCTGGCCGAGGCGATGCCGCCCGCCACGCTCTCTGTCATGGGGCCGCAGTAGCCGCTCGGACCGAGCTGGAGGTTGCAGAGGAAGCTCTCCGCTCGGGGACCCTGCCCGGCGAGCGAGTTCAGCCCGTGAGCACCGTTGGGGTAGAAGTAGGCCTCGACCTCACCGGGCGGGAGGCCCAGCGCGGACAGCCGGTCCAGGAGCAGCACCGAGTGGGCCGGCTCGACCGCCAGGTCCTGAAGCCCGTGATGGACCTGGATGGGAGCAAGGTTGTCTGGGAACCAGGCGACCGAGCGCCGGATCCAGGCGAGGCGCGCCTCCTCGAGGGTCATTGAACCCGACAGCCAAGGCTCGACGGACGACTCGTAAATGACGCGACCGATCCCGGTTGGAGTGGCCCCGTTATCCACGATGTCGGCGGCCTCAGCCTGAACGCTGGGGAGACTGAGATCCGTGAAACCGAACATGTCCACCACGCGCCGGATCCGCGGGTCACGGACCTTGAGGAGCATCGCCACAGCTCCGCCTCGGCTGATGCCCCAGGCAGCTAGGCGGGCGTTGTCGATGTCGGCGTAGTCCGGCTCCGCCAAGACCGTCGAGAGCATGGACCTCACGTCGTCCACGTCTCGATCCGCATAGCTCTGGGCTCCCCCTGAGAAGTAGGGGCCGGCGAAGGAGCTCGTCAGGACCTCACCGCGGTAGGACGGGATCAGGATGAAGTACTCGTCGTCGACGCACTGGCCAGGGAACGTCGAGAGGAGGTTTGCGGCCTCGTCGACCGAGACCCCCACCAGACCTCCGTGGCATAGCACCAGCGCAGCGTGGGGCTGCCCGGGCTCGTAGTTGAGTGGGAAGCGGATCGCCGCGTAGTGCCGCTCCCCTTCCGAGAGGTGACTGATGATGTCCACGCGCTCATTGGCGGCACCCAAGCCAGAGGCCTCCAACCGGAACCCGGCGATGTCGACCGTCCGCCCAGCCCAGTCCACTGTCACGTCCTCGATCTCATCCGGGGTCGGCGACACGAAGAGGCGGGAGAGTGCCTGCGGCGCGGCCGCGGCGCTCTGAGCCGTCAACAGCGCCAGACACATCGGGGATGCGAGACGGAGTGCCGTGGAGAGAATATTCGGCGGCATGCGGGGAGCTTGGGGTCCCTCACCGCGGCGGGTGAGGCGTACCCCCGGCGGAAGACGCAGGAGGGGAGAGAAGGGATCGACTGATCAAGGATACCAAGCTTCGAGGGGTCACCACGGAATGGCGCATGGAGAGTCCCCACCGGGCCACCGTCTCGCCCAATGCGGGACACAATCGGATCCTGGTTGGCTCCGCTACGCCATCTGACCGCTACCGCGCGATATGGCCCTCAGTGCGCGTCTCCCCTTCTCTTGGCGATTTCCCCGTACTCTTGGCGACTTGCCCGGGCGCTACCCGAGCACCCGGGACGCTACCCGAGCACCAGGGAGGTGCCGTCCATCAGGGGATGCAGCTCGAGGCCCATGATCTCCAGCAGGGTGGGTGCCACGTCCGCGAGCACGCCGTGCTCCCGCATGCGGGCGCCCCGGACCCCGTCCCCGATCAGGACAAAGGGCACCTTGTTCAGTGTGTGAGCCGTGTGGGGCTGGTCCGTCGAAGGGTCCCAGAGCTGTTCAGAGTTCCCGTGATCGGCCGTGATCGCCACCGTCCCGCCGCGGGCCAACACCGCCGGAACGATCTCCTGCAGGCACCCATCCACCGTCTCCACCGCCTTCAGCGCGGCCTCGTAGATCCCCGTGTGCCCGACCATGTCTGCGTTGGCGAAGTTGACGACATAGACATCCGTCTCCCCCTTCCCCAGGCTGGAGAGGATCGCATCCGTCACGCCCCGCGCGCTCATCTGGGGTGCGAGGTCGTAGGTGGCCACCTTCGGGCTCTGCAACAACGTGCGGGTCTCTCCCTCGTAGGGGGCCTCCCGTCCGCCGGAGAAGAAGTACGTTACGTGAGCGTACTTCTCCGTCTCGGCGATGCGCTCCTGGCGGAGCCCTGCCGCGCTCACCAGCTCCGGGAAGATGCCGCTGAGGTCGATGGGCGGGAACGCGACGGGGATGTCGATGTCGTCGCGATACTGGGTCATGGACACCGCGTGGACGGTGGGCGCGCTCGCCCCTCGCTCGAAGCCAGCGAAGCCCTGCTGGACCAGCGCGTCCGTGATCTCACGCATGCGGTCAGCGCGGTAGTTGAAGAGCAGCACACCATCCCCATCCTCGAGACGACCGGAACCCTGCTCGCCAATCACGGCGGGCTCGACGAACTCGTCCGTCACTCCGGCCTCGTAGGACGCGTGGATCGCGGCGAGCGCAGAGTCGAATCGGCTCCCTTCGCCGCGCACGAGCAGGCGATAGGCGCGCTCGACTCGCTCCCAGCGCTTGTCCCGATCCATGGCGTGATAGCGGCCAATCACGCTGGCGATGCGGCCGACCCCCGCGGCCTCACAGGCCGCCTCCAGCGCCTCGAGGAACCCCGCGCCTGACTTCGGCGGCGTGTCCCGCCCGTCGGTGATGGCGTGCACCATCACCTTGTCCGCCCCCAGCCCCTCGTCCGCCGCCATCTTCAGGAGCGTCCGGAGGTGGTGATCGCTGGCGTGGACCATCCCGTTGCTCACCAGCCCCAGGAGGTGGAGCGTCTTGCCCCTGGCTCGAACGTCCGCCATCAACTCCCTGAAGGCCGCGTTGCGCGCGAACTCGCCGTCGTCGATGGACTTGTCGATCCGGCTGACGTCCTGATAGACGACCCGCCCGGCGCCGAGGTTGGTGTGCCCCACCTCGCTGTTGCCCATGACCCCGAGGGGAAGGCCGACCTCGGAACCGCAGGCGGTCAAGAGGGTCGTCGGGTTCTCGGCGAGCAGCTCCTGGAAGTACGGTGCTCCCTCCACGATCGCGTTGGAGTCTCTCTCTTTGCGCTGTCCCCAACCATCGAGGACGAGGAGCACGAGCGGTTTGGAAGTCATGGAGCTGGTTCGAGTAGGTGCGGGGAGACGTGCGGCGGCCGGCGCCGCGGGCGCTGATATATTGACCTCCGTCGCGCCTCCCGTCATCCACGCCCCTCGACCAGGCCAATGAAACTACTCGCCTCCCTCTTCGCCAAGGCGTCCGCTGCCGCGCTCGCGGTCCACCTCCTCCCCGCCTGCGGCCTCCTCGGGAACCTCAATCACTACCAGGTGAGCGATGATGCGACCCTGGGCGCCGAGGCCTACCCCGAGCTACTCTCGGGCGAGACCGTCATCAGCAGCGGAGCAGACCATCGCATGGTGGACCGCTTGACGCAGCGCCTGGTCGCCGCCGCGAGGGAGCTCGACCCCGAGGTCGCCAACCAGTTTGACTGGGAGGTGCGGCTCATCGAGCAGGACGAGGTTGTCAACGCGTGGTGCTTGCCTGGCGGGAAGATGGCGGTCTTCACGGGCATCTTGCCCATCGCCGGGGACGAGACGGGGCTCGCCGTCGTGATGAGTCACGAGATCGCCCACGCCACGCTTCGCCACGGGACGGAACGCATGACCCGTCAGGACCTCCTGACCCAGCTCATCGAGGCGGGCGCCGAGGCCTACAGCGAGGACGCTGAGACCAAGCAGCAGACCGAGGCCCTCGCGTCGGATGCCGCGCACCTGTTGGTGAGCCTGCCCTTCGGGCGTGATGCGGAGATCGAGGCCGATACCCGGGGACTGATGTACATGGCGCGCGCTGGCTACGACCCCCGAGCCGCGGTGGGGTTCTGGGAACGCATGAGCTCAGCGTCAGGGTCCGCGCCCTTCGAGCTGTTCTCGACGCACCCCTCCGACGAGCGGCGGATCGAGCAGATCCGCGAGGCGCTCCCCGAGGCGATCAGAGCCTACGAGCAATCGCTGGGATCAAGGTAACGCAAGCGCCTTTCCTACATACCCTTACGCTCGCGCCGAGCGCCAGCGCCTAGGGCTTCGGGGGGCCTGGCGTCTAATCTTGGGGCGCACGCGCAAGGACCTTCTGGGACGAGCGTTACGCACTCGCCCACCCGCTTCGACCCGCGCCCCTCTCCGGACGTGAAGATCGCGTTCGCGACTCCCGAACTCAAGTCACTCGTCCGACGAACCCAGCTTGCTGAGATCGCCGAGGTGCTGCCCCGGACGCTCCAGAGCCTGGGCGCAGAGGTGCGAGTGTTCCTCCCCTTCTCGAGGGACATCGACGTCGAGTCCCTGGGCCCGCTCGAAGAGAGCGCCCTCCTGCGCATCCGTGACGGATCGGGTCGCACCCCCATCACGATCCGGACGGGGTACATCGATGGGCTGACGGTCCACCTGATTGATCACGAGAGCCTGTACCGCAACCGCCACCCCTACGGCGATGAGGACGGGCCCTACGCGGACAACTGGCGGCGCTACTCGATCTTCGCCCGGGCGGTCCTCGAGGGCTTCGGCCCGCTGGCGTTCACGCCGGATGTGATCCACTGCCTCGACTGGACCTCGGGCCTCATCCCGCTCGTACAGCAGCTCGAGTACGCGGGGCGCGAACACCCCGCAGCCAAGCCCGGCACGTTCTTCGCCATCCAGAACCTCGCCATGCAGGGGTCCTTCGAGCGCGAGATCCTCCCCAAGGTTGGGATCCCGCACGAGTACTTCCGTAACGTCGAGGGGGTCGCCCTCGGTGGACGGGTGAACTACCTCAAGGCCGGCGCAGAGTTCGCCACGCTCGTCGGAACGACCTCCAACAGCAAGGCCAAGGAGTTCATCAACTCCGATCGTGGCGACGGCCTCGAGGACACCTTCCGGCGCCGGGAGAAGGACCTCATCGGGGTCCAGAGCGGCATCGACTACCGGACGTGGAATCCCGCGACCGACCCGCTGCTCGCGCAGAACTTCTCGCCGGAGCAGAAGGACGTTCCCGGCAAGCGGAAGTGCAAGGCACGGCTGCAAGAGGGCCTCAAGCTGGACGTCTCACCGCGGACGCCCCTGGTGGCCGTGATCGGCCGCTTCGACGCCGACAGCGGCTTCGACATCCTCGCGGAATCATTGACCCCCATCCTCGAGCGGAACGTTCAGCTCGTCCTGATGGGGCCGGGCCCGCCCGAGAGCGTGGAGCGCCTTCACACCATCGAGCAGACCTTCGCGGGCTGCTGCCGGGTGATCGAGGGGTACGACGTTGGGACCGCCCACACCCTGCTGGCCGGCGCGGACATCCTGCTGCTGCCGGGCCACTATCACGCTACCAACGCCCTCGCCGCCATCTCGCTCCGCTACGGCGTGGTCCCAATGGCGTACGCCCACAGCGGGCTCGAGGACACCTTGGTCGACCTGACCGCATCTCCGAAGAAGGGCACCAGCATCCTCTTCGAGCGGTACGACTCCTCCGCGCTCGTCGAGGCCGTCGACCAGGCTCGCGCGATCTACAAGAAGGCAGCCGACTGGAAGGTCATCCTGAAGCGTTGCATGGAGCAGGACTTCTCCTGGGCGGAGACCGGTCGCGAGTACATGAAGGCCTACCGCAAGCTGGGGCGGCTCCTCAAGGCCAGCAAGCCCTGAGCAGTTCCCGATGGCGGACCAGCTACTGATCGGGCTCGACTTCGGGGGGATGTCGATCAAGGGAGGGGCGGTGAACGCCTCCAGCGGCGAGGTGCTCGCGCGCGCGCTACGGCCCTTCGCGGCGGACGTCCCGGCCGACGTGATCTTCTCCCGTGCGGCGGAGCTGGTGCTCGAGCTCGAGAGCGCGGCGGGCGGCAGGGCTCAACGAATCGGCGTCGGGTGCGCGGGCCTCTTTGATCGGCCGACCGGGACGGTGCTGGCGAGCGCCAACATGCCCAACCTCGTGGGAGAGAGCCTCTCCGAGGGCGTCGCGCGCGGCCTCGAGGGCCGAGAGGTCCTCGTGGAGAACGACGCGAACGTCGCCGCGTTCGGGGAGCAATGGCTCGGCGCAGGCCGGACGGAGGACAGCATGGCTCTCCTGACCCTTGGGACCGGCGTCGGCGGGGGCATCGTGCTCGCTGACGAGCTGTTCGTCGGACCCGGCGGCAACGCTGGAGAGATCGGGCACACGGTGATCTTCCCGAAGCCGAGCGGGAGCTACTACGACGGCGCCTATCACGAAGAGCTCGCCTGCCCCTGCGGCTCCTATGGCTGCCTGGAGCGGCTGGTCTCGGCGAGCGCGGCCAAGCGTCGCGCGCGGGCCGCGGGACTCGACGACGACCTGCCGGTGCTGGCACAGGCCGCCCGCGACGCGGACGGCCCGGAGCGGCGCCTCATGCACGAGATCGGCCGCGACCTCGGATCCGGCCTCTCGACCCTCGTGACGCTCTTTGACATCTCGTTCTTTGTCATCGGTGGAGGGTTCGGGGCCGCCCTCGACGTGCTGCGCCCTGGCACCGAGGAGCTCCTGGCCGAGCAGCGCTACGGGAGCGGGTCCACGCGGGTCGAGCCTGCGACGCTTGGTTCCGACGCGGGCTGGATCGGCGCCGCTCGGCTGAGCCTCACTGGCGCTGCGCCGCGGGGCCGGCCGGGCAACTGAGACCGGTCCTGCGCTCGGACGGGGGCTCCTGGCCTGAAGCCTTCGAGCCGCGAGGGGCTCGCTAGCGCTGCGCCTTGGCCTAAGATCTCACCCATGGGCAGCGGCAGGAAGCAGCTCTCGCGTCAGCACCTGGCCGAGCTCGAGCGGATCGTGGGCAAGAAGGGCGTCCGCACCGACGCCACCGCGCGCGCCGCCTACGAGTCGGACGCGTTCATGCTCCAGCGTGCCAACGCCGAGGTCATCGTCCTCCCCCGCACAACCGAGGAGGCTGCCGCCGCGATCAAGGTCGTTCGCGACGCGGGCCTCGTCGTCGTGCCGCGCGGCGCCGGGACCGGCCTGAGCGGGGGAGCGCGCCCCGTCGAGAACGGGGCGATCGTCGGGACGGCTCGCATGCGAGGAGTCCTCGAGGTGAATGCTGAGGACCGCTACGCCCGGGTCCAGGCCGGCGTGGTCAATGTCCACCTCACCGCGGCCTGCGCCGACGTTGGGCTCTTCTATGGACCAGACCCCTCCAGCCAGACGGCCTGCACCATCGGCGGCAACGTGGGCAACAACTCCGGTGGCCCCCACGGCTTCAAGTACGGGTCCACGAACCGGCATGTGCTCGGCCTCACCATGGTCGACAGCGAGGGAGAGGTCATCGAGCTCGGCGGCCCGGGGGCCACGGGCGACGGAGGCCTGGATCTCCTCGGGCCGGTCATCGGCAGCGAGGGCATGCTCGGCCTCGTCACCGAGGTGACAGTACAGCTGCTGCCGAGACCCGAGAAGGTTGAGACGCTGCTCTGCCTCTTCGAGTCGCTCGATGACTGCTGCGACGCGGTCAGCGAGATGATCGCTCGACGACTTGAGCCCTCGGCCATCGAGATCCTGGACCGGCTGACCATCGAGGCCGTGGAGGCGAGCGTCCTTCGCGCCGGCTACCCCGACAACGCCGAGGCCGTGATGCTCGTCGAGGTCGAGGGCGGCGACGAGGAGGTCGACGCCACGAGCGCCGACGTGATCGAGGTCGCCCGCGAGTTTGGAGCCTTCGACACGCGGAGGACCACCGACCCCGTTGAGCGCAAGCGGCTCTGGGCAGGCCGCAAGGGCGCCTTCGGTGCGATGGGTCGGATTGCCCCGGATCTGTACGTCGCCGACGTTGTGGCGCCCAGGACCCGCCTGCGCGAGATCGTCACTGCGGCGACCGTGGCCTGCCGTGAACGCGACCTCAAGCTCGCCAACGTGTTCCACGCCGGCGATGGCAACCTCCACCCGAACATCTCCTACGACCGGCGAGACGCGGACGAGGTCCGGCGCGTGCTCGAGGCCGGCCGGATCATCATGGAGGCCTGCGTCGAGGCGGGCGGCTCCCTGACCGGTGAGCACGGGATCGGGCTCGAGAAGCAGGACGAGATGTGCCTGGTCTTCAGCGACGACGACCTCGCCGCCATGGATCAGCTGCGCGGCGCCTTTGACCCCGACGCCTTCTGGAACCCCGGCAAGATGCTGCCCGTGCGTGGCTGCAGAGAGATCCACACCCGCCCCCTCCCCACCCACGCCCAGCCGGCAGAGGACGCGTCTTGAGCGCCGAGCTCAAGCACACCGGTGCGCTGGACTTGGACCTCGTTCGCGCCGCCTGCCTCGAGGCGGGCGTGGTGCT
>Ga0213863_10000983_pt1 | contig 21485 bp, 18 predicted proteins | sample PICome_8_FD_160128 | JGI IMG/M metagenome (GOLD analysis project Ga0213863, IMG submission 160128) | Coastal seawater microbial communities near Pivers Island, North Carolina, United States - PICO497 | ecosystem: Environmental > Aquatic > Marine > Coastal | place: USA: North Carolina... | reverse complement strand
ACTACAAAACAGTCAGCTTATGGCTGTAGATACTGAAACTACTAGCCTGAATTATATGGTGGCAGATCTTGTGGGGATTAGCCTTGCAGTTGAAGCCGGCGAAGCCGCCTACATTCCCTTCGGCCACGACTATTTAGGCGCCCCACAGCAGTTACCGCGGGAAATGGTACTTGAGGCAATCAAGCCAATTCTTGAAGATCCAAAGATCAAGAAGGTGGGTCAAAATTTAAAATATGATACAAGCGTGTTGGCACAGCATGGCATTGACCTGAAAGGTATTGCCTATGACACTATGTTGGAATCCTACGTTATAAACAGTGTGGCAACGCGACATGATATGGATAGCTTGGCTCAACATTACCTAGAGGTTGAAACAACCAGCTTTACTGAGATTGCAGGTAAGGGCGCGTCACAGCTAACATTTAACCAAATTTCCCTTGAGCAGGCTGGGCCCTACGCGGCCGAAGATGCAGATATTACCCTTCGATTGCATCAGGCGCTGTGGCCACAGGTAAAGGCTGAATTACCCTTAAAAACTCTATTTGAAGAGATTGAATTGCCGCTCATAAAGGTGTTGTCACGCATTGAGCGAACGGGCGCGCTGGTTGATGACACATTATTGTTTCAACAAAGCCAAGAACTTGCAGAGCGATTGGCTGAGCTAGAAACTCAAGCTTGGGAATTGGCAGGGCAGCAATTTAATCTAGCATCCCCCAAGCAGCTTGCTGAGATTTTATTTACAAAATTAGAAATTCCGGTGTTAAAGAAAACTGCCAAGGGAGCGCCCTCGACCAAAGAAGAGGTTTTACAGGAGTTAGCCCTGGATTATCCATTGCCCAAAGTACTCCTAGAGCATCGGGGTCTGGCCAAATTAAAATCGACCTACACCGATAAGCTGCCGGTTATGATTAACCCCACCACGCGGCGCATTCACACCTCGTACCATCAGGCCGGCACTGCAACGGGCAGACTTTCATCTTCTGACCCCAATCTACAAAATATACCCATTCGGACGGCTGAAGGGCGTCGTGTCAGGCAAGCGTTTATAGCGCCTGAAGGGCATAGGCTAATAGCCGCGGATTACTCGCAAATTGAATTGCGTATTATGGCGCATTTGTCAGGCGACCAGAATTTGCTTAAAGCATTTGAGCAGGGACAAGATGTGCATAGAGCCACAGCGGCTGAAGTATTTGGCGTTAATTTAGCACAGGTCACAATCGATCAGCGGCGCAGCGCAAAGGCCATCAATTTTGGTCTTATTTACGGTATGTCAGCCTTTGGCTTGGCGAAGCAATTAAATATCGGGCGCAAGCAGGCAGCAGAATATATTGAGCTTTATTTCCAGCGGTATCCAGGTGTGCAAGACTATATGAATCAGGTGCGCCACAGCGCGGCTGAAAAAGGCTATGTAGAAACTCACTTTGGCAGAAGACTGTATTTACCGGAAATTAATAGCCGAAATGGTATGCGTCGTCAGGCGGCAGAACGCACAGCAATTAATGCGCCCATGCAGGGCACGGCAGCAGATATTATTAAACTGGCGATGATCAATGTAGATAACTGGCTAAGAAATCAAAAGCTAAAAAGCCGAATGATTATGCAGGTTCATGATGAGCTAGTGCTTGAGGTCCCTGAGAGTGAACATCAGCAGGTTATTATTGGAATCAAAGAATGCATGGAAAATGCAGCGAGCCTGCAGGTTAAATTAGTTGTAGATGTAGGGGTTGGAGATAACTGGGATGAGGCTCATTAAAAAAAATAATTTTTTTTTAAAATATGGGGAACTTAATTCAGAACTGCGGTCTAAATTAGTGCAAGCAACAATTATGAATTCTCTTCCCCTAGTGAGAATTTGAGTGTGAACTCTCCAAGTAGCAAGCAAGACCCTGAGCCAATTTGTTCAGGGTCTTTTTTTTGCCAATCTAAAACAGACGGGTGTATTAGTCCTCAAGCCAGCTAGCCAGCTTTTTCTCAAGCTCTTCTAGGCCGGTTTTCTTCAACGAAGAAAAAATTTGTGCGCTTAAAAGGGTAAAGCCGGGATCCATGTCGCGCAGTAATTTTTCAACCCCTAATAACGAGCTCATTGCAGGGCCGCGTTTAAGTTTATCCGCCTTAGTGAGCAAAATATGCACGGGAAGACCTGCCTGAGCCGCCCAATTAAGCATCTGTCGATCGAAATCTTGCAGCGGGTGTCTTATATCCATCAAAAGAACTAGGCCGCATAAGCTATTACGATTTTGTAGGTATTCAGCCAGATTGCGATCCCACTTGGCTTTGATTTCTTTTGGCACCTTGGCATAACCATAGCCCGGTAAATCCACAAGACGGCTCTCTGGCGTCAACTCAAAGTGATTGATAAGCTGAGTTCGACCCGGTGTTTTACTGGTTCGGGCCAGACTTTTATTGCGAGTCAGCGTATTGATAGCGCTTGATTTCCCAGCATTAGAGCGGCCTGCGAAAGCAATTTCGCTACCTGTGTCAGCAGGACACTGTTGAAGTGTCTGGGCGCTGATCAAAAATTTAACAGTATTAAAATTCACTTTTTTAAAATCCATAAAAAGACAGTGTAATTTGCTTAAGAAAAGCAGTTTATTGGTATATAATGCGCCGGCAAATGCTCAACGAGCTAACCACCTATTAATTTTTCGCGCGTATAGTAACAATATGCCCGACTATTCTAACGGATTATGAGATTTGGAATAACCATGAAAAGAATCTTTTTTGTTTACGGCCTATTATCGATGTTTTTAATCGCACCTGTTTGGGCTGCGGGTGATGCACAAGCAGGCAAGCTAAAAACTGCTAGCTGTGCGGGTTGCCACGGTCAGGACGGCAACAGTGCAATTCCTTCGTTTCCAAAACTTGCGGGGCTAGGTGAAAAGTACCTAACAGCTCAATTGCGCCACGTAAAGGCCGGTGAGCGAGTTATTGTAGAGATGACGGGGATCCTTGATTACATGACGGATCAAGATCTTCAGGATATGGCAGCTTACTACAACAGCCAATCTTTGCAGATTGCAGGTGCCAAAGATATTACTTTAATAGGCATGGATGACCCGGAAAAAGTTCTTAAGCTAGGTGAAAAACTGTACCGAGCAGGCAATCTAAAAACTGGCGTTGCTGCCTGTATAGCCTGCCATTCGCCCTCAGGTAAAGGTAACGGACCTGCTGGCTACCCAGCCCTTGGTGGTCAATACGCCGAATACACCGAGAAGCAGCTTAAAGCTTATCGTAGTGGCGAGCGTAATTCAGGCTCCAATGCCAAAATAATGCAGGGTGTGGCACAGGCGCTTAGTAACAAAGAAATCACAGCGCTTGCCAACTATATTTCAGGATTAAACTAAGCTTAATTAAAGTTTACATTGGTTTGAAAGGAGATTAACGATGCTATGGATTAAAAGAATTATTTTTGTATTCGCTCTAGCTCCGCTGGTTATGTGCCAGGCGGCAGATGAAGCGTTTAAAGCGGGTGAGCATTACGATATTTTGCCTCAGGCAGTGCGCACTGCTAATTCAGAGAAAATTGAGATCAATGAAGTTTTTTCGTACACCTGTGGACATTGTTTTAATTTTCAGACTGATCTTCACCCTTGGGTGAAAGCGCTACCTGCCGATGTTGATTTTCAAAGTACGCCAGCAGTATGGCAGTCAGGTCTCGAGCCTTATGCGCGAGCTTATTATGCGGCTAAAATTTTGAATGTATTGGATAAGGTACATATGCCGATTTTTGATGCCATTCATGTAAAGAAAAAGTCGATTAAGAAACAAAACGACTTTGAAGCAATTTTTGTTGCTGAAGGCGTGAGCAAAGAAAAATTTTCTAGTGCGTTTAACTCCTTTGGTGCTACTAGTATGGTAAACCAAGCAAAATCGAGAGTACGTGCCTATCGCGTTCGCGGCACCCCAGAGATCATCGTCAATGGGAAATACCGCGTAAGCACAACCAAGGCTGGTGGTTTTTCAGGCATGCTAAAAGTGGCTGATTTTCTTATTGCAAAAGAGCGCGCCGCCAAGACTAAATAACTGATTACCACCCAATGCGACTTTTGAGCCATCGAGTTAATCGGTGGCTCTTTATTTTTAAAGTTGGAGAGAATGGCAATAGCCAAAGCAAAAAATATGAAACCAAATACAAAGCCGAATAACCCAAATTTTTCGTCAGGCCCCTGCTCCAAGCGTCCAGGTTACAGCCTTGATCAACTACAAATAGAGACTTTAGGGCGCTCACACCGCTCCTCTTTGGGTAAAAAAGCACTGGGTTTAGCCTGTACTGAAACGGCTGAAATCTTGGGCTTGCCCGAGGGCTACCGTGTGGGTGTTGTGCCAGCATCAGATACGGGTGCTGTTGAAATGATTATGTGGTCAGTACTGGGACAGCGTCCGGTAGATATTTTCGCTTGGGAATCCTTTGGCCGCGGCTGGTTAACAGACGCCGTCAAGCAACTGAAGCTTGATAATCTTAATAGCTATACTGCAGACTATGGCGCTCTGCCAGACATGTCTCAGGCAAATCCTGATAACGATTGCATATTCACTTGGAACGGCACCACTTCTGGGGTAAAAGTTCCGAATGCCGATTGGATCAGTGATGATCGAACGGGCCTTACTGTCTGTGACGCAACCTCTGCAGTATTTGCTATGGATATGCCATGGGAAAAGCTTGATGTAGTTACCTACAGCTGGCAAAAAGTGTTGGGTGGTGAGGGTGCACATGGCATGATCATCTTAAGTCCACGAGCAGTTGAGCGACTAGAGTCCTACAGCCCACCATGGCCATTGCCAAAAATTTTCCGTCTTACCAAAGGCGGTAAGTTAATAGAGGGTATTTTCCGTGGCGCAACCATTAATACGCCATCTATGCTTTGTGTTGCAGACTATTTAGATGCGTTGCAGTGGGTTCGATCCATTGGCGGTCTGCCTGGTGCTATTGCTAAATCTGAAGCTAACTTAGCGGTGATTAAAGGGTTTGTTGATTCAAACTCATGGATTGATTTTCTTGCTCAAGATCCGGATCAAATTTCAAACACCAGTGTTTGTTTGAGCCTTGACCTTGACGCCGATCAAGTCAAGCAGATGGTAGCACTGCTTGCAGAAGAAGCGGTCGCCTTTGATATTGGCGCTTACCGCGATGCTCCAGCAGGTTTGCGAATCTGGTGTGGCGCGACTGTTGAACAGTCAGATGTAGAAGCATTACTCCCTTGGCTAGAATGGGCCTACACGCAAGTTGCCCAATAACTGAAAAGAACTAATAGAGAATTAAATATGCACAAAATTCGTACCTATAACGCAATCTCCTCCAAAGGCCTTAGCCGTTTCTCAGCGGACAAATACGAGGTAGGCAGTGAGCTGTCCGATCCTCAGGGTTTTATTTTGCGAAGCCAAAAATTGCATGAGGAGCAGGTTCCGGAGAGTTTGTTAGCCGTTGCAAGAGCGGGCGCTGGTGTAAATAACGTACCCGTTGCTGACTATACCGATCAGGGTATTGTGGTATTCAATACTCCGGGCGCTAATGCCAACGCGGTAAAAGAGCTTATTGTAGCTGGTCTACTTTTAGGCTCTCGCGACATCTATGGCGGCATGAACTATGTTCAAGGCTTAACCCATATGGATGATGCTGGCGAGATGGGCAAGTTGCTTGAAAAAGAGAAAAAGCGTTTTGCTGGCTCAGAAATTACCGGTAAAACTTTAGGTGTCGTAGGTCTAGGTGCTATTGGTTCTATTATTGCCAATCTTGCGCTCGATTTAGGTATGGACGTAATTGGCTATGATCCCGCAATTTCAGTTGAAGCGGCATGGCAACTTTCAAGTCAGGTTGAGCGCATGGATAGTCTTGAAGCTCTATTGGCAAAATCTGATTTCGTTAGCTTGCATGTCCCAGCTATTCCTGCGACAAAGCATCTGATTAATACTGAAACATTAAGCGGAATGAAAAGCACAGCAAAGATTTTAAATTTTGCCCGTGAAGAAATTGTTAGCACAGAAGATATGGTGAAGGCATTGGATAACGGCGTAATTGCCGGCTATATCTGTGACTTCCCAACCCCTGAGTTCTTGGGCAAAGCAAATGTTCTAGCCATGCCGCATATCGGTGCTAGTACAGCAGAAGCAGAAGAGAACTGTGCGGTGATGGCAGCCAATCAACTGATGGATTACATTGAAAATGGCAATATCCATAACTCAGTTAATTTTCCGCCTACTAAGCTAACACGCAATGGCGGTAGCCGTTTAACCTTTGCCAACCAAAATGTTCCTAAGGTTTTGGGTAGCGTGCTATCAATATTGGCTGACTTTGAGCTGAATGTTGTCGACATGGTGAATAAGAGTCGCAACGAAGTAGCCTATAACATTATCGATGTTGAAGGCGATATCTCTGCTGCAATGCTACAAAAGGTAGAGCAGGTTGAAGGTGTCATTCGCGTAAGAGCTATTTAGGCTTTGCGCTTAGTCAAATAACTTTGCTCTAACAGTTTGGCGGTACGCCTTCGGCGTATCGCCAGACCAGTTCTTAAAGCGTGATGAAAACCAAGTCGCGTCCTTAAATCCGCTAAATCCGGCAATTTCCAAAATCGACAAATCTGTATTCTTTAATAAGTCACAGGCAAATGTCATGCGCGTGTTATTCATATAATCCACCGGAGTTTGGCCGGTAGCATTTTTAAAGCGCCGATTAAATGTTCGGGTGGTCATATTAAATTGAGCCGCTAAACTGGGCACGCTGTGTGATTTTGCTAGATTATCCTGAATCCATATTTGTGCCTGCGCCACAGCCTCATCGCCATGCTTTCTTTGCCTTTCGCTTTCAAGGCTTGCTGATTCAGATAAATTGCGGATCTCGTGAAAAAAGTTACGCTGTGCCTGTCGAGCAATAACCCGACCAAAAATTCGCTCAACCTGATGCATAATTAATTCAGCCATGGCATTCACGCTAGCCGCACAATAAATATTACCGGCCTGCGTGGTAAACCGTTGGCGCTCCAGCTGCACTTTTGGATAACGCCGCTGAAATTGATCAAAATAATGCCAGTGGGTAGTAGCCGGTTTATCATCCAGCAGTCCTGCTTCAGCCAGAAAGCAGACTCCCGTTCCCACAGCGGTGAACTTAGAATTTTTTTTATGTTGGTTCTGAAGCCATGGAATATAAGATGGGCATTGATCAACCACCGGCTTTGGATTGCGCCACATGGCAGGGATATGGACAAGATCACTGTCAAATACGTCATCAATACTATGGGTTGGTTGAAGTTCGAAGCCTGCAGAGGTTTTAACGGGCTTTCCATTTGGGCTAAGCCAGCGAATTTTAACTTCCTTCACGTCATCGCGATTAGCAAGGGCTGCCGTTTGCGCAAATTTGAAAATTTCCACTGCCAGCGTAGTGCTAGAAACCAGCATATTGTCGCAAAGCAAAAGGGTGAGATTAAAAGTCATGCCGTAAATATAACATAAAAGTCTTAAAAATTAATGAATATGGCTTAAATATTAAATATATAAGTTAAAAATGCTATTACACTTAGTGTATTAGCTTAATTTTTAAAGGGAAGAGGGAATGTCAGTTTCACTACCACTTATTGTTGGTTACGGCGGCTACAATGCGGCCGGTCGCAGTTCGTCACATCAGGCATTTCGCCGCATGATCCTTGAATCACTTCCACAAAGTCAGCAGCAGCAAACGGTCGTCAGTCTTGCCTGTTTGATGGGTCTGGTCAAAGCGTTAGAGCAGGGATATGAAACTTCAGACGGCCAAATACTTGATGCGACTCAGGTAAATCAAGAATTTCGCAATACTGTATTGAGTGGCACCTTAGTTAGAAAAATTACTTCCTTTGATCCCGGTGCAGTTTCTGGCAATAAAAAAGTAAGTCTCAGTGCAAGCGCAGAGTCACAGCCGGTATTTACTATTGCTAAGCGCGACTTACCCACAGTGACGCCCAAGCATTGGCAGTTAACCGATCTACAGGACGGCACCTTTGAAGTTAAGTTAAGCGAAGATAGCGACCTGTTAGTGGGCTCTGACTACGAGTTGGCGGCAAAAGCTGCGGGGGAACTCCCTGAGGGTTTTGACCCTGCAGACCATTACAACGCGCGCTTTCATCCTCGTACATTACAAATGGCATTAATGGGCGCTAGTGATGCGCTGCATTCCGTGGGCGTAGAATGGCAAACCATTGCCGATTCTGTTAAGCCAGATCAGATAGGTGTTTACTCCTCGAGCGGTTTTAGCCAAATGAGTGAAGAAGGTTTTGGTGGTCTATTTCAGGCACGCCAAAAAGGTGGCCGAACCACAGCCAAGCAGGTGCCCATGGGCTTGAATTCCATGCCTGCCGATTTTGTTAACGCCTATGTTCTTGGCAGTGTTGGTCATACTGAAGCGATTACCGGTGCCTGTGCTACCTTCCTTTATTGTTTGCAGGCAGCGGTTCGCGATATTCGCAGTGGTGTGCGTCGTGTGGCTGTTGTGGGCAATGCTGAATCAGTCATAATGCCCGAGGTATCCGAAGGCTTCTCGAATATGAGCGCCTTGGGTAGCGATGAGAATTTAGCCAAATTAGATGGTGCAAATAAGCCAGACTGGCGTCGTGCTAGCCGTCCTTTTGGTGAAAACTGTGGCTTTACCCTAGCTGAGGGAACTCAATATGTTGTTTTGATGGACGATGCGCTTGCTGTCGAGCTAGGTGCAGATGTTCATGGTGCCATACCCGAAATCTTTATTAATGCCGATGGCGTTAAAAAGTCTATTTCTGCGCCGGGCGTCGGGAATACGATTTCTTTTGCTAAGGCTGTGGCCTCTGCAGCGAGTATTGTCGGCAAAGAAACAGTTCAAAAGCACAGCTTTGTGCATGCTCATGGTTCTAGTACGCCAGCGAACCGCACCACAGAATCTAATTTAATTAACCGCGTAGCCGAAGCCTTTGATATTAATGACTGGCCGGTGACTGCAGTTAAATCTTATGTGGGCCATACCATTTCGACGGCCAGTGGTGATCAGCTGATGTCAGCATTGGGAACCTTTAAGTATCAAATTATTCCTGGCATAAAAACCATTACTAAGGTGGCTGATGATGTGAATCAAAAGCACACAGTGTTCCCACTACAAGACATGAATACCAGCGAAAAGAATATGCATGTCGCCTTTATTAACTCGAAGGGTTTTGGCGGCAATAACGCAACCGCCGTTGTGCTGTCTCCTCAGCAAGCAGAAAAAATGATGGCGGCACGTTATGGTGATCAGCTCGAGGCTTACTTTGCCAAGCGCGAGACCACGAGAAATAACGCCGAAGCCTATGCCAGTCGCGCCGATGCGGCTGAATTAGATGTTGTTTATCGTTTTGGTGAAGCCTTAGTTGACGAAGATAAAGTTGAGATTACAAAAGAAGGTATTAGTATTCCTGGTTATGCTCAAGAGGTCGCTTTTGATTTGGAAAACCCTTTTTCAGATATGTAATAAACAAAGTTAGAACCGACAGGCACTTTTAACTGGTCAATAGTTACTTTATTCACGCTTAATACATGAGTTGGGGAAAAGTGTCATGGAAGATGCTGAAAATAATGTTGTTTATGCGGGCTTTTGGTTAAGATTTTGCGCCACAGTAATTGATAATATTTTGATTGTTTTGTTGACCTTTATGCCAGTATCTATGATTTATGGTTTTGATAATTATAAAAACAATGACAGCTTTTATTTGGGTCCATGGCATTTTCTTATAGAGCTTGTAATCCCAATAATGCTTGTAATTTGGTTGTGGGTGCGTTTTTCTGCAACACCCGCCAAGATGTTGTTGCGGCTGAAAGTTGTTGATATCAAAACATTACAGCCTATTAGTTTTCGTCAGGCGATTATTAGATACTTCGGCTACGTGCCCTCTATGCTCTGTTTCCTTTCAGGGATGCTCTGGGTTGCATTCGATAAGCGAAAGCAGGGCTGGCATGACAAATTGGCATCAACGGCGGTGATTAGAGTCACTAAGTGAGATCTTTGTCTAACGACTTAAGCTAGTATTATTCTTTGAATCAATGCGCCTTGCCTGTCCGATCCATTTAGTATTTTCCTCGCCATTCTTTACTGTCTGAATAGTAAATCTTCCGCCATGTATGGCGATAACATCTCCGCTTGCGTTTAATAAAGGACTTCCCGAGCTACCCTGTTGGACAGGGCAGTCGTGTAGGAGTAATTTATCGCTATTGAGATGGGGGTGCTTAATTTTGTTACATCTAGTCAGTGTAAAACCCTCTAAATCAGGGCTTATCAAAGAAAAGTCTGACACTGCATTAGAAAAATCTTGGGCCAGTTTAAGCCCAGATTGGCGGGCTTTGTTCTTGAGTTGTATAAAAACAAGATCGCTTTCAGCTTGCGCAATTTTATCTTTATTGGTTACCGAGTAGCTGTGGGCAGATACTGTTTCAAAAGCCATGCCGCTGAGTCGTTTATTCTGCGGTCGATAATGACATTGTTTAAAAAGCTGGTCGGTGTGAGGGTTATAAATTACATGTGCTGCAGTCACAATAACGGATTGATTGCGGTCAAAACCCTGAGGTGATTGAATATGCGTGGCTATGCCACGAATACCGCCGTCGCAGTAAATGGTGCCTAGCGCTTGGCTGGCATCTTTGGCTTGAGTCGAGGGAGAAATTAGCACAAACAGGGCCAAAACTAGTGCTAGAAAGCTAGCATCTGTTCTGCCTCGTCTGATTGTCACTAGCCCATATCTCCCCAAAGGGATTGCAGTATTGAGATTGCGGCCAAGGGTGCGGTTTCGGTTCGCAGTACTCTTGGACCCAACGCAAGCGCTTGGAAATCTTGGGCTATAGCCTGTTCAATTTCACGTTCGCTAAGACCACCCTCGGGACCAACTAACAAGGCGATCTGCCCGCTGGGCTTAGGCATGTCGGCAAGTCGTGATTCAGTGCGATGGTGAAGCACCAATTTAAGTGAACTATCACAGTGGGTTTGCCACTGGTCTAGTTTTAAGGGCTTATTGATTTGCGGCACGCGGTTGCGCTGACTCTGCTCACAGGCACTAATCGCCACCTGTTGCCAGTGGCCCACCTTTTTATCGAGTCGATCACCGCTGAGTTTTACTTCACAGCGCTCGGTAAACAGGGGGGTGATTTCACTCACACCAAGCTCAGTGGCTTTTTGCATAATCCAATCCATGCGTTCACCACGAGAAATACCAATAGCTAGGTGAATAGACAGTGACGATTCGCGATCAGCCTGATCAAAGTCAGTGATACGTACTGTAGCCTTGCCCTTTTTAGCTTCGACTAGCTCTGCAACATATTCGCCCCCCTGACCATTAAACAGGGTAATAAGCTGGCCAGAGGTCATTCGCAACGCCGAGGTCAAATGCCTTGCTGCACCGGCTTCAAGCTCGATGCAGTCGCCAATGGCCATGGTTTGCGGGGAATAAACTCTGGGAATACGCATGGCTTAGCTGTTGCTTTCCAGCCCGATATTTTGGCAGAGCTTATCGGAAATTTGCCACTGATTCATGGTGTAAAAATGTAGCCCCGGTGCACCGCCAGCCATCAGCGTTTCACATAAGTTAGAGACAATTTCGATACCATAGTTGATTAAATCTTCTTGATTATCTTTGCGCTCTTTCAGTTGCCACTGCAACCAGCGTGGAATTTCTGCACCACAGTTTTCGGAGAATCTAAGAAGGTTCTGGAAGTTAGTTAGAGGCATAATCCCGGGTACGATGGGCTTGTCAATGCCGGCTTTTTGACAGTTTTCGACAAATTGAAAATAGGCATCAGGGTTATAAAAATATTGGGTAATCGCGCGATTAGCACCGGCCTTAAACTTTTCGCCTAACCAGTAGATGTCTTTACTGTAGCTTTCAGCTTCAGGATGAATTTCTGGGTAGGCGGCCACATTGATATCAAAGTGGTCGCCAGTTTTTTCCCGAATCAGTGCCACTAATTCATTGGCATGCACTAGCTGTGTGGTGCCACCAATACCCGAGGGTAGGTCGCCACGCAGTGCCACTAGGTTTGAAATGCCCGCCTGCTGGTATTCACTGATCAATCCGAGAACTGTTTCTTGGCTATCACCACCAAAAGACAGGTGCGGGGCCGCTTGATAGCCCTGTTGCTGAAGATCTAATACCAGCTGTTTTGTGGTATCGCGGGTAGATCCGCCCGCACCATAGGTTACCGAGAAAAATTCTGGGTTATAGCGATTGAGTTTTTCACAGGTGAGCTGCAACTTTTGCCGCCCCTGTTCAGTTTTTGCTGCAAAAAACTCAAAGCTAATATGTGGTTGTGTAGCCATAAAAAGTCCGTTTTATTTAGTATTTGTAGCTATCGTTTTTGAATGGGCCATCAACGGTAACATTGATGTAGTCCGCCTGTGCCTGAGTTAGCTTGGTGATTACACCACCAAAACCACCAACCATATGGGCAGCAACTTCTTCATCAAGATGTTTTGGCAACACTTCAACGCCCAGCAATTCAGCCTGAGTCGCCTTATCTTGGTTAGCAAAGTCACGACCATAGAGTTCGATTTGTGCTAAGACCTGATTGGCAAACGAGCCATCCATAATTCGGCTTGGATGCCCTGTTGCATTACCCAAATTAACTAGGCGACCTTCGGCTAACAGTAGAAGGTGATCATTACTTTCTTGATCGCGGTAAACCTTATGTACCTGAGGTTTGATTTCTTCCCAGTGCCAGGTGTCACGCATATAAGCGGTATCAATTTCGTTGTCAAAATGACCGATGTTGCAGACTACACAGCCGCTTTTAATAGCAGCAAGAACGCTAGAATCGCATACGTTGTAGTTACCGGTTGTAGTTACCAACAGGTCGGTAGTAGCGAGTAGCTCTTTGTTCACGCCTTGATTGAAATCACCTTCATTGTAGGTTGAGACTACTTCGAAGCCATCCATGCAGGCCTGCATGGCACAGATTGGATCCACTTCAGTTACCTTAACAATCATCCCTTCTTGACGCAGTGATTGAGCGGAGCCCTTACCCACATCACCATAACCAATAACCAGCGCTTTTTTGCCTGATAGAAGGTGATCAGTGGCGCGTTTAATCGCATCATTCAGGCTGTGACGACAGCCGTATTTGTTGTCATTTTTTGACTTGGTGACGGAGTCATTAACATTGATAGCAGGTACTTTAAGTTCGCCTGCTTCAAGCATTTCATAAAGACGATGAACACCCGTAGTGGTTTCTTCAGTGACGCCATGTACATGCTCTAATACTTGAGGATATTTCTGATGTAAAAGCGAAGTCAGATCGCCACCATCATCAAGGATCATATTGGCATTCCATGGCTCACCATCTTTTAATACCTGCTGTTCTAGGCACCAGTCGTATTCTTCTTCAGTTTCACCTTTCCAGGCAAATACCGGTGTGCCGTTGGCTGCAATAGCGGCTGCAGCGTGATCCTGAGTTGAGAAAATATTACAAGACGTCCAGCGAACCTCTGCACCTAGAGACTCTAGAGTCTCGATAAGTACTGCGGTTTGGATGGTCATATGGATACAGCCCAAAATTCTTGCGCCAGCTAGTGGTTGCTCAGCATGGTATTTGCTGCGAAGTGCCATCAGTGCAGGCATTTCTGATTCAGCAATAGAGATTTCTTTTCTACCCCACTCAGCTAAATTGATGTCAGCCACTTTATAGTCTGTGAATGGCGCGCTATTTTTTACGGACTTTAATACGGTCATATTGGTTACCTTTAATGTGTCTATTAGCTACAGTGCTTTTTTAAGCGCCGCTGCTCGATCAGTTTTTTCCCATGTGAAGCTTGATTCGGTGCGGCCAAAATGCCCATAAGAAGCAGTCTTACGGTAAATTGGCTTGCGTAGATCGAGCATCTCGATTAATCCTCTCGGGCGCAAATCAAATTGTTCGCGAACGAGTTCTACAATTTTTTCATCAGACAGCTTTCCTGTACCAAAAGTATTGATACTGATAGAGGTAGGCTCTGATACACCGATGGCATAGGAAATTTGAATTTCACAGCGGTCAGCTAAACCCGCTGCGACAATATTCTTCGCCACATAGCGCCCAGCATAAGCCGCTGATCGGTCTACTTTAGTGGGATCCTTGCCAGAAAAAGCACCGCCACCATGGTGTGCCATGCCGCCATAGGTATCGACAATAATTTTTCGCCCCGTTAGACCACAGTCACCCATTGGCCCACCGATTTCAAAGTTGCCGGTTGGGTTGATGTGGTACTGAGTGCCTTCATGCAACCATTCTGCAGGTAGTACATGGTCAACTATTTCACTGCGAACGGCCGCCTGTAAATCTTTTTGTGAGATATCCGGTGAGTGCTGAGTAGATAATACAACGGCATCGACGGCAACAGGAACACCCTGATCATATCTCAATGTGACCTGACTCTTGGCATCTGGGCGGAGCCATGGCAGTGTATTACTCTTTCTTAATTGAGCCTGACGCTCGACTAAGCGATGAGAATAGAAAATGGGTGCCGGCATAAGCACCTCGGTTTCATTGCTGGCATAACCAAACATTAAGCCCTGATCACCAGCGCCTATATCTTTATCTTCTGCCTCATCAACACCCTGTGCAATATCCGAAGATTGCTTACCAATGGCGTTGATCACCGCACAGGAATTACCGTCGAAGCCTTTATCTGAATGGTCATAGCCAATATCAGTGATCACATCGCGTACAATTTGCTCTAAGTCCACGTAGGTTTTAGTGCGTACTTCACCGGCAATAATCGCCATGCCGGTTTTGACCATGGTTTCCACGGCAACCCTTGAATGGGGGTCGTCGGCAATGATGGCATCTAGAACAGCATCAGAAATTTGATCCGCCATTTTATCTGGATGGCCTTCAGATACTGATTCTGATGTAAATACGTTGTAAGTAGACATTAAAAATCCTTGATTAAATTTCTATATGTGGAGTTTTTTTAAATTGGCGCACCTGAATTCGAAATCCATTGCGCTGGGTGAGAAATAAACTATTTCCCTCGGCTAAATTAGCGCGCTGGGCCCAGTCAGTGATTTCCTGTGGATCAAAGCCCAGCCAAAGGTCGCCACAGGATTGCTTAACCCAGTCTTGATCATGGGCGCAGAGGTCAGTAATTAGCAAAACGCCGTTGTCGTTAAGCAATTCAGCACAGTGTTTAATAATATCGCCCGGCGTAGGATTGTGATGTAGCACCATATTCAATGAAATAAAATCACTACTGATACCCTTATCGATGGCAGAAAAGGTATCGCCATGCTGAAAGCGAATATTAGTGAGTCCTTGCTTTTTACTGCGCTGTTCACACTGCTCTAACATTTCGGCGCTATTATCCAGTGCAATCACCTGATCAAAGGCTAGGGAAAGTTTTTTTAGGAACTGACCATAACCAGGGCCAATTTCTAATGCCGTTTTTGTGGACTCTGCGGAGCTATCTAAAAGGCTTTCTACGCTATCGCCGTAGTCCGACCAGCCAGCAATTAGATCCTGATTTTCCTCAAACAGTGACACGTTGCGATTAAAAAATTCTACCGAGGCATTAGCGCGCTCTAAATGAATATCTGCTAGCCGATCGGCAACCTCAGAATCCACAGAGGCCTTGTCTATCGCTTGAAATAAAGCTTTTTGAACCGACTGCAGGTCAATATCTGGATTGAGTGGGTTGCGTCGATAAAAAATACTTGTGCCTTCGCGTCGAGAAGCGACTAGTCCAGCATTGGACAGTATTTTCAGATGATGGCTCATGGCAGATTGGCGAATATCAAATATCTGGCAAAGCTCTAGTACCCCATAGGCATTTTGCTGCAGTACTTTGAGTATTTGTATGCGCAAAGGGTCGCCTGCGGCCTTACAAAGGATGCCGATGGCGCCAACTGCTTGCGGGGCAGTTTGATCATAGGTGCTAGTAATCTGAGTATTTGCTGACATATTAAGCGATTTTAGCATACCGGCCCTGTTCCATCAAAATATTTTTATATAAAAATATTTTGATGTGGTAGCTATTGGCTAAATTTTTTGCAAATTCATAGGTTTAAATAATGATTTCTGGTTTACTGAAACGGCTGACTAGGAGACAATACCTCTACCAAATTTTCCGTTTCAGGAGTGAAATTCATGGCCTCACGTCGAGACCTTGCAAATGCTATTCGTGCCCTTAGTATGGATGCTGTTCAACAGGCTAATAGTGGTCATCCGGGCGCCCCAATGGGTATGGCAGATATTGCCGAAGTACTGTGGAGAGATTATTTAAAACATAATCCATCAGATCCGGAATGGGTCAACAGAGACCGCTTTGTGCTATCCAACGGCCATGGCTCCATGTTGCTTTACTCGCTGTTGCATCTTTCGGGCTATGATTTACCGATTGAAGAAATAAAGAACTTCCGCCAATTGCATTCAAAAACACCAGGTCATCCTGAATATGGTTATGCACCAGGTGTTGAAACTACCACCGGGCCATTGGGTCAGGGCGTCAGTAATGCCGTGGGTATGGCGCTGGCTGAAAAAATCTTGGCCGCACAGTTTAATAAGCCAGGTCATAATCTGGTTGATCATAATACTTACACATTCCTTGGTGATGGCTGTTTGATGGAAGGTATCTCTCATGAGGTATGTTCACTAGCGGGTACATTAAAGCTGGGTAAGCTAATTGCCTTTTATGACGACAATGGTATCTCTATTGATGGCGATGTTGCCGGTGTTGATGGTGATGGCGGCTGGTTTACTGATGACACTCCAGCGCGTTTTGAATCCTACGGCTGGCAGGTGATTCCGGCTATTGATGGCCATGATTCTGAGGCTATTGATGCGGCGATTAAAAAGGCGCAGGCCTCTGATAAGCCAACCTTGATTTGCTGTAGAACAGTGATTGGTTTTGGTTCGCCTAACAAGCAGGGTAAAGAAGACTGTCATGGAGCACCTCTTGGTGCTGAAGAAATTGCCTTAACCCGCGAGCAGTTAGGTTGGAAATACGATGCGTTCGAAATCCCTGATGAATACTATTCTGAGTGGAACGGGGTCGCAAAAGGTCAAGCCGAGCAGTCTGCTTGGAACGAGCAGTTTGCAGCCTATCAGTCAGAATACCCGGAATTAGCAGAAGAGTTTGCCCGCCGAACTAGCGGTGAGTTGCCCGCAGATTTCAGTGAAAAAGCCGATGCTTATATCCGTGAATGCCAGGATAAAATGGAAAAGGTGGCTTCGCGTAAGGCCTCGCAAAATTGTCTTAATGAGTTTGGCCCTCTTCTTCCTGAGTTGCTCGGGGGTTCTGCTGATTTGGCGGGATCAAACCTGACAATCTGGTCAGGGTGCAAAGACATTAGTGGCGACAATGCTAATGGCAACTACCTATATTACGGCGTCCGTGAATTTGGTATGAGTGCCATTATGAATGGTATTGCACTTCATGGTGGGTTTGTTAACTATGGCGCTACCTTCCTGATGTTTATGGAATATGCGCGCAATGCAGTTCGTATGGCTGCGCTAATGAAGCAACAAAGCATCTTTGTTTACACCCATGATTCGATTGGTCTAGGCGAAGATGGCCCAACTCACCAGCCAGTTGAGCAACTGAGCGCCTTGCGTGCTACGCCAAATCTTCATACCTGGCGTCCCTGTGATACGGTTGAATCAGCGGTTAGCTGGAAAAGTGCCATTGAGCGCAATGACGGACCAAGCGCCTTAGTGTTTAGTCGTCAGGGTTTAGCACCTATGAAGCGCTCAGATGAGCAGTTGAGCAATGTAGGCCGAGGTGGCTATACGTTGCGTAAAACTTCCGATGCACAGGCAATTTTGATTGCTACCGGCTCAGAGGTTGAGTTAGCGATGAATGCTGCGGACCAGCTAGCTGATAAAGGCATAGCCGTTAATGTGGTATCCATGCCCTGTGCAGAAATATTCTGTGAACAAGACAAAGCCTATCAAGAATCTGTATTGCCAAAAGCAATTAGAGCGCGAGTAGCGGTTGAGGCCTTGCATGCAGATTACTGGCATAAATTTGTTGGCTTAGATGGTCGTGTTGTTGGTATGACTAGTTTTGGCGAGTCAGCACCGGGGAATGTACTAATGAAAGAATTTGGTTTTACCGTTGAAAATGTTGTGTCTAAGGTTATTGAGAGCCTAGGCTAATGATTCGGGTAGCCATCAATGGCTATGGGCGTATAGGCCGCTCAGTATTAAGGGCGGTCTATGAATCTGAGCTACAGAGTCAGATTAAAATTGTGGCCATTAATGAGCCCGCCGACAGCAAAACTATTGCCCATTTAACGCGCTATGATTCAACTCATGGTCGTTTTAAGGGTGAAGTTACCTGTGAAGACCACAAACTTACTGTGTGTGGCGACCATATTCAAATTGTGCATCAAGAAAATCTTAGTGCACTGCCCTGGGCGGAATTAGATGTCGATGTGGTTTTGGAGTGTAGTGGTAGTTTTAGCGACAGGCACACCGCTGAACAGCATCTTCATTGCGGAGCAAAAAGAGTCCTGTTTTCCCAACCTGCTGAATCGGATGTTGATGCCACCGTGGTCTATGGCTTTAACCATTCAGAGCTCACAGGTACGGAAAAAATAATTTCTGGTGCATCCTGTTCCACCAACTGCGTTATCCCAGTTATTCATGTGCTAAATCAGCACTTCTCAGTGGAAGGTGGGGTAATTACCACCATTCACTCAGCAATGAATGATCAGCCTGTCCTGGATGCCTACCATCATACGGATCTACGAAAAACCCGCGCAGCAATGAATTCGATTATTCCGGTTGATACGGGTCTATCTCTGGGTATCGATCGACTAATGCCTGACTTAGCGGGGCGCTTTCAGGCTCAGGCCATGCGAGTGCCGACTATCAATGTTTCAGTAATCGATTTATCAATAATGGTTAATCAGACTGTTGATGTAGATCAGGTAAATGCGGTTTTAGCTAGCGAAGCCAAGGGCGACCTAGCCGGTGTTTTGGGTTATACAGAAGAGCCATTGGCATCCTGTGATTTCAATCATGATCCCAGAAGTGGCATTGTCGATGCCAGTCAAACCCGAGTCAGCCAGCAAAAATTAATTAAAGTGTTAATCTGGTTTGATAACGAATGGGGCTATGCCAATCGAATGCTAGATGTGCTTCGCAGCTGGCCGGTGCCACAATAATTTTTAAACCCTAACTGAAAACAAGGACAAAAATGAACATCAAACAAATGACCGAATTAGACCTAAACCAAAAGCGCGTCTTAATTCGTGAAGACCTCAATGTGCCCATTAAAGAAGGTGTGGTGACAAGTGATGCGCGTATTAGGGCGGCCTTACCTACCATTAAGATGGCGATTGATCAGGGAGCCGAGGTTATTTTGATGTCTCATTTGGGTCGTCCTACAGAGGGGCAGTTTGAGACCCAATATAGTCTTCAGCCAGTGGCTAACGATCTGAGTAGTAAGTTAGGCATCGAGGTACAGTTAATCACTGACTGGTCTAATGACTTTGAAGTGCCGAAGGGGCAAATTGCCCTTCTGGAAAATGTGCGCTTTAACAAAGGTGAAAAAGCTAATGATGACGCTTTGTCTCAGGCCTATGCCAAGCTCTGTGATATCTATGTGATGGATGCCTTTGGTACGGCTCACCGCGCCCAAGCCTCAACCCATGGCGTCGCGAAATTTGCTCCCGTTGCCTGCGCTGGACCGCTGTTAGCTAACGAGCTTAATGCACTGGAAACAGCCTTGGCTACACCGGCTGAACCTGTGGGGGCGATCGTGGGTGGCTCCAAGGTTTCAACCAAACTGATGGTTTTGGAAACCCTAGCTGACAAAGTAGACCAGCTTATTGTGGGCGGCGGCATTGCCAATACCTTTTTGGCGGCCGCGGGTTATCCTGTGGGCAAGTCACTGTATGAGCCGGATCTTATTCCTGCGGCTAAGGCGTTAATGAGCAAGGTTAATATTCCTCTGCCAACCGATGTAGTTGTGGGTAAAGAATTTTCTGAAACTGCCGAAGCGCGAGTAATTGCGGTGGAAGATGTCGAGTCTGACGACATGATTTTTGATATTGGGCCCAAGTCTTCAAGCCAATTGGCGGAAATGATTAAAACTTTAGGTACTATTATTTGGAATGGTCCCGTGGGCGTATTCGAATTTGATCAGTTTGCTGAGGGCACAAAAACACTGTCCCTGGCCATTGCAGAAAGTGCTGGATTTTCAATTGCTGGTGGCGGAGATACTTTGGCGGCAGTCGATAAGTATGAAATAGCCGACCAAGTATCCTATATTTCTACTGGTGGGGGTGCATTTTTAGAATATGTGGAAGGTAAAGAATTGCCTGCCGTAGCCCTGCTCAAGACGCGAGCGTCCAGCGACTAATATGAGATAAAAAACTGGATTGCAAGGAATGCAATTAACCTACAAGGAAAGAGGCCATGTCACTGATCACAATGAGACAGCTGTTGGACCACGCCGCAGACAATAACTATGGCGTTCCAGCATTTAATGTTAATAATCTAGAGCAGATGCGGGCAATCATGCTCGCGGCTGATCAGACCCAAAGTCCGGTGATTGTTCAGGCTTCAGCCGGTGCGCGAAAATATGCAGGCGCGCCGTTTCTCCGTCATCTAATTCAAGCCGCTATAGAAGAATGGCCGCATATTCCTGTTTGCATGCATCAAGACCACGGCACTAGTCCTGCTGTTTGCCAGCGTTCTATTCAGCTAGGGTTTAGCTCGGTGATGATGGATGGTTCATTAATGGAAGATGGTAAAACACCCTCAAGCTATGATTACAACGTCGCAGTTACCCGCCAGACGGTTGAGATGGCCCATGCCTGTGGGGTATCGGTTGAAGGAGAGCTGGGCTGTTTGGGCTCACTAGAAACCGGGCAGGCAGGGGAAGAAGACGGCGTGGGGGCAGACTGCGTTCTCAGCCAAGAGCAGATGTTAACAGGCCCCGAAGAAGCGGCTGACTTTGTTAGCAAGACAGGCGTTGATGCGCTGGCGATTGCCTGTGGCACTTCCCATGGTGCCTATAAATTTATCCGTCCACCCACAGGGGACATTTTGGCAATTGATCGCATCAAGCAAATACACCAAAAAATCCCCAATACGCATTTAGTGATGCATGGCTCCTCTTCAGTGACTCAAGAATGGTTGACCGTTATTAATCAATATGGGGGTGAAATTCCTGAAACCTACGGTGTCCCTGTTGAGCAAATTTGCGAAGGAATTAAGCATGGGGTACGCAAGATTAATATAGATACGGATTTACGCTTGGCATCTACGGGAATAATCCGCCAATTCTTAGCCACAAACCCAACCGCATTTGATCCTCGTGCCTACTTAAAAGAAACTATAGCCGTTATGAAAGATATTGCAGTGGCGCGCTACCAAGCCTTTGGAACCGCGGGAAATGCGCCAAAAATAGTGCCTCTAGGGCTGGAGGATATGACTGGGTACTACAGTGAGAGAAAGTTAGCTTAAGGTCGCTAAAATCAAAGGCAGATGCACCTTAGTAGAAGCATCTGCCTAAAATTAAAGTTCTCTAAAGAAAAACACCTTTAAAG
>Ga0213863_10000979_pt1 | contig 21503 bp, 15 predicted proteins | sample PICome_8_FD_160128 | JGI IMG/M metagenome (GOLD analysis project Ga0213863, IMG submission 160128) | Coastal seawater microbial communities near Pivers Island, North Carolina, United States - PICO497 | ecosystem: Environmental > Aquatic > Marine > Coastal | place: USA: North Carolina... | reverse complement strand
ACACCCACCTGCAAAACTGGGACGTTTCTGAAGTCGCCGATATGTCTCGCAGTGAGTTGTGTGTCATCAGAACTCTTCCCCCTCCCTTTCGTGTGTTGCCCCCTCTCGTTCAAGGTGTCTGCTCGTGTGATCTGACTCTCTGTCTCTTTTGTGTGTTTCTTCCCCCTATATTGATGTACAGTGTTTGACCAAGCAACTGCTTTTAACCAGCCTCTCAATGGCTGGGACGTTTCTGAAGTCACCTATATGTATGCCAGTGAGTTGTCATCGAATTTCTCGCCCTCCCCCACTGTGTCTCCCTTTCGTGTGTTGCCCCCTTTCGTTCAAGGTGTCTGCTCGTGTGATCTGACTCTCTCCCTTGTCTCTTTTGTTTGTTTATTCCCCTTGATGTACAGTGTTCCTGCGTGCATCTGCTTTTAACCAGAATCTCCATTCATGGAGTGTCGCTAAAGTCACCGATATGTATCGCAGTGAGTTGTGTGTCATCAGTATCGATCTCTCGCCCTCCCCCCCCGTGTCTCCCTTTCGTGTGTTGCCCTCTCGCTCAAGGTGTCTGCTGTGCTCATGTGATCTCACTCTCATCTTGTTGTCTCTTTTGTGTGTTTCTTCCCCTTAAATTGATGTACAGTGTTTGACCAAGCAACTGATTTTAACCAGCCTCTCCATTCATGGAGTGTCGCGTCTGTCACCGATATGTTTGACAGTGAGTTGTGTGTCATCAGTATCGATCTCTCCCCCTCCCTTTCGTGTGTTGTGCCCTCTCGTTCAAGGTGTCTGCTCGTGTGATCTGACTCTCTCCCTTGTCTCTTTTGTGTGTTTCTTCCCCTTATATTGATGTACAGTGTTCAATGGTGCACAAGCATACAATCAGGATCCCCTCTGTGGTCCCTCTTGGGTTGCGAGTACTGCCACTAAGACCGATATGTTCTTGGGTGTCAAAGGGGGTGGCTCGATCGCCTCCTCCGCGTGCTGCCCCGCCGGGACGTACTGGATCGATGGCTCCAGCGTCTGCACAGACTGCGCCGCCGGCAAGTACAACGACCAGGAGGATCAAACCGCCTGCTTGGACTGCGCCAAGGGCAAGTACAACGACCAGCTTGGGAGCACCACGGAAGACGCCTGCACGCAGTGTGTTCACGGGCAGTCCACGTCGGGGGTTGCGTCAACGGCGGAAACCGACTGTAAGAATTGGGTCAAAGTAATTAGCACTCAGGATATGTTATCCGAGTTATCAATAAGGCAGGGTTCTTGTAATGGACAATAAAAAACTTCATTTTAATTTTTTGCATTACACGCTAAACACTAGCACTCTGGCGCACTCCTTTTGGCTGGGCAGCCACACACTGAAAAGACAACAACGTTGCAATATAAAACTATAATTTTACGTTTAAGAAGTGGCCGTGGAGGAGCACGTGCCAACGCTGTCGGTCACGGTGCAGAACTGGCCGTGTGGGCACGCTGTATCGGCACACGCACACTCCAAATTGGTGGCTGTGTCGAATTGGTCGTATGACCGTAGCGTGTTTGCCAACGTACCGTCCTCCGACAAACACTTTGGCAATTTACGATCACAGTAGCACACCTTTTCTGACGAACATGCGTTACTGCTGCCGTACTGGTTGTACCAGTAGTAGTAGTCCGTTCCGCCCTCCTCGATCAGGTATTTATAACATCCCCTGGGAAAATCACTACCGTGATCTGGGTTTTGATTGTCAATATAAAGATCACCGTTGGTCTGATCGTAGTTACAGTTATTTGAGTTTACTGCGCATAGCTTAGTGTAGCAATCAGATGAATCCATAACCTCATATCCATTACTTGTGCATGTCCCGGACGTAATGGTTGCCACAACAGCACGCATGCCGGTCCAGGGACTAACACACGATCCATCGTCCACTGTCGCTATCGGGCGGTAATTCACCGGTCTCCGTCCATTATCACTCGATGTCGTGCACCCATTACTTTCACACGAACCGTCGTCGGTAGTTGCGTACTGGTTGTAATTGTCATGGATTGGGTTAGTGCAACCAAAAACATCATTGCACGAACCGTCGTCGTGCTCCGCATCCGGATTATAGTTACCGGCTTGCGGGTTGGTGCATCCAACAGTAGGCGCTTCGTCACTGCACTGCGCTTCCGCAAACAACGGTTTCCAACAGTATTGGTTTGGTGCGCACGTTTCGGTGTCGCAGGCGCAATTCGAGGCGGTGCTGACCCCTTCAGTGTTGTACGTCTGCAGCGCGTTTGGTCCCGTGGCGGGGCACGTATTATCTAAGCACGGTTCATCTGTTGTATCTGTGGTGGCCGTGGGGTTGTAGTTGTGCTTTTCTGGCTCGGTGCACCCAAAGATCCTTACTTTGTCGTGACACGTGCCGCCGGCGCCGTCTGACAGACAGTACTCGCCGTGCGCGCAGACAGCGTTGTTGCCGCAACCGCATGTTGCTTCCGTGCCGATCCCAGAGTCGTCGTACGTGTACAGCGTGTTCGCAACCGTGCCGTCCGTGTTTGGGCACACGGCTCCCGTGTAGGCGCACAAACAGCGGTACACTCTTTTGCCGTAAATTGTAGCTAAGCTTATTTCCTGACAAGATACATCTGCATCCCCCGTATTCAACTCTGGACGAGTGTATTCTGGTGGAGTGCTAGCTCCACTGTCATCGTAGGGATCAACGTAACAACCAGCAGGCCCGTAGTCGGAACTGTACGGTACTCCACTGTTATGTGTTATTTCCCACCCCGTAGCAGCAAATGCATCTGCGCACTTAGTTGAATCTGTAATAGTTTCCCACTCGGACGTGCCTGTCTCGCAAGCATATCTATCGCGCTGTGCTTGGTAGGTGGTCGCTGCCTGTGTCACGCACGATCCGTCGTCCACGGTGGCAGCAGGATTGTAATTGAAGGCGAGTGCGTCGATGCAACCTTGGACAACGCCGCACGCTCCGAATTTTGATTCCAGCTGGTCTTTGGTGCAGTCGGCGGTGTCGCAGCCTGTGGAGTACTGGTGAGCGGTCTGATCGGTGGCTCCGCCGCAGTTGTCGGCGCCAAAGCTCGCCGTGTAGGCGGCCACGATGTCCGCGGGTTGGCAGGCGGCGAGATCGCAGGCTCCGAGGGCGGCGTCAATGTGAGCGGTTGCAAGCAAAACGGCGGGCACAGCAGCTCGAAGACGAGAAAACATTTGTGTGTGTGCGTGTGTGCAAGGGATGTGGATCGAACGCATATATAGTAAATAAAAAAGGGACAATGGTTTTATTACACGCTAAACACCAGTACTCTGGCGCACTCCTTTTCGCCGGGCAGCCACACCTGCAGCGTCTCCTTGTCTTTCCAGCGCGCGTCGAGCAGCTCCACCTGAGCGTGCTCTTTGCCTTGCTCCTGCGGTCCGACCGGCGTAGCCGCGACGCGCCACGCCCACTCCATGCTGTCCCCGGGCCGCGTGGCGTTCAGATGCAGCCAGCCCTCCGTCGTGGCGTTGTCCGTCTTGACGTACTTGTCAAACCCTAACATGTAGTTGCGCGTGACGGTGCCGTTGCCGCACGCCACGCCGCCGCTGCTCACGCGCGGCGGGAAGATCTGGTCGGTCAGGAACTCGCCGTACGACGAGTACAGCTGAATGATCATGGCCACGCCGAGAATCACCACGACGAAGAACAAGAAGTAGCGCCAGCAGATCGTGCGGAAGCTGGGCTTCTGCACGGCTTCCTGCACTCTCGCCTTGACCGCCCTGGCTTTGCGCTTGACGCGCTGCTTGTCCGACTCGTGCACGATCATGATCTCCTCCTCGCTGGAGCTGTCGCCGGCGTCGTCGTCCGCGTAACGGCTGTCCTGGCGGTCGCGGTAGCGGTCCGAAGTGGACGCGTTGCGCGAGCTCTTGGAATTCTGGCGAGGCATGTTGTTGAATTTGCACAGGGACACGGAGAGCAGGGGTTATAGTTGCACCTCAAGCTAAAAGCGCAGCGCAAAGTTGAAAGACGACGTGAAATCCTCCTCGTCGGAGTCAAACATGACGGCCGCAGCCCCTCTCCTCATCCTTCTAAAGTAACGCCTCTCCGCTTCCTCCACGGATTCCAACACCTCTGGACTGTTGTAGAAAACCTCGTCTTCGTTCAGCATTTCTTCCGCCTCTGCGCGCGTTGCCGCACGTCAACTGGGTCCAAGCCACAGGGCAGGCGTACAGATTCTTTGCCTTCATTTTTTCGTACGCGGTTTCAACGCGCATGAGGTACCTGTTCATCTGCTCGGGCGGAATCCCACGCGCTGCAGCGCTCGTTTGCTGTTGCAGCCGAGGGAACGCCTCGATGACTTTTTTCTCGTCCGCGGCGCACATGCGAAACCGGAAATGAGGTGGCTGGGCAAGATGTCCGTGGCGGCGAATGCGACCCAGCGTGCTTTCGTTGTAGCACAACCGCGTCTTGCCGTCGGGTGTGATGAATTCTACGTAGCGTGGGTCTAAGGGAGCGTCGGTGACGGCGTCGTGGTGACAGGCTTTACACTTTGCCGCGGCTACGCCCCCAAGAGTACACGCGGCCATCTTTACAAACTCAAACGTATGCGTTAATTCTATTTATACTAAAACTTAATTCTTACTAATTTTCGCGCGGCAAAGCGGGCACGTGCGCTTCTTCGGCGTCTGCGCAAGCACTCTGTCCAAGCACTCGCTGCACAGGAAATGCCCGCAACTCAACGCCCTGTGAGTGCTCTCCGTCGTCTCTTCTTGGCACACAACGCACGTGTGGTCGCTCGTCAACGCAAACATCTGTTTGCACATGAAGGGCAAGCACACCACCGCCACCACTTCTTGGGCTGACGGCGTGGCGACAGCTGACGGCGCCGGCGTGGCGACAGCTCGCGGTGCCGGCGTGGCGACAGCTAGTGAGACAGACATTGCGTTCGCGACTGCAGCGGTCAAAGAGTCGCCACTTTGCCTCTGTGCCTCACGCGCCTCTGCTCTCACACGCTCCGCTTGAATCCTTGCCTGCTCGAACCGTGCTGGGTCCATCCACCCGCCCGGCATCTGCCGCGTGTCGGCGAATTTCCCCGTGAACGACTCGGACTGTTCCGACCACTTGGTCAAAATGTACGCCTTCTTAGTCGCCGGAATCGCGCAGTCGTAATCCATCTGCAGAGCGCGCGGCAGCTCTGTGACTTCGTAGTGCGCCTGCGCCGCGTACGCGCAAACATTGGCCCTCCAACCTCCTTGCTCAGCCTCGTTCTCGTTGTTCATCAACACGTGCGCGTGATACGAACGCGGCTCGTAGTAATGAACTTCGACGTGGCACATTCCGGCGAGTCCACGAACTTCAAAACCTTCGCAGCACGCCTTCACTTGCATCGACAACGGCTCGTGCGCCGTCGCAACGAACCACATGCCGCCGTTTGCCACTTCCACCGCCATGAAGCGCGGCGCGGACATGACCGTGTCCAGCAACGGCACCATGTGCGTGTCAAACTCGCGTTCGTGCTCGGGCCACGGCCCTCTTTTGCCCATTGCGCGCACGCGGAGTTTCCACTCCTCCCACAACCCCAACAGCTCGACCACGTTAGACACCTCGCCTCGCACGCGGCACAGTTCCGCAAGGTTCCGCTCGGTCGTTGCGTCGGAAGAGGATGTCAGGGCAGCCATGAGCAGGGTGGGGGGAAGGGTGGTTGCCTCAAAAAAATACACTCGGAATTTGCGCAGTACATACTCGTGTAAAAATACGTAGTCGCACGTAAAAGTACTTTAATATTTGCTGAACCTTTCTTTTTATACACGATCGTGTTTGCGTAGTTGGTTTAAGGGTTTGTAAACTCGTTATCGGGATTTTATACAGTTACATAGCACACTTGTTTGCAAAACGCAAACGACATTGCGTAAAAGTAAAACACAGTGCTCTTGTATACCTTAATCACTTCTTCGCGAGTGGGTTTTCCGCGTGGGCCGGCCCATTTTCTTTAATGGTGTACTGACGCGCTGTTTGTGCTGTTATGTACTTTAATCACTTTTCTATACCAAAAAGTTTCCGCCTGGCTCCCCCATTTTTTTTACCTTGTTTTTACGCAGTCTTAAGTACCGGGTATATTTTTCCCCCTTTTTCCCGACATTGTCCGACTGATTCCGACTGATTCCCGAGACAGCATTTAAAAAAAATAGTACTTGTATGTACCTGAATCATTTTTGGGTTATTTCGGTCTGAAGGGGGGAAAATCGATTTTGACCCCAAAAAAGTGATTACAGTATGTAAAAGTGCAGTTCTACGCGCGGGCAAACATGTGAACGCCCGCTTTCTTTTTTCAAGACAATAGAATAGTACTTTAGTTCATGAAAAGTTATCGTTGTATGTAAAGTACTTTGTTTTAAAGTCATTTCATTTTTCCGCCGCCGATGGCGCAAACGTTCTTGGTTGTCGGGTGTAGAGACTCGGTATCTGGGTTTACTACAGTTACATATAGAAACAAGTTTACAAAATACACCATCAGGGTGGCTTCGCTCAAAAGTGATTAAGGTGTATTTTAGTACGGACGCTCAGATTCTCTCGACTGCAACGTCACGTTCAGCGCAAACAGGAAGCCCATGCACACGCCAAGAAAGAGCGTCACGGCAATGATGAGCACGACGCGGGTACTCGCGTCGCGAGAGCAGCTGAGCAGCGCAAACATGAGAAGCGCGTACAGCGTGGCGCCCGCGTAGCCAATGATGTTGGACGCTACGGGGGACGTGTACTGGTACGGATTCTTGGCCACAATGACAATCAGCGTAATGCCAATGACGGCAAAGATGCACAAGCACTGATAAAAGACTCTGTGTGCCAAATTTCGCACAGACACCATTTCGTTGTGCGCGTTTGTTTTCTTCATGTCGCCTTCGTACCCTTCGTAACTTGAGGGGGTCGGCGAGCCCGATTCCATGTCTGTTGTTGTATCGTTGTTCATTCTTAGAAGTGTGACAGTCTCACTAATCTCCAGCGTCTAAACTTATAGTCAGTGCTTGTGGTTGGGGTGCTGTGCAGCAGTATGCTTTGCAGGGCACAGACGCAAGTCTTGCCACGCTGCCAAACACCATACAGCCGCCGTTAAAAAAGTGTGCAAGGATATCAAAGTCTGGGTTGTGGTAGCGCGGCATAGACCACCGTTGAAACGTCCAGCCACACAAAAATGTAATGTACACGCACAGCAAGAGCACCACATCTTGCACCGCCTTTTGTTGTTCAGAAGCGCCGCGCGGCTGAAATCTGCAGACAACAAACAACACCCACGCCACGATCACCACCGCGTTGCCCACAAGACACGTGTACACTGTGGTCGCGTACGTATCGCTGAGCGACAAAAACGAAAATCCGTACACAAACGCCAACATGCCGGGGAGACCAAAGCTTGCGATAAGTGACGGTACGGCAACTGTGCTGCGCTCGGAAGCAGACTCCAGACGAGCGTGCAACATCACAGGAAAAGGCAGATCCAACTCTTGCAGACACACCTCGCATCTTGGCGCCTGCGCGCCGTCCCTTCTTGCAGCGCTGTAGTGCAGCCAAGTTGCAAGGCATTTAGTATGCACGACTTGTTTCTTACAACCACAAACGTCACGAAGTAAAGGTTCTTCTGTGTCGTCGCAGTGGCATATGTAGCACACAGGACCCGATGTCGTGGAAGACAGGGAGGAGACAGACGTTGGGGTGGTCGCACTCTTGCACGGCGAATCAGATTTAAATTGGCCAAGAAGTGGCGACGCTTTTGTTTCCACGTGCAAACACAGCGTGGAGTCGTCCAGCGTCAACGTGGGGCAATCAACCATTTCGCCTGCAGGCAAAGAAACAAGAAACTCAATGTAAATACTAAAAAAAATTATTGCATATTTTTTAAAGTGTCTGGTACACGTTATAGCTCCTTTTGTAAGTCAATTTCCCCGCTGTTGTCCGCATCCGCAGCATCGTATGCTTGTATGTCGTCCAAAACATTCGATCCCCACTTCAAATCTGGGTGCAGCGGAACCTCTGACTGAAGTGAGCCGGGTTCCTTGTCGTCGCCTATGCTCTTGTCTGGATAGTCTTGCTCTGTGTGCGGTGCTTCTGAGCCCGAGTCATCGGACGACAACGGCAAATCTGACATGTACTCGTCCTCTTGTTCTACGTAGTACGGCCCAAAGTACATTTTTTCAAGTAGTTGAAGCTCATCCAGCTCTTCGTCGCCCAATCCTTCTACCTCAGCCTCGCTGTCCGTAGACACATAGCTTCCGCTGTCGCTTCCGCTGTCGCTTCCGTAGTTGCTTCGGCTGTCGTAATCGCTTGCGCTTTGGCTGTCGTATTCGCTTTCGAATTCGTCTTCGCTTGCGCTTTTGTATGGCGACCAGTACGCGTTGCCGTAGTACCACAACAACTCTTCCCCCGCAACTATATTTTTTTTGGTTACAAGTTCTGTTCTGTAAAAAAACGACTTATTGTTGTCGCCTTTGCCTTTTACAAATTCCACATTGTCATCGTCTTCGCTGCTGTTCAAAAATCCCCACAGAGTGTTGAAGGGATCGTAGTACTTGACAGCAATGTGATGCTTTTGTGTCTTTTCGTTAAAACGCCACAGCTTGCGCGAAGCAATCGCGTAAGGGTGGTTTTGTTTTTTTCCAAAGTTTGTTTTTTTCGTCGGTTTTATCCATGTCATACGATTCTTTGTATCTTCTGACAAACCCTCTTGTCCGCTTAAATCTTTTCCCCATTGCTGTGCCGTATGAAACCAGCATTCGTTAATCGCCTCTTGACTTTCTTCCTCGAACACGTGCTTCTCGTAGTGATTTTCCGCTTTCTTGTTCATATCTACAACGTCAGGAGTCGATCGAAACATATTCTCATTATTGCCGAATCTCATCACTTTGCCAAAGCATCGCATTCTCATAGAAGGCGTGTCGGCATTGCCTAGTAGCTTAGTGCCTTCTTCGATGAATTCTGCGGCAAATAGTCCTAATCCAGCACCCTCGATGTTGCTTTGCCTGATGTAGAACAAATTGCCGTTCATTTGAATGGTCTTGGATCGAGGAGGCTTGCGCCCGTCGCGCTCTATTTCTAAAATGCGTTTCATTCTGAAATCGAAAGCCGATGTTACGTTAGGAAAAGGGTTTGGCGCAACGCCGCTGTCGCTGCTCTCATCGCCGCCGCTCTCATCGCCGCTGCTCTCATCGCTGTCGTCGCTCTCATCGCTGCTGCTCTGATCGCTGCTGCTCTGATCGCTGCTGCTCTGATCGCTGCTGATGTCGTCTTCTGTCCTCTTTAAACTGAATACCTCTATACCCAGACTAGATCTATACATTGTAGTGTGAAGCTTTTCTTGCATTCGGCGGCACGCGGGAGTGCATTTTGACGACGGCAGCACGTGCCTTGGGTGTAACTTACTCAACACGCCTTTCATGTTTTTTGTCGCTTCGCTGTACGTTATCTTGAATTTCTTTTTATTAGTCTCTGCGTCAACACCATTGGACACTCTATTTTGCACCCACTTAAAAGGAGTTTCGGGATGCAACAAATCGTACAGCGCCACGATAAGCATTTTTCTAGCCATAGATTTGCGCAGGAGTATGCCGTGGTTGCAAGAAGCCAAGTGTGATTTTGCCACCGCCAATTTTTTATTTTTTCTTGTCATTCTTCTCGGCCAGTCGCACTCGGTGCGCAGCTTTTTTGCGGCTTCGCAAAGAGCTTTTCTGCTGATTTTAAACGGTTCGGGCGCCTCGCCGTCTCCAAAAAGCTCGTGCATGTTGTCACTCGTCCCCAGCAGTCGATGGATGCACGTCCACGTATCATTTCTTTTCTTGGCGATATCCACCCGGTTGTTTAAGAAAATGCCTTTTAAGGTATCTACGTCGTCGATTTCAAAGTGTTTGACATCGACCGGCCAGATTTCGTCGATGCATTTCTGGCGAATAATTTCATTTGTTATTTTGTTGGACGGTGAGCTTGCGGCTCCCGCTGCGGACATATCACTCGCACTCACTTTGTCTTTCTTCGTGGAAAGCTTTTCGTATATACTTGGTAAAAGTTTTACGCGCAGGGAAAAAACATGGACAATGAAGAAGGCTTCCTGACAGGACATAGAAACGCTTTGCCTGTGATGGTGGAGTATGAATTTTTTAACGTGCCGTCGTCTTGCCTCGAGCAACTACCAGAGCGTGTGACGCAGGCGGTCAACACATTAGTGAGGCGTCAACGAGTCCCGTCTGACGAAGACGTCCGTGAGCTTGTGCAAGAAGAAAAAGAGGAAGAAGAAGAAGACGCCGAGCTCTATACTCCAAGCAGCGCAGAGTCTGTGCACGTCGTCTCCGAAAGCGCGCGCGCAGCAGAAACGGCGCGAGTGAGAGTCATGCTGCCGCACAACGTGGCTGTGGAGCTGGCACTGCACCGATCTTTTCAAGAAGGAGGCAACGTGGAGCAGCGCGCCGCGCTGACTGCAGCACAAGTGCGTACGCTTGTCCGACGCAGCCAACTGGTTCATCTTCGGCGGCTTCGGGAACAGGAAGAGCAAAACCAGTCTTTGCAGGGCCCCCGCAGAGCTCCACAGCGCAGGCGCATATCCCCAGCGGTGAGCACGTGCGTCATCTGCTTGGATAGAGTTCGTCAAAGCAGAGATCGCGTTTTTTTGGATCCGTGCGGACATGTGTTTCACAAGGACTGCATAGTGCAATGGCTTGAAAAACTGCCTCGACAGTGTCCTACGTGCCGAGTCGATGTCAATTTAACACCCTCGATTGGTGTGATGACTCGCTCTCAGGCAAGAGCGCTGAACGAGTCGAACGATGTGGTGGTTGCGAACGAGTCGCTGTTGTTGTGATTTGAAATAAAGTATTTATGTTTGATTTGGCGGGGTCCAAAGACCAACATGTTTGCTACTCCTACACCTGCCAATACGCCGCACCTCGGCGCGTCCGCCCTATCCTTCTCGCCGGAGCACGTCATCATCGACGTTGCAAAAGCTAATCACGCAGAGCAAGGAATGCCGTCGCTAACACTTGCACCCTCCGTGAACAAAGCACTGTGCGAAAAACTGCTGCGTAATCGTCAGCAAAGCATGACGCTCGACACGCCAGGTTCTGGGAATGCAGAGAACGTCGCCTCGGTTTTCGCTTCCTTAAAGCTTTTGCCAAACTCCTCTTTGAGCGACACGCCGTACCGCGGATAAAACTCGCACAGCAGATCGCAAAACACCATGCGCGTTCTCCACTCCTTCCGCTCGTCGTCGTCTTCGTCGTCTTCGTCGTCGTGCTCGCTTGTCCTCCTAGGCTGCTTTTTGGACGGCATGTGTGCGGTGCACGGGGACGCTTCGGCACAGTGCGCCTGGACGCGGCTCATTCGCTGCGGTGTCGTCGTCGCACCCTCGCTCACCGGCTCCGCCCGCGTGGCCGGTGAGCGAGAGTGCAACGCGGTGACGCGCGAGCCCGCCCGCTCTCTGTGCTTGCTCGTATCGACGATGTGACCCGCGACTCGCACCCAGGGCATACGAGCCAGGAGCGCTGAAACAGGGGCTTGAAACAGGGTCCCGAAATCTAGAACCGGGTGGTTAGTATAAGCAAGCGCACGTACATCCAGTTGTAGAAACGAATACTCAATTTCTTCTTGTATGCTGGCTTTGTGGGTCTTTATTATTGTATTTTGTACAGTTAAGTACTTGAAGAACAGTCCGCGCGGTGATTCAGGGTTAAAACCAAAGGCAAACACCCTGTGTGAACTGGGCGTTGCATGTTTGCGACGAGTGGCGCTTGCAACCCGTACCAGCAGCTTTTTCAGGCTCGGCAGTCGCGGCGGACGCGCCAGTCTTCGTCGTCGTTCTCGTCGTCGTCTTTCTCGTCGTCTTCGGCGGCCGCCAGCACGGTGAAACGGCAGAGTTACGCGGTGTTCTCCGGCGACTCGTTGAAACAGTTCCAAGACAGGGGGTTGGCGTTGTACTGCACAAAATGCGAGCTTGCGGTGCACGTGGCGCACAACACGCCGCTCAAGTGCCCGACGTGCAACGCGGCGCATCTGGACGTGCAGCCGCACAGCAGTCGCGAAATCGTCTGCGCGAGGTGAGCCTGAACGAAGCCGGCGTGGCCGCGGCGGCCGGCCGCGGTGCCAAGCGCCGCAAGGTGGCGAAGAAGAAGAAGAGGAAAACGAAGCCTCCTCGCGTGTACCTTGAGCTCAAGCATCTGCAGCAACACCTGCTGCCTCTGCTGCCGCCCGAAAAGATCGTCACGCTGCCCTCGGGGTCTACGCTCGTCAACATCGCGCCCGGCCGCACGCTGTTCTTTGCCTCGCAGGACGCCATGTTCAACAACGTCGTCGTCAAGATTGACGGCGTTGTCCAGAAGAACCAAGACTGGCTGGACGAAAGGCTCAAGTGCGTGTGGACGGGCTCCACCCCCTCGAGCGCCACCTTTTACAGCTGGTACCACCCCGTGGTGGTGTGGCAGCTCAACAACCGCGTGCCCGGCTGCATGGAGTACGAGTCGTTCGAAACCATCAAGGATTTAAACGTGCTCCACGAGTGCCTGTGCAACTTCAAACACCTGCCGAAGACGTTTGGGCAGGCGAGCAAGTACTACATGTCCGTGGGCAGCGATCTGGAGGATACGGCCATCAAGCTGTACGTGCAACAGTACTGCCCCGACGGCGTGGCCGTGGAGGAGTTTCTGCGCACGGCTCCCTACTCGGCGAACAACCCTCGCGAGAAGCAGGGCGGCTCGCCGGATCTGCTGCTCGTGCTGCTAGACAAGACGATTTCGGGAGAAGTCAAGTGCGCCGCCGCCTGTCAGAACGCCTCGTGCAAGAAGAAGCGCAGCAACATGGCCCGCAAGATGAGGCGCAAGCTAAAGCAGCGCATGGCCGCCTGCGAAGAGTGCTGCGACGGCAACGCGCAGGAGCACTGGGACGACATTCTGCTAGAGATGCCGCACACCTGCTACAGCGTGACGACGGACGCCGAGGAGGCGCTCGACGAGACCAAACGGCTGACGGACATTGTGTACTGCCGAGACGACGCCCACAAGACGCCGCACAAGGAAATAAAAAACTACTACGTCATCCAAATGATGCTCGAGATGTTCCACCAGTGCACTCTGATGGTGGTTATGGTTTGCTACGGCATCGGAGTCGGGGTCAACGCGTTCCGCATGATGTTCGACTTTACGACGCTCGCGGCGGGCGCGCTGTACATGCAGACCGAGCGCGAGCTCGCGGCGCGCGCCGCCGAGACCGCGCGCGACTACGGCAATCTAAAGGATCCGGCGTTTGACGAGGCAGCGTACGTTGGTGCGGTGCTCGCCGATCGCGCGTTCAACATGCTGAACGATCGCGCGCACCAGAACCAGGAGCTCATGGATCGCATGAGCTGGCGGGCGTGCCTTGGGGGCGCCAAGATGAAAAAGTACCCGCGGTGGTGCCCCTTCTACCGCGAGTGGAATGGGTTGGACGATACGAGCAAGCGCCTGCTGCGCAACGCGTGGGTAGACAAACCCCCTGAGGGCGCGATGTTCAGTCAACGCAAGGGCGTGCCCAACGTGTACGAGCGCATTCGAGACGCGTGGTGCCCCTCGCCGGACCAAGTCAGGCAGATGGATTTCGAGCGCCCCGACCCTCAGCATCTGATGCCTTTGACCCTGCAGGAAGTCAAGGAGTCGTACGAGGCGTTCTGCGACGCGCGCGGCGACGATGCCGGCGCGCCGCCCGGCATTCGCGACGTCGCTCCGCTGCTGAAGAGTGTGCGGTACGGCATGCGCGCGGCCGTCGGATTCGTCACCGAGCCGATGGCGTTCCTGCCGGAGCGCACCAAGCGCCCTTTGCACGTGCCCGATTTCGGTGGCAAAGTCGAACCGCACAAGGCGAGGTGGCAGTTCCTGAAGTGCTTGGACGAGGACGCGCGCGACACATACGGCTTTTTGGACGAGGATCTGTGCTTCGACGACGTGTTTCCGCACCCGGAGGGGGAGACGTGGCTGTTCAAGCGGTTCGTGTTCGACTTCCGCCGCAACATGAAGGCGCCGCTGGCCATGGGTCTGTTTGACGAGCATTTCGGTATAAACATGAACTACCACGGCGAGGCGGACGCCTTTTTGCCCGCGTCGGCGGAGCACATTCCGAGCGGCACGCCCGTGCGGTTTGTGGTGCAGCAGTTCAACAGCTACCGCGAGTACCACTGGGCCGAGATCACGCGCGTGCTCGTGCACCGCAACTGGGAGGCGGAGGTGGAGACGGAGCCCGAGGACAAGGAGGACCCGATAGAGCAGTTCGAGGAGGAGGATCCGATAGAGCAGTTCGAGGAGCCGCCCGCTTTTGCGCCTACGGTGTCTCTCGGGGAGTTCAGGGAGTACCAGGTATGGCAGCGCGGCGGCCGGGGCGAAAAGCCGGCGTGGTTCATGCAGGACGACGAGAAAGCTCTCGATATTATGAAAAATTATAAAAAGATCGAAGCCCACTACAACAAGGCGTGAATCGCAAAGCCTGACTATAAGTTTGCGCTTTTGCAGCCCAGCAAGTCACCATGCCGAAGAGCAAACCGTTCCGCGGACCCGTGGTGGTGTCTGGGCGAACGTTTGCCACCAAAAAAAGTCTAGGCAACTACGTAGAGCACATGCGAGACACGAACAATATTAATCAGCGATTCATGCTCGATCTGCTCCGCTTTCACACCACGTATGATAAAAAAATGAATGGTCGTTCTGTGTTGAAATTCATAGTCAACTCTGTAGGCGACGGCTTCCAAATCGTGTTCACGAACGGAGACGTGGACAGCGTCAGCTTCCGCAAACTGATAAAGAACGTCTGGCAAACGTACGGAAAATCTCCGGAGGAAAAGGCTCGAGTGCACGAGAAGAACAGACTTCAAAGCCTCGTGCACGACTTTAAGCAAGCTGCGCGCTACGAGGTGAACGACCAGGTGAAAAGGTTTCGCGTGCACAAAGCCTCGGCGAACCCTAAGTTCAGCAACGGGAAAGCGTGGCACGTGGGCCACGACTACGAGGCGGCCAAGCGCTTCGAAGAGCTGCTCGAGGATTTTTTCCGCGAGCAGCCTGCCGACGCGCGCGTGCACTTGGAGGCGGTCGAGAGAGGCGGGTATCTGGTGAAATGGGCGGAGCGCGACTTGGCGGAGGCTTGGTGGGCGTACCACAAGGAGAACGCCGTGCTGCGCATGGAAACGAAGCGCGAGAATCTGTGCGGCAACAGGGGCTTTGCGACCAAGATGAACTGGGCCAATGAGAGGGTGGCAGGCTACATTAACGACTAGAAATATACACTTTGAAAACGCAGAATTGATCAAAGAAACTGTTCCAGTATGCTAAGTACCTCCGGCACCGTGTGGCTCGCGTTGGAGCTTCGGGCCGTCTCTGTGGCCCACACGCTGAAGGCTTGCGCGAAGGGAAGGGGGGCAGTGAGCACCCTTTCGGGGGCGGAGGGAGTGTTTGCGGTGCGCAGCACGACGAAACCGTGCCCCAGGCGCGCCACGAGGTGCGCGTTGAGCCTCGGCGCCGTCTCGGGCGGCACGCCGGCCGGTCGAAAGAACCGCAGGGAAAAGTCGATCCCTTTCGCGCGAAAGGCGCTGTCCACCATGAGTCGATAGAGCTCGTCTCTCACCGTCGAGTGTCGCTGCATGCGCTCAAATGTCCAAGCCGACGCCGCCGTCTGCAGGAAACCCGGCATGGCTAAGGGCATGCGCGCCCCTACCACAAGATCGAGCTCGGGATCCTTGCCGTTTTGCTTCGCGCGCCATATTTCGGCGTCCCCTAACATGAGATGGCGTTCGGCGAGCCGGCGCCGCAGCTCCTCCCGAAATTTGTCCACACTCAACTGGTTTTTTTCGAACTCAAACACCCGCAGAAAGATTTCGTGGGCGTCGGGCAAAGCCCGCAGCAGCGTGCTCGCGAACGTAGCGCGTCTCTCGTTCTCAACGTGACGCCACACCTCGCACATAATGCTTACCGTCGTCGGAGACAGTGACACCTCGTGCCCCATGGTACCCGTATCCGCGTGCGTCACCGCGTACGGCATCGTGAACGAAGACGCGTCCATGTACCGAGCAAGCTCCTCGGCGTCAGACATGTTGAGGAACCGCGCGCATTGGGCCCACAAGAACGCCAAGTACCGACCCAAGGGCGCCCTGGGGTTTGAAAAGTTGAACAACGCGTCCGGCTGGCTCCACATGTCGGCGCACAAACTCTCCCAGTGGCACACGAGCGACTCGAGCGCGTACAGAGTGTCGCTGAGCCGCCAGGGAGCGTCGCTGGCGTTCCCCTTCAAATCGTGGCGCGCCACCCAGTCCGCCGGCGAAGAGGGGGGGGCGGGCAGAAACTGCAGCATGACGGCAAACGCGGCCGCCCGCAACGTGCAGCCCACCCCGCCGGAGAGCTTCGACAGCATGACGGGTTTGGGCGACAGCACGAGCTCCTGCAGCTTTTCCGCAGCCTGCTCCGCGCCGTCCGCGTCCATGCGCGCTCGAAGGGCAAGCACGTCGCCGATAAACAGCGACACGCCCGCCGCCGCGGAGTGGCCCGGGATGTCCTGGTCCACGTCAAAGTCGTAGAGATCCAGCGCCGTGCGCAGCCTCTTTAAATTCAGCTTTACCTCCACGCCGTCCATTTAAATGAAAAATAAACAAAAATACTTAAAACGTGCCAGCGCGGTTCTGGTGCGCCTAATCTATTGTATATCGTAATTTTACAGCCGACTGTTATTCTTTTTATTATTATTTTGCGCGTTCGCCTCTCGAAAAGCGCCGCGCTCGCAGACTTTATACACAGGAAGGAAGAATTGCCTTCTCCTTCAACAGCGCGCGCTGCTTCGCCGACATCTGCGAGATAGAGTTTTTCTTCGCCATGTTCATGGTGCGCGCAAGCTTTCTGCGCTCCTTTTTTGTCTGCTTCCTGTTCGCCTGCTTAAACGCTGCCACTTTTTTGCGCTCAATGTCCATGTAGTGCTTTTTCAGCTTGTACCGACGGACTTCCTGGGCCGCGAGGCACCCAGGGGTTTTCAGGTGAACCGCGCCGCAGTGGCCAAAACATCTTCTGCAGTCCGTGAATCCGCGCAGTCTCCCCCACTGCCCGAGGTTCACCTGCGTTTCCCAGTCCGCCATTTTCACGCGCATGGGCGGAACCGTCTTGTTGTCGCCGGGTTCATGAACCTTAAAGTCTCTGCTCTCCGCAAACTTGTACTTGCCCCCGTTCGTGATTGGGGTCAAAGAAATGAAGTTCGCCCCGTTCGCGCGCTGCGCCTTGTGCGCTGCACGCTTTTGCTTTTGCAAATTTTGCGAATTTTGCAAGTCAGAGGCTTTATTTCGCAGGCGCTTCGCTTGCTCGAGCTTGGCAGTTTTTTCGGCGAGTCGACGGTTCAAAATCTCTATTTCCAACTTCAACTGCTCGTGTTGCAACGCTGAGCTCGCCGCCGCGCCGTGCTGCGGCGCTGCTGCGGCGCTGGCGCCAACCTCCGTCTTTACCCTTTTTACCTCTCTGTTGGTTTTTTTGAACTTCTTTTTTATTTTGCGCGCCGCGTACTCCCCCGCCTGAACAACGATCTTGCGCTTTGATTTGGAAGCGTCGGATCTGACTTTGGTGGAGCTGTTCACTAATTGCAGCGTTGCATTCGCGTTGTGTAAATTGAACACCTCGTACGTCTGCCAGTCATAGTTGTCGTAAACGAAAACTGGCGGTGCCGTGGCGCCCCCCTTGTCGTTATCTGTTAACGCAACCGCCGTTTTCTCTTTTTTGGCTTGGCCAGGCGCGGATGGTTGCGTCGCCAAGAAGGCGCCGTCTTGTTTCCGTTCGAGCGCGCCCGTGCCCGTTTCCGCCAAAGTTGGTTTGTCGCCCCCTCTTTGTTGTATCAGCAGCATGGCGCCGGCGACGTCTATATCGCTGAGTATCTCGTTCATGATCTTGTCCCACCTTGTCAACACGCCCCCCCTTTTTATGCTCAGGTGGTTGCGAACACAGCAAAAAAATGGAAAAACACCTCATACTTAGCCGTGCCATGTCAATGTCAAGAATAAATTGAGTGTCATGTCAAATGTCCGATTATCAAAGGCTGACGTTTTAGGTTAGGGTTAAAACCAAACCTCTTTGCCGCCTAGTTTTGGGTGTCAGGTAAAGAACCTGACCGAAAACGATAACGAATTTCCTATACTTCCATTTGGAATCTTGATCTGGTCTAATGTTATATACGCTTAAGTACGCAAACCGAAATGATGTCGGGTAGTTGCTGACAACCACTCCTGTTCTACCACTCCTGTGAGTGTAAACCTCAAAAAGGAAAGTGTCGGTCGGACAATGTCCCGCACCACGAATTCGGCTGACAAGACTTTGACGGGCGCGGCACCCCCCGCGGCGCGCCACGCCGCTTTGGCGGCGAACGAAATTGAGCTTGGTTTGTTAACCATGCACGAAACGAGTATGAGCGAAGTTGTCGCCGCCAGAGAGGCATTGAGCGCCACGGGGGCCACCGGGTTGTTGCGCTCTGCGCACAGTCGCAAGGTGGTTGCCGACAGGCAAGAAAAGTTTCTTTTTGCCCTGTACTACGTTGGCGGCATGGAGGAACACCCCGTGGACCACGAGCGAGCGCTTAAATATCTTTGCGACGCGCGAGACAACGGATGCGCAGCCGCCATGGCAGTGCTTTTTGCGGATTACTTGGACGAGCGCGTCCGACAAACTTGCTTTAAAGTTTTGAGGTATGTGTCGCTTAAGGCTGCGGGGGGGTACTACACGGACAAGATGGTGGTTGCTTGCCAGACTCTGTGCGCCCGCATGTGCGAGCTTCAGCTCGCGAAGCCGCCTGAAGCTTATGACTACGTGGCCGAGTACGGTCGGGCTCAATCTTCAGGTTGTCCGACAGCGACTGTTTTTTTGGCTGGAGCACGCGAGCTCGACGGGCAGTTCACCGAGGCGGTGCGCGGCTACGCCTTGGCAGCGGAGGGGGGATATGCAGTCGGCTATTTCCACCTGGCGCGCTGTACCAGGCTCGGCATTGGCGTGGAACAGAATTTGGACGAGGCTGTGCAGACCATGAAGCGGGCGTCGGACAAAAAGTTTTATTGGGCCATGTACGACCGCGCGAAAATGCTGCTGGACACGGCCGCAAGCGACAGCGAAGCCTTCAAGCTGCTGAAAGCGGTCGAAGCCGGCGTCAACTACGCCTACGAACACAGAGGGCCCATGCGGTGCCTCTACTTGCAGTTCTGCTCCGTCCCAAACCCGCACAGGCAGCTTGCGATGTGCTACGAGAAAGGGCGCGGCGTGGCGCAGGACAGCGCAGAGGCAGAGCGTCACATGGCGCTGTTTCGTTCGGCGAATTGAGCCCGCGTTTTACGTCGGAAGCGCACACGGGGGGGGGGCACACACATTTTTACAGTGTAAAAAAGATAAACTAGTTTCTCTTTCGTTTGAGAGCCTTGCGCAGCGTCTTTTCTTTTTTTAAGCACCCCTCGTAGACTTCGCGGTCGATCGGCGCGCCGAACAGCCACACGTACTTGACGCGGTCGTGCTGCGTGCCCTGCCGGCAAATGCGCGTCTGCGCCTGCCTCAGATCCCCCGGCGACCAGCGCACCTCCGCGAAGAACGCCGTGTCCGCCAGCTGCAAATTCAGCCCCGCCGTCATCGCCAGACTCAGCACCAGCACTCTCAGCCCCCCCTCGTAAAACCTGCCGAAAATTTCGTCCACCTCTGTCTTGGGCACGCGACCGTTCACGCAGCCGAACGCCACGCCGAGCGAGTCGAAGAGCTCGTACAGCGCGTCGAACACCTCCTGGTGGTAGGCGAACACCAAAAACGGCGCGCCCTCCGGGTAATCCTGCAGGTACTGCCGGAAGTACTGCTTCAAGGGCCCCGCCTTGGCCCTCCCGGCGGCCACGAGCTGCATCGTGCGATTGTGCTTGAGGCTCTCGGCCGTCTTCTCTCTCTCGCGCTCCGTCAGCGACGAACTCGCCAGCTTTTTCTTAAGTTTCTCGCGCTCTTTGTTGAGTTTAGACATCTCGCGCGTCCGAGGCGTCTCCAGCTGCACGAACACGTCCACCTCGTCCGGCAGATCCAAATGATCCTTGGCCAGCCGCCGCACCATGCGGTTCTGCAGAGACTGCAGCTCGTGCGTCGCCGAGGCGCCCCTGTCGTCCCACCCCGTGAACATCGCGTTAAAGTACCGCTTGCAGTACCGGAACGCAAACTCGGGGTAAGGCATGTCCAGGCTGCCCGTCAGCCTCAGAAGCGAAAACAGCTCCTTGGTCGCGTTGGGGCACGGCGTGCCCGTCAAAAACAACGTGTGGCCCACCTTGGACACCAACTTTTGCGCCGCGCGGTTGCGCAGGGAACAGTCCTGAGAGCGCGCCCCTTGCTTTTTCAGCAAGTGCGCCTCGTCGAACACCACCAGATCAAACCCCTCCAGGCACTCGCCGCCGGCTTGGCGGTTTTTCACCTGCATCACGCTCGTCACCCACTCGTAGCTGCTAAGCACGAACGTGGCGCTAGTCTCGGACACCACGGGGCGGTCCACGAGCTTTTTCATGAGCTGAGGCTCCGCGTCGAACACACCCCACTTTTGCGCCTCGGCCACCCAGTTCTGCCTCAGGTAGCCCGGGCACACCACGAGCACTTTCAGCGTCGGTGTGCTGTGCACCAAACACGACATCACCACGAGCGCCTGCAGCGTCTTCCCCAGCCCCATTTCGTCCGCCACGACGCTGCCGCGGCACTCCATGGACATCAGAGCGAGCACGAACGCCACGCCGTCCAGCTGGTAGGCGTGCAGGCGCAGGCTTTGCAGGGCAGGGTTAGGCGCCCCTTCCAAAAAAGTAACCACCCTCTCTCTCTGCGCCGCGGCTTCCGCGTCGCGCCGGCGGACAAACTCGCGCGCGTCCCAACGCTCCACCGGCACGCCGCTGAACGTCCACGACTGTACGCTGAGCGCGCTCTGCAACGCCGACACAAGCTTTTCCTGCCCGGAGAGCGCGCGCTGCGCGTACGAAGCGCCGTCGTTTCCGTTGTTTTTGCTCACGAACGCCCGCTCGAAGTCTTCGAGCGGCAACCCCGGCCCCGTCAGCAAGTGCCACACGTACAACCCCATGTTGCGCTGCAGCTCCCACGTCGCGTCGGGAAGCTTGCGCTTGCGGGCCACGGGAGACACCAGACGCGCGCGCATGGTGGTCGCGGGGGCGTACACGGACGTTTCGCCGCTCGCCGGCTGCAGCTCGAGCACCACGTCCACGGCATGGTGGTACATCTCCCAAGGAGTGAATATTCAGAATGAAATACTGTTTCTCCGGTTCCGCAGTTTCAAGTTCCGCTCCCGGCGGCGGCACAATGATGTGGGCTCATAACCCATTTCTAGGTTAAAAGTTTCCAATTAAATTTTTGCTCCACTCCTATCAAAATCCTAATAAAATAAAATTTCCAACTAAATTTTTCTTCAGTCCCTATCAAAACTCCAATGGTGCTTTTTTGGCTTGACACCCAAAACGCGTGTAGTGCGCCAAAGTACCACAGGGTCCATTTGGGTTTCGGTTCAAAAGTGGTGAGGGGGGGGGGGGTCTTCTCTGAGGGAGAGGTG
>Ga0213863_10000978_pt1 | contig 21506 bp, 12 predicted proteins | sample PICome_8_FD_160128 | JGI IMG/M metagenome (GOLD analysis project Ga0213863, IMG submission 160128) | Coastal seawater microbial communities near Pivers Island, North Carolina, United States - PICO497 | ecosystem: Environmental > Aquatic > Marine > Coastal | place: USA: North Carolina... | reverse complement strand
GCCACTCGGTCAAGTTCATGGTGGCGGGATATTTCCCGGTGAGAATACTGGCACGAGTGGGAGAGCAAACATGACAAGCGGCATACCCGGAGGTAAACTTTACCCCCTCCTTGGCCAATTGGTCGATATGAGGAGTCTCGTAAAAGGAAGAGCCGTAACAAGCCACATCAGACCAACCCAAATCATCGACCAAAAAGAAGACAATATTGGGCTTCTGTTTTTTCTCGGCGTAAAGAGTAAAACTGCCAAGGAGCAAACTTATTAAAATGGATTGGTATGCAAAAATAATTTTTTTCATGGATGAATAAATCGTATCTTTAGAATTATGGAAAAAATTGATGACGAATCCAAACGATTTTGAGTTACTTAAGTTTCAATGTTTTCTGCCAGTCAGGGTTCGACTTCTTTAAATCCTGGAAGGCTTTATACTCCGCCCGGTCGAGTTGTCCGTTCTTGTCTTTGTCCATAGGATCAAAGAGCCACTTCCATGTGGATCTAGCCGAATCCCATTCCACCTTGGATGCCATTCCATCTCCATCTTTATCGGCACGAGCGAAGAATTCCTTCACGACGTCGTCAGGCGAGAATGCTTTGGGTTTGCCTCGCTTCTTTTCATAGGCCATCGGACCTACAGGATGCTCAAGGAGAATGCCTAACTCCAGCAAGCGAGCCTGCAGCGACTTAATATCAACCTCCTGTACTGATTTCCCTAACTTTCCGGCCATGACGGCAGCGACCCCAGCCGCCTCGCCCAGGTGCATCCAGGTCGGTTCCAGTCGGATGGTGCAGAAAGCGACATGACTGGCAGAGGCACAAACCGGCACCAACAAGTTGGAACACTCGCCAGCCTTTGGCGTAATGGCCCGATAGGGAATATCGAACCGCGCCCCCACTTTCCAGATCCGTCCCTCGTTGATGATGTGGCCGGAGTCGGAAACATAGCGAGCCGCGTGGTGGCAGTCGATGAAGTGAGAGCCGACATGGATTACATCTTCCTTGTCCACATCTTCGATGACATCCGTTTGGGTAAGGATTATCTCGCCCTGCATACGTCGAGCTGCTCGGATGTAAAGATAGTAGGGCCAATGGTTGTTATCGGCCCACTCGTCTTTGCAAAACCCGTAGGTTGCCATCTCGCTGCGAATGCCCTCGGGAACCCGGGGATTCGTTTTCAGAAACCAGAGCATACCATGAGTGTAGTCCCGGTATTTTTGGTGAATCTCTTCCCGCTCTTTGAAACTGGCCTCGGCCCATGAAGTTTGTGCACCCGGGATGCTCATGGACACGATTGAAAATTGGCGATTATTCAGCTCCCGCTTACTGCTTTCGCCCATTTGGTAGAGACCGATAATGGACTTGAGATCTTTGAGCAAGTCTGCCTCGAGAGCACGTGCCAACAATTCGTGCTGTATCGGGTCGTAGCTGGTCGGTTTCTCGATCGGAACCTTATTGGCTTCGTTTGTGGTAAGATTAAGACGGACATTGTAGCAGATCGGTACTTCACTCGCAGAACCAGCGATCGGTGGCTTGCCTGGCATCACCCCAAAGAGAAGATTACCCTGGTCATCGAAAGGTGAGATGGCGACCTTGTCGTCGAGGTAGCGAACACCGGCAATCGATTCGCCATATTGTTTCGCTGACTCACGCCCGATGGAGTAGGATACTCCCGCCTTCGCCATCAAGTCGCCTTCGTAGGTGGCATCAATAAAGACCTTTGCACGGTAGCTCTCGCCACCCTGTACCCGAAGCTCAGTGATGCGGGCACCGTCTTTCTCTACCGTGTCCAGCAACTGTTCGTATCGCACCTGCACATCGGCTTTCTTCAGCATTTCGAGGAAAAGCCGCTCCGCGACTCCGGACTGCCAAGTACGGGCACCTCCGTCCGTCCACCTGCCATTACTTCGCTTGACCGCCTCTACAAGAAACTGTTCACAAAGGCCACCCAAGGTCTGGCGATCCAGGTGGTTACACTCATCACGGTTCAAGCCGCTGGTGGTCAACCCGCCCACATGCCGGGTCTGCTCAAGGAGCACGACCGACGCTCCTTCCCGTGCTGCCGAAATTGCCGCTGTAATTCCGGCCGGCGTACCGCCGTAGACGACGATATCGACATAAGCAGTTTCATGAGTTTTGGGTTGCTGTAACCCGAGTGATGCACCCAAGAGTGGGAGTAAGCTACCGAGGTAGATGAGGAGTGGTGCGGGCAAGCTTGAGAGTCTAATCATGATTCTTTAATAGTTTAGAATAGATGAATGTGGAGAGGTTATTTTCAGGAGAATGTTCAAGCTAAAGTGCTCGGATCGTCACATCTTTTCATTCTTTCAGCTCGAGTTGATAAATTTCGCTAGCGGCTAGAAGGAAGATACCAGTACCAAATTTCGAGGTATCTGCTTCCATAACCTTGCCAGGACCACCGCCTGCCGGTTGACTCCATCCGACCTTACCGTCTTCGTTTACAACCGAAGCAAGTGCAGTCCATGCGTTTTTTGCAACCGGAAGAAAGTGCTCTTTATTTAAGATCCCATTATTGATTCCCCAGGCGATGCCGTAGCAGAAGAACCCGGTTCCGCTACTTTCCTTCATTGCATATTGCTCGGGATCATCAAGGTTGCTTCGCCAGAAGCCATCGGCTTGTTGTCGTATAGCCAGCGACTCGGCCATTTGAACATACAATGCCTTATAACGGGCATAGCTTTTATGATGCCCGGGGAGGTGTTTCAGGATTCGGGTCAGTCCGCCAAACGCCCACCCGTTGCCCCGGGACCACAACACTTTTTTCCCGTTCTTGGTCTTCCGGGGTTTGGAACGAGCGTCTCGATAGAAAAGGCCCGCATCGGGATCAAAGATTTCTTTGTGCACATCCCAAAAACAGGCATCCATCCAGTCCACATATTTTTCTACCTCCGTCATTTGATATAGCATCGCGAGCAGCGGAGGTGCGGTAAACAACCCATCGACAAAGCGATGCCCCGTGTTTTCCAAATACCATTCCCCAGGGGCTGACACAGGATTCTCAACCTTTGGGTTTTCAAGAAATGCAAGGGTCGGTTGCATCATTAGCTCATCCTTGTTCGCCCGATAGCAACCATACCAAATCTGGCCGCAAACCAGCGGATAGGCCCCGCTTTCATACGGACCGCCTCCCTGCTCCTTAATCCGCCAGGAAACCTGCTTCCCCCATTTCATACAATCATCCAGATAGGCTTCATCTTTCGTGCTTTCATACATGGCTAATAAGCCTGCATAATAAGTGCCTCGAACCCAGTGCTGATTAGGAAATCGCAGTGGCTGGCTATTTACATGCCCGCGGACACGATCCGCCAAAGCTTTGACCGAATTGTTCTTACTTGCTAATGAAAGATCTAACGACGCCTTCAAAAGTGAATCACGGTCCAACTTGATGGAACGTTTCATGGCACCGCCCAGAGAAGGGAAGCAAGCCAACAGCAAAATGAAGGACGACGCGACAAACCCACCACAAGGAACAAAAGCAATGCGATTTAGTTTCGTTTCCATGATGTTCATTTTAATTTTTTGGGAATGCTTTGTTTATTAGAAAGCGGTACAATAGCAGGCACTGCATTTACTGGAGGCGAAAATCCGGGCGGATCATGAGAGGGTCTTAGGTTGGTGTTTACCTGAACAAGACAGTCCCGCCAAATACGAAAACGGTTCGGGGATAACTTTTTCAATTCAGCCAATTGATCAGTCTTCAGACAGATTGCAAAAGTCTTACCAAACTCGGCCATATCCTCCCAGTGATTGGAATTACCATAAGCAGACACGGAAACCTTATCCCCATTGACTCCCTCAGTGAGCCATCTCTCTAACAAATCGGGTTTACAATGACGAACTTCCTGTTCGATGGCATGCCCTAATTCATGCAGGAGCACACCTAAGTCTAAGCCAATCATATTACAATAGGTTCTGCCTCCATGACCTGCGGCTCCTCCGATATCCTTATACAAAGCAAATCCATTTTCTTTTGCATCCGAAACTATTTCGAGCCCCGACATGTAGACTTCAGGAAGCCTCGAGACGAAAGTCATGGCTTCCCCGATGGAATGGGAATGTCCGTTTTCGATTGAGATTTTGAAGCAGTATACACCCCGCGAAACCCACCACTCTTTCCCCTGCTGGCCCCGATTCATTTTCTTTTCTACCGGCCCCGAAATTATCTCACAATCAATGGCTGAGGGGAAATCCTTCATCAGCAAAGTAAATTGATCTGACAACCCACCATAAACATTTGTCATCCAGCAAAACCAGGCTAGGACAAACTTTATGATTTTCATGCTTTGTAATGCAGGGTTACTTCAAGGTGGTGAGGTAGGAGGCGAGGTCTTTGATGGCTTGATCATCGGGTAATATTTTTGAGGACATTTGCATGATCTTACCGGCTTTATCCCCGGACCCGTTTCCGCGGTGTCCGTTTCGGTATTTGATTAACTGATTGTAAACATAAAGATCGGAATGTCCCAATAAGGATGGAGCGTTGAGGAGCTTGTTTCCTTTGCCATCCACTTGATGACAGGCGATGCAGGTTTGGTAATGGGTTTTTCCCTTCACCGGGTCACCCCCGAGGCTGATGGTTTGTTCCTTTGATTTAAAAGTTCGAATATAGGCCACCATGTCCGCCATCTGCTGATGGCTATAGTTTTGCATCAGAGCCTTCATTACCGTGCCATCGGAATCGGTGACTTCATAACCCCGAACATTGTGTTTAAATTTTTGCATCTGGGACTGCATATACCAATCCGAAAGTTGGGGAAGAGAGGGGGAACGCTCCGATACCATCCCGGTAAAATCATTCCCGTGACAACTAATACATGAGCTGGCCAATGCTTTTCCCCGGTCCGGATTCCCGGTCAGGATTTCAGCCTCGAACCCGGTCAGGCTGTTGGCTAATTCAGTAAGACCCAGATCGATTTGATTGTTGGAGGCAAAAATGGCGAGAGCCATTTTATTGGCGGGGGCGGCATCATCCGACAATGCTTTCAAACGCTTGGTTTGCTTCGCATCCAAGGAAATGTCCGTAAGACCGTTCAGTCCCTCCATGAATATGCCGGAGGCTTTCTCCTCCTTGGTATTGATCAATTTCACCAGCTTGATCATTTCTTCCGGGTCCTTTTCAAAAGCCTGCTTTGCCAGGAGAGATTCGACCTTGGTGACCTCGGGAATTACTTTTTCTGAGGAGAGCTGAAAAAGTTCAACATCGTCGAACCAGACGGTGCCCTTGGCCTCGGACCATGCTCCAAACAGACAAAAGACTAAGACCCCGGACTGGGAATCCACCCTGAAGTTGATCTGAAGCTTTTGCCATTCGTTGTTCGTCCCTTTGAGCTTGGCTGACTCTTTGCTTTGCAAGCCCCTACCCTGAACCTTGAGCAAGACCCCGTTCTTGCCCTCGATATCCTTGGTCCTAACCCAGGCACTAAGGAGGTATTCACCCGGTTCCACAGATCGAACCATTAAAAATTCCGCACCCCCTCCGATCTTCGATTCAATCCGACCTGAATTTTTCCCGGTACGGGCAAGGGATGAATCGATGGATAAGGTGGCGGTTCCTTTATGAACCTTGGATATCCAATTTAATGGTAATCCATCCTTACTCTCTTCAAAGGATGAATTCTTAAGCATGTTTACGAGCTCGACCTCCTTCCTTTCCACCTTGCCCTCCTTGGCCCGTTCGCGACTGGGTAATTGCGAAATCAAGCGTTCGACGAGTGAGGAACCATGGCGGATCAGAGCGAGTTGGTAAGGTGCTGTGAGCCCTTCACCGGTGGGGATTCGATCTCGGATCGCATAAATCTTTTCTCCCAATAAATCATCCTTGGGCATAGAAGAAAGGGTAAGCAGGATTTGCCGAAGGGTATTGGGATCTTTTTCATCGAGGAGTCCGCTCAAAAGAGTGGTGCTATTCGAATTCTTGGGTAAAACCCGGACCGCATTTTTTCGTACCGCAGCCGATCGATGGCGAACCGCTTGCTCGGCTACGGTTAAAGCTTCGGCATTGGAATTGGTAACCTGTCCAAGCCCGTGGAGCGTCCAGAGAGCATGAATCACTCCGGGGTTCGATCCAATGTCGTCTACTCCGCCATCCCGGGCCAATTCGATCAATAAAGGGATGGCATCAATTCTTTTTTGCTGAACCAATTTCCTCTGGGCCATCAGACGCCAGAACATATTTGGATGCTTAAGGGCGGCTACTAAGGTGGTCGTATTTGCATCCTTAAAATTCAGAACCTTATCCGGCTTACTCTCTTTATGGCTAATGCGATAAATTCGCCCATGGGATTTATCACGGAGTGGGTTGTCCAACTCTCCACCATGGATCATAATCAGGTTATTCCAATCAAGCATGTATAGGTTACCGTCTGGTCCGGTCCGGCCCTGAATGGGGGCGGTGTATTCATCAAAACTGGCGACAAAATTGCCTCCGTTGCGGGCTCGGTAGGATCCCTTTCCATCCGGCTCCAAATGGAATTGGCCCAAAAGCTTACCGGTTGGACTACCCACAAAAGCGGTTCGGTTCCAAAACGATTTGGGAAAGGAACGAGCGGTGTATAGGTCAAAGCCAGCCGCCGAGGTATAGGAGCCGTAGTGGTCATACTTTCGGGTAATGGTCAGCGGATAATGGGTTTCGAAATCAAAAATGCGACGAGCTTTTTGTTTTTGGAGACCCAATGCTTCAAAATAAGGATAGGGTGCATGAATATGATAGGCAGGGTTTTTGTTGGCGGAGCACCCAAAGAGTTCAAAATCTTCCGAGATTCCCAAGCCCCAACTATTTCCGCCAAAATTACTGATCGGGGTAAACCCGGACCCATCCACTTCCATCCTCCATATGCCACCAGAAAACCTGGTCTGCCCCGAGAAATAACCCCCGCCCCCGACACAACCGTAAATTTTATTATCGAGACCATACCGGAGGTTGGATGGTCCGCCATGGGTGTCGTTGGTGCCCCAACCAGTGTTGATCTTTTCATAAAGATCGGCCTGATCATCACCATCGGTGTCCTGAACAAAGAACATATCCGGAGCCTGGGCCAAAATCAGTCCACCCTTAACCCAACACATCCCAGTGATAAGACTGAACCCTTCTGCAAAAGTGGTGAATGCATCCGCTTTTCCATCCCCATCCTTGTCTTCACAAAGCAAGACACGATCACTGCCTTCTTTTTGGATTCTTGGATAATCCATGGTTACCGCGACCAACATCCGACCCCGATCATCCCAGGTCATATCGATCGGATTCATGATATCCGGCTCGTGGGCAACCAGATCTATTTTAAATTCATCGGGAAGCACCATGCAGTTCAGAGATTCCTCTGGTTTCAGTTGTTGTTGGATGAGCTGGTTGCGTCTCTTTTCATAATTATGAAACCAGTTATTGGTATCAGCAAGATAGGTGAGCTTCGGAATGCGGGGATCCAAGGTTTCTTGTTTTTGGGCGGCCCAGAGGGTGGCGGAGGTAACCAGTTTCTGAAAATCAAAATTTTCCCATACTCGGAGATCATGTCCATAAGCAGAATAAAAAACCCTGCCTTTCCCATGCTTCCGTACCCAGGTCCAAGGTTCGGGACGACCTTTTTCATCCCGTACCATTAGAACGGTACGATCTTCACTCAGATTTTTGTGAACATAGGTTTCATCAAAGACTTCAAATTCAGGGACATTTTTTAAAATGGGATGATTGATCTGCTCCTTTACATGCCTGGCAGTAAACCAACCTTTTCCATGCCGGTCGAATTGTCCGCCGATAAACTCAATAAATTTTGGATGGTTGTGGGAACCAGCACAGCTATTGTGCAATGCGACCAATCCTCCCCCTTTGCCAACGAAATCAATCAGGGATTCCAGTTGTTCCAGATATCCACGGCCAAACTCCCGGTATAGAACCACCGCATCGTATTGACTGAGACTGTTGGGATTCAGCTGGTTCATATCCGAGGTGTAGGTCATATTGATCCCGGACTGGAGAAACTTGGGGATCAATTGATGATGATTGATTCGACCATTATGTCCTGAATCAGGTTGTCCGCTTCCCCCACTAAAAAACAGCACCTTGGTTCCACTCTCTGCATGGAGAGAAAGGGGAAAGTAAACAATAAATAAGAGCGCAATCAGGATTTTCATCTAAAGAAAATAGCCATCAAAATTTTAGCGGGTTTAAAAAAGGAAGAGGTAAGGCATTGCAAAGAATTTACCGTTAATATTTCGTTTTGAAATCATGAGACGGATCAGAAAATTATCAGGCTCAAGGACGGGTATCGACCTTCCAATTCTGGTTTCGCATCGCCCCATAGTAAGGATAGTAATCCCAGGGAGCATCGAGTCCCAGTGCCCGAGGATCTTGAGTACTTACCAAGTGCTGCTTGAGCAGAGTGCTAAGTTTCTTTTGCTTCTTCGCATATTTCGGTTTTCCTGCGAGGTTCTTGATTTGTCCGGGGTCTGCAGCCAAATCGTAAAGTTCCTCAGCGGGACGCTTGGCAAAGGCAAGGTCGTAAAAGCGTTTGAAGCCAGGCTTGTCATTGTTGTCCATAATGAGAGATTTAGTGGGCGACGAATCGACTTCACCGAAGGGGATGTAACGGGCACAAAATTCACGATCCGGATTTCCCGCCGGCCAGCGTTCTGGATTGTGGTTAAGAATATACATATAATCTTTAGTCCGAATCGCCCGGGACGGGTAGCCCTTTCCTCCCTTGCGACATCCATCGTGACGCTCCATGGCGATGAAGGCGGCCAGTCGAGGAGTCCCCGATTTATTTTCAATGACATCCTGCAAACCGGTTGCGGTCATCATATTTGGAACCTCCAAACCAGCAGCTTGTAAAAAGGTAGGGGCAAGATCGCTCAAATTCACGGGGTTGGAAAAGACACGCCCGGGGTCCTTGATACCCTTGGGCCAACGAATAGCCAAGGGAACTCGAGAACCCTGGTCATGCAGGCTTGCCTTGGCCCGAGGGAAAGGCATCCCATGGTCACTGGTCACGACCACGATGGTGTTATCCAATTGACCGAATTCCTCCAGTGACTCCAAAGCCCGTCCAACCATTTTGTCGAAATGCTCGATCTCGACATAGTAGTCCAGAATATCACTACGGACTATGGGATGATCGGGAAAGATCTTGGGTACGACTACCTTGCTAGGATCCTTGCCCGTACGCCTTCCCGCCCCCAGTTCATATCCGCGGTGCGGTTCGCTTGTACCCAGCCAGAAGCAAAAGGGTTGATCCTTTTTTACTTCTCCAAGAAAATCTTCGAAGTTGGCGGCGTAATCGGTGTTTCTCATTGCTCGGAAAGGAGGTTTCAAGCGACGCTTCTGGAATTCCTTACCCGCTGGATTGGAATCCCGTCCGCCCGCTGCCAAACGTCCGGGAGCCCATCCCTTGCCGGTATAACCAACGGAGTATCCTGCCTGGGCCAGAACCTCGGTGTAAGTGATAAATTTCCCGGGTAAGGTGCTGTGAATGTTTCCTGCTTCCTCCAACCGCCAAATGGGTTGCCCGGTCAATATCGAACTGCGTGAAGGACCACAGGTTGGGGCATCACAAAAGGCATGAGTGAAACGGATCCCTTCCTTCGCCACCCGATCGAATACGGGAGTCTTGACTACGGGATCCCCGTTTGCTCCAGTGTGGGCGTAGGACTGATCATCCGATATGCAAAAGAGGATATTGGGCTGCTGGTCCGCGGATAATATCCATGTCCCAAGAAAAAGTAGAAGATATTGAGAGCCTACTTTCACGACTTCTTTTTCTTCTTAATGACGGGGTCCAAGTTAGATTCGATCTCCGCATGATCCGGAGCGGATGAATTCACCCCGCCTTCAGGAACTTCCATTCCAGCGGTCCAAAGAATCGCATTGAGCATGACCTTCCGATAATTATCGTCCTGCCAACTGACATGATTATGTCCGCCGGTGAAACCAAATCCGCGGCCACCTTCTGGTCTTTCATAAGCCCAAGCAACATGCTGAGATTCACCGTTTGCCACGGCTTTGCGTACCGCCGGATTTCCACTGCGTATCCCATCCGGACGCTTCAGGGTTTCCAGGGGAGGGACATCGCTAAGGATGGGAGTGAACCCGGTTCGATCTTCTACGAAACGCATATGGTAATACCATTCGTCATCCACGCTAAAGGGTTGCACACCGTTCCAAATTGCATGCTTACGGGGCTTAAAGTTTGGTTTCCAATGAGGATTGACCGACCAGTTGAGGTCACAGAATCCACCCATCCATTCAAGAAACTTATCTCCGGGTGCACCACGGACCGCTTCGGTTGCCCAATGAATCATAATCACTCCAATTCCTTTTTTCATCAGGGCATCGAAATCTTTAAGCTTTGGATTGAGTAAATGATTTCCGTGTCCGGTACAAAAGACCACGATGGTGGAGGCATCCTGAAGAACAGATTCGTCCCTGGGATACCCGATGTCTTTCAAGACCACGGCTTCGATGGGCAAACCGGACTCGTTCAACCGCTTGGCCAGGATCATATTACCTGCCCGATGCTCATGCTTCATCCAGCCGTGGCTGGGCTTACCTGAAATAAAGACCACCTTTTTCTTTTTTGGGACCACTGTATTTTTAATAGAAGCAAGCGGCACCGTGTTTACCTTGACCTCATGCCAATACCCCCACTCGTTTCGCCAATCCGTAGGATAGTTCTCCAATTGAAGATTGATTTCCTTTCCTCCATAGGGAGACAAGTCCACTTCATGGGTAAGCCATTCATCAATCACGGTCTTGGAAGAAACCTCGGCCTTGGAAATAATCTTTCCGTTTACCTTCACGCGTAATTCCCAGTCTCCATGGGGGTGGTGACTTACTGTGGCCCGAAGAACCGTTTTCATGTCTTCCTGTATCTGTAACTTGCGACTCAGGACCGAGGGAACTCTCTTCCAAATGGGATGGGTTCGGATAGCAGTCTTATTGCGAAAGCTGTCAAAGCGAACCACTCCACCTTCTCCTGAACCATTAATGGAGAATTTCTGTGCCGCTTTTTGAATCAGTTTTTGCCAATTAGCTAAATTTGATTTTGAAGACTGCGGTTGGTTAGACTTATGAGCCGTTTGCCCTCCCAGTAGTCGGCGGGGCGTAAATTCCTGTAAGCGCGGAAGCGCGGAACTGGAAGCCAACTGCAATGCTTTTTCTGGATGTTTAACTACCATGGGCTCCAAAGCCAGCCAAAGCATGCGGGGAATGTTGTTATCTTCTTTATCTTCCGCGAATTTAGATAAGGATTCCAGAACATTCCAACGCTGATCGTGAGGCATACGCTGAAGGGCGCTGGCCAGATAAAGGCGAACGACGGGCGACTTTTCCGATTTGGCCATTTCACCAAATTTTGAGCGGATCACTCCAGAAGGGTTTTTGTCTTCAGCGAGCAATTGAATGGTCCAGGCCCGAATGTACTGTTCAGAGTCATCAAGCAGGGAAAGGGCATGTTCCTGAGTAATCCCATCGGTCACATGGAGGGCCCACAGGGCACGCAGGCGTTTCCCGACGGTTTTCGCGTTCGTCAGCATGGACTTGAGTTTACCGTGAACGGGTGACTTGTTGAGTTTTCCGGAAAGGGTTCGGTGGTGAAGAATGGTGCGGGACTGACGAACATACCAGTCATTGGAATGTGCCTGCATCTCAACCAGTTCGACATCACTCAACTTTTCCAGATCGAAGGCTTTGGGGCCCTTCACCCCTTTGGGCATAATCCGGTAGACCCGAGCTGAATTGGCAAACCTGATCTCATTTCCACAGATATTTTGATCGTGCCAATCCAAAATGTAGATCCCTCCATCCGGTCCAGTCTCCACGCTGAATCCGACCCAAGCCAAATCGTTTGCGAGCAGGAAATCATCTCCATGCTTACCGATGAAACTCGAACCCTTGGGGACCATATAGTCAATCAAGACCGCATGTTCATGGATATTGCACATGAAAAGTTGATCACGGTATTTCTCAGGGAAAACATCAGCCAAGTAAAAACGGGCACCGCCGTGAGCCGACTTATGAACATGGTCACGAATGGTCTTGATGTTATCGTAAACGAAAAGGTTTACATTCTGTTTGCTTTGCTTGTGATAGACGCCTCCCTGGACGACATGGAAGAGATGGGGGATCACACAACAAGTGGCAAAACCCTGCCCCATGTCGTTAAAATCAAAACCCCAGGGATTGGATAGGCCCTCGGCAAAAATTTCAAACTCCTTGGATTGGGGATGAAAGCGCCAAATCCCGGCATCGATAAATTTTCGGTCTTCCTCCTTGGCACCTGGGTGACCAACCCGCGACTGAGTGAAAACGCCATGGCATCCATAGAGCCAGCCATCCGGACCCCAAATGAAACTGTTGAGGGTTTCGTGCCGGTCCTGAATACCCCAGCCATCGAGAAGAACTTCATGGGGGCCGTCGGGTTGATCATCCCCGTCGGCATCGGGAATAAAGATCAGTTCGGGGGGCATACCGACATAAACCCCGCCCATACCCACCGCTAAGCCAGAGCTGAAGGTCAAGTTATCGGTGAAAGTCTTCTTCTTGTCAAAGATACCATCCCCGTCGACATCCTCAAAAATTTGGATACGGTTTCTCTTGTCCGCACTATGGGCTTTTCGGGTTTGATAATTGTAATTCTCCAAGGTCCAAAGACGACCACGGAAATCAAAACAAAAAGCAATCGCTTCACCAATATCTGGCTCGGCCACAAAGGCTTTAACCTCAAAACCCTTCAGAGTCTTCATGTTGGTGATGGCCTCATCAGGAGTGAGAAAGGGCGCGTTGCTGGTCTTGGGCTCAGCCCAGATCAAAAACAAAGGTAGAATCAAAGAGAGAGGAATTAAAAAAGGCTTCATGATGGCGGTGCTTGGTTTTCGGATCGCGGGTAGGAAATAAAATCGAGATTTGGTTTGCTTGGCAAAGTTTGGGTGAGATCTTCTGTCTTTATTGAGAGGGTGGTTTTCTGGATGGATTATTGAACCGCGAAGATTCCCCGCATCACTAATCCATGACCGGGATAGGTGCAGATAAAGTGGTAGTCTCCAGGCTCATCTGGAACGGAGAAATAGAGGGTGTATTTCATACCCTGGGCAACCTGGGGTGTGGAAGCAAGAAGCTCGGGAATTTCGGGGATGAAGTTTTTCTTTAAGCCTTCCGCACCCATGGCAACCGCAGCATCCATCACGGTCTGACTTGAACCGGGAGTGATGATGGCGAGGTTATGAACCATGCCACTGGAGTCATCGTTCGGAAAAACAAAAACAATTTTTTCACCAGCTTTTGCCCGGATGCGATCGGTGTTAAACTTGAGACCCGGTAATACACCCACCTCGATCCGACGGGCATCCCCAAAACCAACGGGAACCGGTCTAACTGGGGTCTTATTGATTTCAGAAAGTTCGCCCATTTCCAGAATCCTCCCATATACTTTATTAAAAGATTCACCGAGCATTTTTTGCAAATTACGGGCGGTGTAATTCGGGATTTCTGCTTGGGTGATTTTTTCGGTTCGCAAGGCATCTAACAATGCCCTGGCATAGGACTTCTTTGATGCAAGGGTATCAATGGTTGCCCGTTTAGCAACGGTATCAAACTCTTCATATTCCGTGATCAGTTCCCTGGGAGCTTTCGAATAATCGAAAAAAGAATAGGCCCGAATCGCATCGATCTTCAAGTCCGTGTTTAATAATGATCCCAGATTTCCTGGAAGCTCTTCGAACCGCATCGCCACCAAACCCGCAAGAGCTTCCTTTCGCTCATCAAGATTCGCATCTTCATTCAATACCAGTTTTAGGGCATCCTCACTCACGGAAAGATCTCCAAAAATTTGGCTGATCTGGTCAGTTAACTTGACGACTTCCGGATCCTTGGATCGCACGAGTTTATTACGCAAGGCCTTCCAGGAAGCAGGTGCTGAAAGATCCCGCTTTCCGGATAGTCCCGCAAGCGTACCACGGAGCATAGAGGCCTGCACCGCAGAATCCTCGGTTTGCTTCAAGGAGTTAAAGATATGATTCAGCGGAGGATTCACTGCATTCCCGTGCAAGTGAAGAAAAAGAAACCAGTAACTAAAAGTGAGCAAACCAATGCGTTTTAAATTGTGGACGGGCAATTTCATTTTGAATTATGTATTAAATTATAGGGAGAACTCGTAGGTATTCCAACCAAGCCTGCCGCTCCTTTAGGGATTCCTAAAATTTCTCATTCAGATTTTTTTAGTTCTGAGAGAATCAGGAACTCATACTCCATTCCGGCAAGCGAATCAGCTCACCCCCCTTGAGGGCGGACTCATGGGCGAGAATACCAGTGAGTGTAATATTGGCGGACTGTACCGCATTGGGATAGCCCTCCCCTACTCCACGGAGTAACTCCACGAATTGATGAACCAAATGGGGGTGCGATCCACCGTGCCCGGCACCCTGAGTGAAACTCAAATGTTCCTCACCATCCTCATTGGAGTAAACACCACCGGTCGTGAATGGGGCAATTTCCTCAGGCAGTAATTTGGCAAAGTCCGGGCATTCTACTTTTTCTGGAATTTCCGGTTCAGGTTTTTTCGCCGTATGCACCACGAGGGGTTCCCCTTCGATCAGAGGCCATTCGACCGCTTTCTCGGATCCGTAGACTTCAAAACTTTCTCGGTACTGACGGGCCACATCAAAAAGGGAACGGTAGACTTGGGCACTCAAGTCGCTATTTCGAAATTTAAGGTGCGTAGTCTCGACCGCAAAGGGGGAGTTGTAATGCCAGTGCATTTCCTCACGAATGGTTCCACTGGGAAAGCAACTGACATACTCGGCCTCATGCCTACCCAAGCCAAGAACGGGACCCACACAATGAGTGGCGTAATGCATGGGGGGGAGACCGGGCCAATAACCGGGCCACCCGTCCATGTCTTGCTGGTGACTGGCCTTGAGAAACTGCAGTTTGCCCAATTCGCCCTTATCGTAGAGTTCTTTCATGAAAAGAAACTCGCGGGCATAGACCACAGTCTCCATCATCATATACTTCATCCCACTCTCCGCAGAAAGTTTTACAATGGCTTCACAATCTTCAACTGAGGTTGCCATGGGTACGGTGCAAGCCACATGTTTTCCAGCACGCATCGCCTCTAAGGTTGCTTCTGCATGGTGAGGGATAGGAGTATTAATATGGACCGCGTCAATTTCAGGATCGGCAAGCAACTCAGAATAATGGGTGAATCTCTTGGTTATATTATACTGATCCGCAACTTGATTGAGGCTTTCCTCATTTCGTTGGCAAAGAGCCACAATCTCCGCGTTTGGATGGCGTTGATAAATCGGAATGAATTCGGCTCCGAAGCCGAGTCCAATTATGGCAACTTTTGGTCTTTCAATACTCATAATGATTTTAGATTGTCAGGGGTGAAGGGTTCGAGCGATAAGGCAAAAAATAAAAGTACCATTTTAAGTCATAAAACGATAGGTTGACTTCGTCATTTTTTATTGAAAGTTAGCCAGATGCAAGCAGACACTTTCTCCGGCTCTCAAAATGAATTCTTAAAAGAAATCGTATCAGTACCAAGTTTTTTAGCAATGATGGAGGCTTTGGAAGGAATCTCTTTTTTTGTAAAGGATCGTAATTTTCGTTTAATCTTCGCCAATCCATTTTTCTTTCGCCGACTCGGACTTAAATCCGAGGATGAATTGCTAGGGAAAAACGACTTTGATCTGTTCCCGGAATCCCTCGCCAAAAAATTCAGGATGGATGACGAAACCGTGATTAAGAGTGGGCAACCCCTAATGGGATTGGTGGAACTTTTTTTGAACCAGCAAGGAATTCCTTCTTGGTATCAAACCAATAAATTCCCAATTTTTGATGGAAGTGGAAAGGCAGTCGGAATTATGGGAACCGTTCAAAAATATGAAAAATCCGGGCTTAATCTTAGCCGGGACCCGAAGGTAGAAATTTTGATCGCAAAAGTACGGAGCGAAATTGCCAAACCGATTTCGATTTCAAATATGGCAAAAGAAATCGGCTTATCTCATCGACAACTCAACCGCAGATTCAAATTGGCAACAGGTTTATCCCCTCAACAATTCCAAGTTCGAACCCGAATTGAGAAAGCATGTGAATTTTTACGGAATTCACAAAAGCAAATCGTGGAAATTGGGCTTGAACTTGGCTTTTGTGACCAAAGTGCTTTCACTGCTCAGTTTAGAAAACGGATGAGTATGACCCCGCGTCAGTATCGAGTGCAATACAGCACAACTTACTCAAGGGCTACTTAGAAGGTATTTCACTTAAAGGGGGCAAACTATCTTGCATGGGTCTCAATATTTCGTAGCCTAAAATTCTCATTTTACCCATGCGTCACCGATCGATTCAGTCTAAACTCTTTCTCCGAAATCGTAAAAATCTCGGCAAGCTTTTGCCAAAGAAAGCACTGGCCATAAGCAATGCAAATGATGTGCTGCCTTCCAATGCAGATGGGACCCTGCCTTTCCACCCTAATTCCGACCTATTTTATTTATCCGGCATCGAACAGGAAGAAAGCCGGCTTGTTCTTTTTCCAAGTTGCTCCAATCCTAAGCATCGGGAGATATTATTCATACGTGAACCGAATGAACACCTGAAGATTTGGGAAGGTTACAAGCACAACAAAGAAGACGCCGGTAAGATCTCGGGTATACAAACGGTATATTGGATCCAAGACTTCGATGATATTTTCCAACTTCTTGCGGCAGAAGCGGATGTTTTTTACCTCAATAGCAATGAACACAACCGGGCCGATAATGAGGTGGAAACTCGGGATCAGCGCTTGAACCAAGAGATTCAAAAAAAATACCCGCTTCATCGTATTGAACGTTTGGCTCCTTATTTACATGATCTCCGCTTTTGTAAAAGTGCGGAAGAAATTAAATTAATTAAGCAAGCCATTGAGGTCACAAGCCAAGGTTTCCACCAAGTCTTAAGGATGGTTAAACCCGGGGTGAAAGAGTATGAAATCGAAGCTGAATGGGCGAGGGAGTTCATTCGCAGGAGAAGCAAATTTGCCTACACTCCCATTGTGGCCTCCGGAGCCAATGCCTGTGTTTTACATTACTTGCAAAATGATCAAGCCTGTAAGAAAGGAGATTTACTGTTGATGGATGTGGGTGCCTGTTATGCTAATTTTAATGCGGATCTTTCCCGGACCATTCCAGTAAGTGGGAAATTTACCCGCCGTCAAAAACAAGTGTACAACTCGGTTTTACGGGTCTTGCGACAATCCATCCGTAATGCAACCGTTGGGAAATCCTTGAAGGAATGGCAAACGGATGCTCATGATTTGATGACCGAAGAAATGCTTCGTCTCAAATTGATTACTCCTTCCCAAGTCAAAAAGCAGGACCCCGAAAAACCAGCTTGTCGAAAATACTTCATGCATGGATTGGGGCATTCTCTTGGGCTTGATGTCCATGATGTATCGAATGGTCAGTCAGAATTCCGCGAAAACTGCGTTTTTACCGTGGAACCTGGAATTTATTTACCCGAGGAGGGCTTTGGGATACGCTTGGAAGATAATATTCAAATCACCCAGGATGGACCCAAAAATCTGATGGCAAATATTCCGATTGAAATCGAAGAGATCGAACAGATTATGAATCACTAACCCCCCCCTTTATTATGAAACAAATTACATACCTATTCGCTTCGTTACTATGGTCGGTTTGGGCCATGGCCAAAAAGCCAAATGTTATCGTAATCATGGCAGATGATCTCGGATACGGAGATCTCGGTTGTTATGGAGCGAAGCCTAAGAACCTAAAAACCCCGAATATCGATAAATTGGCCCAAGGTGGACTCAAATTTACCAGCGGATATTGTTCAGCTTCGACCTGTACGCCAACCCGTTATTCCTTTCTTACTGGAACCTATGCCTTTCGTGGCAAAAATACGGGCATTGCCCCACCCAGTTCTCCTCTCATCATCCCGGAAGACACCTACACCCTACCCGATATGCTTAAGCAGGCGGGCTATAAAACTGCAGTGGTAGGCAAGTGGCACTTAGGGTTGGGAAGTCCGGGTGTCGGGCCCCAATGGAATGAGCAATTAAAACCCGGCCCAAGAGAAATTGGTTTTGACTATAATTTTCTACTTCCCACCACCAACGACCGAGTGCCTCAGGTTTATGTGGAAAATCATAAGGTGCTTAATTTGGATCCCAAGGACCCTTTGTGGGTGGGAATGAAACAACCAAGCCCGGATCATCCCACCGGGGTAACCCATCGCAATACTTTGAAAATGGATTGGACTCATGGACACAACCACACCATTCACAACGGCATAAGCCGGATTGGGTACTACACGGGTGGACACGACGCCCGGTTTCGGGATGAAGACCTGGCGGACAAATGGGTAGAGAAATCAAAGGAGTGGATCGCCCAAAATAAAGAACATCCATTCTTTCTCTTCTTTGCCTCTCATGACCTGCATGTTCCAAGGATTCCCCATGAACGATTCCGAGGAACCTCCGCGATGAGTTACCGAGGGGATGTAATCGTACAACTCGACTGGTGCGTCGGTGAAATCGTAAACTACTTAAGAGAGCTTAACCTGGAAAAGGATACCATGATCGTATTTTGTTCGGACAATGGACCCGTGGGGGATGATGGTTATGCGGACGAAGCTCTTGAAAAAATGGGGGATCACAAAGCAGCGGGTCCCTACTCGGGGGGTAAATATAGTATTTTTGAGGGTGGAACTCGGACCCCATTTATTACTTATTGGCCCGGAACGATTCAGCCGGGGATTTCAGATAAAGTGGTTTGCACCATTGATTTCGCAGGCAGTTTAGCCAATCACTTAGGAGTCGAAATGCCCAAGGATGCCTGCCTGGACAGCTTGGATGTGATGGATGCAATGCTAGGTAAAAAGAAAGCGAAGGGCCGCCCGCATCTGATTCTACAGGATAATGGGCGTGGAAATAATTACGGATACCGGGCAGGAAATTGGAAACTTCACCGGCATGACTCGATGAAGACCAGTAATTATCAGGTAAATAAATTACTGGGGGAACAAAGGGGACAAAAAGTTCCCCCATTTGCACTCTTTGACCTCTCCAAGGACCCGGCCGAGAAAAAGGACCTCTCTGCCAAGCACCCCAAAATCCTAGCCAAAATGAAAGCCGAACTTCAAACATTCCTAGACGAGGGACGAAGTCGTTAAATTTCATTCTCATGTCGGATATAAAAACCTGATCAACATCCAACCAATTTAAATGAATAAACTCCTACTCTCCTCGCTCCTCCCTTTCACTTCTGCTTTTTTCCTTCAAGCCGAAAAAATTTTGATCGAAACTGAATCCTTTTCAGATCACGGCGGATGGAAACTTGATACCCAATTCATCCGCGAAATGGGCTCTCCCTACCTTCTGGCTCATGGCCTCGGAACACCCGTTGAAGATGCGACCACCACCATTGAGATGAAAGAAGGTGGGAGCTATCAATTATTTGCACGAACCAAGGACTGGGTAGCCCGTTGGGGAGCAAAGGGACAGCCGGGCCGCTTTCAAATCATCGTGAACGGCAACCCGATAAAAGCTACTTTTGGAACTCAAGGAGCCGAATGGAATTGGCAGGCTGGAGGACCGGTTGCTCTAAAAAAAGGAACCAATACCTTGGCTCTCCGTGATCTCACTGGGTTTAACGGGCGGTGCGATGCGATCTATCTAACCTTGGGTAAAGAAGTCCCACCCAAAGATTCCGAAATTCTGGCCAACTGGCGTCGAGAACTTCTAGGTATTACCGAAAAATCGATCGAGAAAAAATATGATCTGGTGGTTATTGGCGGTGGATATTCCGGCATGGGAGCGGCCATTTCAGGAGCCCGTATGGGATGCAAGGTTGCCCTGATTCAAGATCGTCCCGTTCTCGGAGGAAACGGATCCAGTGAAGTAAGAGTCTGGGCTAAGGGAAATATCCGACGTGGGAAATACCCACGCATTGGAGAAATAATCGAAGAGATATGCGACCACGCTAAAAAGTCCCCTGGCACCTATGAGGAATTTGAAGATACCAAGAAGGAAAGGATCGTACGGGCCGAAAAAAATATCGATCTTCAACTTTATCATCACGCCTTTAAAGTGGAAAAGGAAAGCAGTAAAATATCTGCGGTTCATGCCTTTGATGTCAGGACTGGTCAAGTAACCCGTTTCTCAGGTCCTCTTTTCGTGGATGCGACCGGACATGGAACCATTGGATTTCTCGCTGGAGCCGACCACACCATGACACCCAAGGAAAGAATGGGCATGAGTAATATGTGGGTTTGGGCGAATGACGACAACGAAGTTTCCTACCCCGATACTCCCTGGGCCTTAGATTTGAACATGGCGGATTTCCCTTACCCTCGAAGGTTTCATGGTGAATGGTTTTGGGAAAGTGGCTATGACAAGGATCCATTAGGGGATGCGGAGGGAATCCGTGACTGGAACCTGCGGGCGGTTTTCGGGGCATTCAACGCCATGAAGAATCGAGATGGTGCGGCTCAACACAAGAATGCAAAACTCACATGGGTTGCTTATGTCGGTGGCCCCCGGGAATCCCGCCGTTTGCTGGGTGATGTAATTCTCACCGAGGAAGATATTGTTTCTAAACGCGACTTCACCGACGGGACTGTACCCAGCACCTGGAGTATCGACCTTCACTACCCTAAGAAACAATATGCCCAAAAGTATCGGGATAATCCTTTCATTTCCTATGCGGTCCACGGCAAGGGAGTGGATCGCTCTTATGGCTACCCTGTACCCTACCGTTGCTTTTATTCGCGTAATGTTGAAAACCTCTTCATGGCTGGGCGTTGTATTAGTGTTACCCATGAAGCACTCGGTACGGTTCGGGTGATGAAAACCTGCGGAATGATGGGTGAAGTCGTTGGACGTGCAGCATCCATTTGTATCCAGAAGGATTGCCTACCTCGCGATGTTTATGAATCTCATCTCGAGGATCTGATTGAACTGATCGATCTACCCGGAAAAGCATTCCGTCCAACCGTGAATGATAAGATCACAATACCTTCCGATGCGATGGAATTGGCAGGTCCACACGGAGCACCCAATGGATTAGACCCTATGAAATTCCCTGGAGTCGTGGACGATAGTAAAGCCGTGTTTAAGGGAGATTGGATGAAGGGACAAGGGCTGAAACCTTACTTTTCATTCGGTTATCAGTATTCAAGCAATCCGGAAAGCACTGCCACCTTTACCCTGGAAGCACCCATGGCTGGATTGTATGATACTCGAATTGCATATCAACCCCATCCCAACCGGGGGAAATCGGTTCCGGTTGAAGTAATTACTGGTGATCAAACCATCCAAATGAACTCGACAGTGAATATGACCCAAAAGCCAAGTTTTGAAAATGGCTTTCATTCGGTTGGAAAAATCACCCTGAGAAAAGGACAAAAGGTAAAGGTCAGTCTGTTCGCTAAAGGAGCTCAGGGAAATGCACATGTGGACGCAGCTCAACTCGTTCTGGTTGATTAAAGTCTTGGGAAATTTGGC
>Ga0213863_10000977_pt1 | contig 21506 bp, 12 predicted proteins | sample PICome_8_FD_160128 | JGI IMG/M metagenome (GOLD analysis project Ga0213863, IMG submission 160128) | Coastal seawater microbial communities near Pivers Island, North Carolina, United States - PICO497 | ecosystem: Environmental > Aquatic > Marine > Coastal | place: USA: North Carolina... | reverse complement strand
TTTTTTTGCGTCGTGGCAGCTCCAGAGTTTGTTGAAATTTTTGTATCACGGTCAGTATTTAGGGTTTTTTGAAAAATTTTCGCAAAGAAGAAGGAGAGGAAAGAGCAAGAGAGTCATTTATTATTGTAGAGCACAGAAGAGAGAAGAATTAGAGAGATTTAGGCGAAGAGGCGGGTGAACGAACGCACAACAACGCGGAGTACTCACACACTACTCTACGACGCGCGACGCGAAAATTTTTCACGCCTGCGCAGAAAAGAGTCGCGGGAAGAAATACTAGAGAAGAAAAATGGTACGCGATGTGAATACCGTTCGAGTGAACGAGGAGGCGTGTCAACGGCGATTCGATGCGTTTTCGCGCTTAAAATTCGTTTCTTTTTTTTTCCTTCTCTCGTCGCATTCTCTCTCGTCAAATTCTTTCTCTCGTCCGTTCTTTCTCTCTCTCTTTCTCTCTTCTTCTGTTGTTGTTATCTCCGGATGATGATCATCTCTCTGTTCTTTGATGTTGCGTTTGGAAGAACGTCGGGTGTCGTCGTCTTTTCGCGGTCTCGGAAAAGATAAAAAGAATATATATGGGGGTGGTGGTTTTCATCTTCGTTGAAAAGAAAAGAAAGAGATGAGCTAAGAAGGCGATCTCATTCGCGCAACCCAATCGAAGAACCAACTCACTCAGAAGTCATCCTCATTTCCTCTCTCTCTCTCTTAATCTTTTTCTTAAAACAACAAACAGGTTGTCCTCGCCGCCTCGGTGGTGACGAAATCGGGCAAAGCCTTGGTCTCTCGCCAGTTTGTCCCGATGACTCGAATACGCATCGAAGGTTTATTAGCCGCGTTTCCAAAGTTGGTCGGAGGCACCGCCAATCAAGGGAAACAACACACGTACGTGGAAACAGAAAACGTGCGATACGTGTATCAACCGTTGGAAAATGGAACCATGTATTTACTGTTAGTCACGAATAAAGCGTCGAATATTTTGGAGGATTTGGACGTTTTGAGAATGCTGGCGAAGACGTTGCCGGAGTACTGCTATCAACAAGTGGACGAAGAAGGCGTGAGCAAAGCGGCGTTTGAGTTGATATTCGCATTCGATGAAGTCATCTCAGCCGGACATAAAGAAAACGTGACCATGAGTCAAATTAGAACATTTATGGAGATGGAATCGCACGAGGAGAAGTTACACAAGATGATCATTCAATCGAAGATTAACGATACGAAGGACGTGATGAAAAGGAAGGCGATGGAGATTGATAAGATTAAAGTGGAGAAGAAGATGGAAAGAGGCGGAGGAGGAAGCGGCGGATTTGGTGGTGGTGGCATCTCTGGGTTTCAAGAGAGAGATTCCGATCCGTTCGCGTCATCGGGAGGCCGATCTGGCAGCGGAGGTGGTGGTTTTGGCGACGATATGGACAACATCGGCGGGTACGGAGGCAGCTCGAAAGCCGCCTCGGACGGCTACGGCGAACCGAGAGGTCCCAAAGGCCTCGCCGCAAAAGCTGGGCCGAAGAAAGGGATGGTTTTGGGGTCGAAGCAAAAAACGAACCGGTTCATGGACGCTTTGCGACAGGAAGGCGAATCCGTGGAGACGGAATACACCAAAGGGAACGAGGCGAGCGCGCAAGTCCCGCAAGTCCCGCAAGAATCCGTCAGCATCATCGTCGAGGAGAAGTTAAACGTTCACTTATCCAAAGATGGTGGTTTAGAAAGCATGGAAGTACAAGGTACGATGATGATGGAAATCCAAAACGAAGACGACGCGTTTGTAAAGGTTGCGATTGATACCGGCGCGAACGAAGGGTACCAATTCAAAACGCATCCAAACATTGACAAGCAATTACACGCTAACGAAGGTATTTTGGGATTGAAAGATCCAAACCGACCGTTTCCGTGTGGTAGCCCGCTTGGTATTTTGAAATGGCGTTTCCAAACCAAAGACGAGAGCAAAGTGCCGATTGTTATCAACTGCTGGCCGTCTGTGTCCGGCGGCGAATCCTTCGTCTCTATCGAATACGAAGCCTCGGACGGCATGGAGTACGAAAACGTCTCCATCGTCATCCCTTTGCCTTCCTCCCGGGAACCACCAACCGTTAACAGCTGCGATGGCGACTTCACGGTTGACTCTAGACGAAACGAACTGGTATGGACCATTGATTTAATCGACGATTCGAATCGAAACGGAAGCATGGAATTCGTCACGCCGGCGTGCGACGGCGAACTCTTCTTCCCAGTCCAAGTCAACTTTTCCGCCCGATCAACCTTGTGCGACGTGAAAATCGTCGGCGTCAGTCGAACGACCGACGATACGCCGGTTAAATACGGCGGGGAGACTAAATTAACCGTAGAAGAGTACACCGTCGCTTAAAAAAAAAGAAGGAATACTAAATATAATAATAAAGAGAGTGAGAAGAGACGAGAAGGAGGAAATTTTTGTAACACGTAGTTTTTAAACACACACACTAATAACTGATGAATAACAACAATCTAAATACTAACGATCGATTATTAACGCGGCATCTTTCTTTCGCGCTGCTCAAACGACGACGATACGCGCAAGATCACTAGTACCGTTTTGGAAAAAAGCAGTAAAAAGTCTTGGACGAAAGGAGGGGCAGAACCTCACTTTTCTTTCTCCCGTGACAACAAAAAATCGGCAAATCGTATTATTATTATACACTTTTTGTTCTTTCTCTCCTCTGCTTTTGTGCTCCTCGCGCGCACGATAGTGTAGTATATTCAACTTTGTTTGTTTGTTTGTTTGTTTGTTTGAAAGAGAGAGAGATTGTGAGCGAGACGCATCATCATCATCATCATCATCATCAAATCATCATGTCGGGGAAGAAAAAATCTTCGAAATCGGGAGGCAAATCCACCCTGGAGGAAACTCTGAAGAAGTACCGCAAAGGCGAGAAAGCGGCGGCGAAGATCATGATTGACGTCGCCCGCGATCGAGCTGCGTTGGACGCGCGATCGGAAGCGCAACAAGATCGGATACGGAGACAAGCGGAGCAGGAGAGGCAACGACAGGAGGAGAAATTGAAGAAAGCAAACGCAAAGTTGTTGAAAGATAGGGAGGCGGCGTTACAGGCGCAGGCGGGCGGGAATCAACCGCAACAAGTACTACACGTTCCGACGTCTTTGCTCGCGCGACAAAAAGCGACCATTGATTGCCTGAAAAGAACGAGAGAGCAAATGACGAACAGCGAGTTGAAAGCTTTGCTCGGTTTTGACACGCACCTCGATAAGCAGTCGGAGTTGTTTTTGACTTTGAAAGCGAACGAGAAGATTTTGTACGACGAGAAGAGAGATACACTGAAGTATAAGCCGAAATTCGACATACAGAATAAGAACGAGCTTTTAGGGTTGATTGTGAAGCACGCGGATGGGGTGTTGGAGGAAGATTTAGGCGATAGTTACGACGGCGTGTTGGTTGACGTGATGAAGTTGGAGGAAAGCGGAAAGGTGTGGCGAGTGCAAAATTCAGAGACGAGGAAGTGGGTGACGTATCCGAGGGTGAGCGTCGTGGATGAAGACGGTGCGAATAATAAGGAGGGAGAAGAGGAGGAGGAGGAGAACGTCAACAAAGAGTTGATCGACGAGGAGTTTGTGAAGATGTACGCCGAGGTGAAGATTCCGGAGGAGGAGGCTGAATTTGATAAGGAGTTGCGAAAAGCGAACATGGAACCGGCGGCGAAACGGTCGTTTCGAAAGGTCTCGCGAGAAGAACTCGAGGCGGAGAAGAAATTGATGAAAAAGAAGAAGCGAGCACCGAACTTTGAGAGAATGAAATTGACAAACGTACACATGAAAGATTTGTTCAAAGGCGACGCGCCGGATGCGCTCGTATAGATGAAATTGCAATAATTGTAGTAGTAATGTTAGGTAGTAGTAGTAATTCAAACGCAACTTCTTTCTTATTGAAGCGGTAAAGAGCACCCGCTCGTAATCGTACACAAAGAAAACTTCTTCACAGCATCCGATTCGCTTTGTTCTTGGACACACGCGAACGCGCACTTTGTCGGATTAAAAGATAATCCATCGATATCTTTTCTCTCAGTTCGGCGGCCTTCGCGGCCGCAGTTGATTGTGCACCTCATGAAGTCTCTGCACGCTTTCGAGTGAATGCAATCGCGCGTTTGGTCGCCACACTTGTTCAGTAAGCATCTGCGAGTGGTGTATAAAATGGACAAAGAGAGAGAGGAAGAGAGAGAGGGATGTGAGTGTTTAAAATACACGAGGGTAAACAAGAGAAAAAAAAAAGAGAGAAACGCGCTCACCGCAACGGGCCATCTTCCTCTTCTTCGCGGCGATTGCGATCGAAATGCCCGCCCACGCGATCCCAGAATTCCCCTCTCTCGTCCATGGAATGTCCGTGCCATACCGCGTGCGCGGAGGAATGATCCTGAAGTAAAGAACGCCCCATGTTGTTTTCTTCGTCCAAAGCTCCCTCCGCCGAAAAGATAAAGAAGAACACAGACAGAGCGGCAAAGACGACGCGAAAGGAACGACTTTTGCGATCGAGTGCGATTTTTGTAGCGTTAGTTTTGAGCATTTTCTTATTAAAGTGGCGGTTTGTTTATTCGTTTGTATTTATCTGCGCCGGTAGAGAGCTGTCGATCACAACGTACTATAAAGTGAGGATCAGAACGATTAATTATTTTCTTATACTAGAATCCGAGGGAGAACCTCGTGAAAATTTCACGAAAAGTTATTCACTCGTCACTCTCTTCCTTCCGAGGAGGCGTTGAGAAGGACCTCGCAGTGGACTAACCGCAACAAAGTCGTCAAATGGTCCTGCACTTCTTGAAAGAACAACGCTTTCGTCGCGACCGGCTCGGCGTCGTTTTCAAGCGCTCGTTCCAATCGACGTTTGACTTGAGCGATGTCGTCTTGTAAGGAAGAACGCGCGACGAGAACGTTATTGTTGTTTGCGTCGTCGCCTTTTCTCGGCGTCGTGACTTCTTCTTCGCTGGATTCACCTTGTTGTTCGACTTTCAGAGAAGAAGCGTTTGTGGCGCTCTCTTTCTGTTTTCGCATCTTTGTCTTTACCCCTGCTTTAGCGGTTTCGTCTGCGGCGCGCTTCAATCTCAACGAAGCGTTGGTCATCGCCATCGATCTCAACTCTTCTCGCAAGGACAAGATTTCTTTGCTAAGTAAATTGACGTTAATTTCCGCGTATCTTCTGTTGTTTTCTGCAACGGTCGCGTGTATGTGACGTTCGTACGCGCAAACGACGGCGTTGCGCAACTCGTCGCGAAGATTTTCTTCCGATATCATATCGATCGATTCTTTCGTTGCGGCGATGATAGCTTCCCGAATCGCCTCTGTATTTTGTACGTTCTCGATATTATTTGTCGTCGCTACTCCTGCCTCTACCTCTCTTGACGCTATTTCTGTTGCCGTTTTATGTCGTGGAGGCGTTGATGCGAACGCTTGCTCAATGGCCAGAGGTAGAGTTCCACCGAACGCCTTGTCTTTCGCCGGTTGGATTGCCACCGGTGAGGCCGCGCGTTGGCTTTCGTATTCGGCAAAGATCACATCATCCATTTTCGTTATCTTACGTTCCCTCGTCGGTCGTGAAGGCGTCCCGTTTGGAGTAATCTGTATTCCTCCAACTTGCGTAAGCGCGTCCAGGAGAACGCCTAATTTGTCATTATTGGTTTTACCACTCTCACCGCGTTTCTCATTCTGATCCTCGCTCGATGCGCGCATTCTTGGCGTTGCTATCGCCGCCATCGCACTAGTAGTCATTACGTTTGTTGTAGTAGTCGTAGTAGTCGTATTGGTCGTAGTCGTTTGTACTGACGTGGCGCCTGTCGCGTTGTTGTCATTGTTGTTATCGTTGTTACTCTTGTTCTTCGTGCGATTCCTATTTCCTAAGTTGCCGTGTTTTTTTCCAACCTGAGGCCAAACGAGTTCCTTAGTCGAATCAAAAATTTCTTTCCTTTCCATCATCGACTGGATTTCCTTATTAATCTCCTCGCATCGACACTCGCACTCACCCTCGCGAACGATGCGAACGCACTTCGACGGTGGTGAAGAAGCCGGCGCTGATGTCGTGAATTTCTTTCTTCTACTACTCCCTCCGCTCGCGTCTGAAGTGGCGGCCGCGGAGGCGGTGATACTTCCCTTGGAATCTACTATCTCTATGTTTACTAATTTCTCGCATAAATTGAGAGACGCCACGTTGTATTTTATGCACGTGTGCAAATAATCAGTATCTGTTCCGTACCTGTTTCGATCCAAATTCGTGCCGTATTCTACGCCGTCTTCGCTCTCGTATAAACCGTCGTGTTTTTTCAAATCTTCGGGCAGCACTCGATGCGTCGTCAGCTCAGCTCTTCCTCCTGCCGCTTCTCCCTTGTTACTTCCACCTTTCTTCTTTTTGATATTACTCTTTTGAACGCTACCGTCGCCACCAGATGAGCACGAAGAAGAAGAGAGCGCGACCACTTTCGTCTTTCTCGTATTCTTCGATAACAACTTCAAAGCGTTTCTTCTCCTGCCGTCCTTGCGATTCTTCTCCGCCGTTTGTATCGCCGACATGATTTGTAAAAACGCCGACGACACCGACGCGCATTCGACTGTTTCCCGATGTAATTTTGTCCGTAAAAAATGCTCGTCCAAGGCGTTGAGAGGATAGTGCGACCAGTCGAACTTTGCGCGATATAAGAGCTGATTGTTCGCCGGTCGAGAGACGGCGCCGGTGGTCAAAGCCGGACGTTGTATTCGTTGCTGCGGCGTCGTTATCTCTGGCGTCATCTTAGTCGTAAATTCTTCCTCGGAGGAGAGTCGTTTGCGTCGTCTTCGTTGCCTCGTCGTCGTCGTCCTTTCTCCCTCTTTTCTTTCTTCTCTCTTCTTGGTGGTTTCAACACCAAAAGTCTGATGCAAAATCTCCTCCTTTTCCTCCTCTTCTTCTTCTTCTTCTTCCGCGTCGGCGAAGGTACTTTTGGCTTTTGTCGTCGTCGTCGTCGTGGTAAAGATCAACGTCTTCTTAACGATACCATCATCGTCCGTTTTATTCTTCGTCGATATCGTTTGTGGTTTCATCGTTGTCTCTTTCTTCTTTCGTTGCTCTCGTTTCTCACTCATCTGGTATAAAGCTTTTTTCTCTTTTTCCTCCCGACGATGAGACTTTTGAGACATCATATGTTTCTTCCAGAGGTTGGTTGCGCGTACTCTCACAGCCCGACGAGAGAAGATACTATAAAAAGTTTTGCCCTCAATCAACAAAGAATTCGTACTCGTCACTTTTACGACTGATGGGAAAAAGAGACACAGAGAGGTGTGAGAGGCTTTTAGCCGGAAGACTTTTCTCTTCTTCTTTTCAGTAGAGTGTTGAGATATCGAGAAAAGAGACCAACGACAGTGTAACCGCAAAACTCCCTCAGAAAAAAAACTGAAGAAAAAGTAACACCCTTTTTGAGAAGAAGAGGCTTTAAAAAAAAAAGGACATTTCGTATTTTCAACACTTTTACTACTACAACGCGTTAATGCAAAACGCATTTAGCAGTAGAGTATTGACGAAACGCGCTCTTCTTTTGCGCTCTCTTTCTTAGTTGTCGTTGAGTTGTGATACGAAGAAGAGGAATTATAGAAAACCATCAGAGACGACACCTTTACCGAGAGAAATGATGATGATGATGATGATGGAAAAAAAGCACATGGGACCACGAAACTGCTTCATCCTCCAAACGATACACGAGTCCGTGTATTCCCAAAACTCCTGTACAAACGCCGAAACCCCTTTTTTGTCTTCTTCTTCGATGAGCGAGAACGACGAGGAGAACAAATTCTGTTTCGATTGTAAGAAGAAATTGGGCGTGTATTTGCACTGTAAGTTTGGGACGCTGTTGTGTCGAGCGTGCGCGGAGGAACACAAAACGGATGGGCAGTTGAAAATAGAAAGCGGGAAGTACCTGAAGTGCATTTTTTTTAACCATCAGGTTAAAGAGGAGTTTTCGCCGCTGTTCTCCCCGATGATGATGTCCGCTTCGTCGTCCGCGTTGGAAGACGATTCAGACGACGACGAAGACGTCGATGGTGGTGTTGAAAACGACGAGAACGCTTTGAGCGAAGAACGAGAACCGATTTTAACGGAGCTCGAACTGGCCACGCTGAGCGCCGGCGGTAACCGCGCTTTGTCCTTGTTCCTTAAAAACGAGCACGGTATCATCGTGGGTAACTTGAACGCGAAAGATCGCGTGAAGTTTTACAAAGAATGTCGAGAATTGCGAGCGTATAGGGTGGAACTCGCGATGGCAAGTTCGATGCGAATGCACGCGTTGAGAGAGGAGTATAAAGAGTTTCTCGACGATTATCACGCGGCGACCGAAAGCGGTAGCATAAGTAGCAACGATAAGAGTACGAAGAATAAGAAAAAGATTAGAAAAATATCGGACAGTTTGGGTTCGGCGTTGACAAACATCGATAAGGAGTTGATGGAGGAGAAAAGAAGAGAAGAGGAGGAGGAACGACTACAACAACAACAAGAAGAAGAAGAAGAAGAAAAGAGCGACGAGAACAAACGAGAAGAAAAAGATGACGGCGATGAACCGAGAACGCCGGATAGCGAATCAAAAGAGGAGACAAGGACGACGACGACATCTTCGTCGCTTTTTTCCAGTCCGACGAGTTTGTTAAAGTCTATCGATACGTCCGGATTGAATAAAATCGGAACGTGGGTGCAAAGCATTACTGCGACGGCGACGACGAATAGTAGCGAAAGCGGCAACAGCGATAAAGAGAATAATAGCGCCGACGAGAAAGAAACGATGGAGAAAGCAGAGGTACGACCCGGAAAAGAGGAAGATTTACTCGATGAAATTGAAACTATCGCGGAAGCCGCCGCCGCCGAGGTATCGTCCACTGGCGCGAACATCAATGATAAAAGTAATGAGACCAATAGTAGCAGTAATAGTAGTAGCGATAGTGATGAGCTGCTCAACGAAATCGACCAAATTGTCGCCGAAGTTGATGACGACGACAATTCAGTGAAAGAAAAAGAAGAAGAGGAAAGAAAAGAAGAGCGTAATATTACTACTTCGAGCGATGGCTCGTCAAGATTAGCCTCATCGCCTCGTTCGGTGAGATTCGTCAAAATTCGAAACGAAGCTGCCACGGCGGTGCAGAAACACTGGAAAGGATCGAACGAGCGCAAAGCCTTTTTGAACCAAAAACGCGCGGCGACGACGATTCAATCGAGTTTTCGAGGAAACAAAGCGCGTCGCGGCGTCGTCCGAGAAATGAAGGAAGAAGTCAAGCGAATAGAAAAAGAAACGGAAGCGGCAATTAAGATTCAATCGAGATTTCGAGGAAGTAAAGCTCGAGTAACCATCGCCGAACTTCGTGAAGAAGTTCGACGAAAAGAAGAAGAGCGCGTCGCGCTTGAAGCTAAGCGAGAGCGAGAGCGCGTCGAACGGCAGAGCGCGATAACTATTCAAAAATCTTTCAAAGGTATGCAGCAACGAAAAGTTTACGGCGAATTTAAAGCTTGTAAAGCGCGGGACCACGCAGCTACACACATCCAAAGTTATTACCGCGGTGTAAAAACGAGAGAGCAGGTAGCAAACGATCGCAAAGCGCGATTGTTACTGGCTGCACTCGAGAAAAGAGAGGCTGAAAATGAAAAGAGAGTACGCGCGGCTATTCTTTTGCAAGCGCATTCGAGAGGGTTCTTGGCAAGAAGAGAGGCGCGGGAGTTGCGTGAGTTTGCAAAAATTAAAATTGAGGCGAAATTATACGCTCGCAAACGAGTCGAGGAACGCATCGAGGCCAAGATGAACGAATTGAGAACGCGGAATGGCATCTGCGCGTAGACATTTCGATAAAGAGAGAGAGGTGCCAGAACGCTGTTACTCACTTTTTCTTTTTCTTAATTTATCATCATCAGCTATTATCAGCATCGTCGAGTGTAAACATCCTTCGAACAATCTCAACTGCTTTTTTAACTTTGTTCTTTTTCATTTCCACCATGAGCGTACATCCATCACCGGCCCGAGTAGGAAGGATGGCGCACGAATTCGGTACGCGCGGCGTTACGTATCCATCAAATTGTGTCGCTTTCACGCCGCGCCCAAACTCTAAATTGTAAAAATCGAACGTCATCCAATTCGTCGCGCTTAAATCGAGCGAATTCAACATGGAATGCAATGAAATTAAATGTTCGCGAAACGATATATTATCCAAAGATCCGAGCGCGAGTCTGACTCTTGTTCGCGAATCAATCACGCGCGAGTCTCCTTCGCGATATTTCTGCAAGGATCTCCTGATTTCTCTCGCTCGTTTTTCAACAGATGCGTACACATCATCGACAGCAATAATATGCGCAAACGAAGCGTTGCCAAAATAGTTTCTCGGCAGAACACCGTAATTTCTATAGTTTATTGCAATATTGGCGTAAGATGGTTTCTTCTTTGTGCTCTTCTTCTTCTTCTCCTTCCTCTCGTTCACTAAAGAAAGAAGCTTCCAACAAAACGCGGTGGCGATGTCGTTCGAGCTCACGTAATCATCCTCGACGACGTAATCTTCAACTGGAGCCAACTGCGCAGTTCTCGTTTTCATGTTGCGAATGAAGGTTTCGCTCACTTTAATTTGAATCCTAGTGGTTTTCGAAAAGATAAATTTTAGACCACCGACCAAAATACCGCGAAGCGCTCGAGACGGTTTTACTTTTACGCACCCGTGTTCGACGAGTTCAGGATACGCGATAAACTCGCCGTACTCTTTAACTTTCATTTCTTCTCTCTTTGAGAGTTTAAAGTATTCCAAACGCTTACTCGTTGGCAGGTGAATCTCACTCAAACGTCGCTTAGAAAGTAAGTATTCTCTTTGTTGTAGTCGTTGTCGTTGCTCTTCTTGCTCTTGGATGATGCGACAAAAGAAAGAAAGAAACGTCTTCATCGAGTCCCCGTCGCACGCGTAGTGCTTCACAAAGAAAGTCAGAACTTCCCATTTCTCTTCGTTATTCTTAGTAAATGAACGAACGTTCGTTTTCTGTACCGCCATGCACGTTCTTCGAGGAATTTTCAAAGGTTTCGTCTTTCTTTCAACTCTTTCCATTATTCTCTTTTTCTCCTCCTCCTCCTCCTTTTCCTCCTTTTCCTCCTGATGGTATAACACGTCCACCTCTTTCCAATACACGCCGCATTGTTCTCTACCTGAAAGGCTTGGCATTGCAGGCCAATCCACCACTTTCATGGACAGCGGGAAATACCTCAAGGTCTCGCTCAGTGCCTGCTTCAGCAGGCAACTCGAAGGCAAAGATCTCGAAGAAGAAGAAGAAGAAGAAGAAGAAGAAGAAGAAGAGGTGAAAAAAAATGACCAACACGTTTGTAAATTCGATATCGCGGGATATTTATCGATCGGCGCGAACGGGATATCGACGGGCGGTTGCAGATCATCATCGCGCTGCGGAGCAAAGATTCGATCTTCTCGATGTGCAAGGATTTCGATTCTGTAACGCCGCCGCCGCCGCATATCTATCGATCGTGCGCGTATTTTGTGAAAGAGAAGGAAAGAACTTTTTTTTTTCTTTCGAAGGAAAAACGAAGCGTTTTTTTTACAACTAAAAAGTAACTAAACGGAAGAAAACTTTTTTTTTCTCTCCTTGATCTGCGCGTTCAGAGCATCGATTTCTTTTTGATTCTCGCTCTCTCTCGCGCCTCTCGCGCCTGGTTCGTACTTCATCAACATCTTTGATTTCTTCTTAATCTGTCTTTTCCTTGGCTCGATCAATTCTCTTCTCTGATAGGACTTCAAACGATCTTTTAATAACGCGTGCGCACCGTGCAGCGTTCGTAAATTTCCATTGACTTGTTCTGTAAACAACACCTCCGGTAAATCTTCCTCGTATTTGTGCTTTCCTAACCGCCGAGGTTGCGTTTCCTCGCGCTCTTTTCGCGTTAAGTGAAGCCTGTGCCGTTTCATTTCGTCGCGTTTTTCTTTTTCCGCGATATCTTTCGTTATTGATTTCAATTCGCTTAAATCCCGTCGTTGTTTCTTCAATTGCTTTCTCTCTTCGATTTCTTTTTGTAACTGTTGATGTCGGGCGCGTTTATTTCGCGCGGCTTTGTTGAGCTTTTCCGAGGTATTCGCTGCACTTTTGTTCTTCTTCGCGTTTACTTTTCCTTCGTCGTCCTCGTCCTCGTCCTCGTCCTCGTCGTCCTCATCCCCAAACCCAGTTTCGTAATACAACTCTTTTATCCGCATCGCGTCCGCTTTCTGCCCTAACAACGGCGGTCGCACCGGATTCAATTGCTCTTTATAGTCCTTTGCGATTTCCTTCGCCGCCGCTTTCATGATGACTTCGTTTCGCAAATCTTCTGGTGGATTGTACGAACATCCAGCCTCGTCCACTTGTACCGGTTTCGCGTGCTTTCGATCCACCGTCGGTCGCAAAATTTTCATCGCCTGTCGGGCGATTCCCGTGGCCCTCGGGAAGTGCTTTTCCCACAAGCTCAGACCGTTTTGTTCGTCTGCGCGTTCGAGTGTTCTTTCGGTTTTCTTTCCCCCTTCCTCCTCTTTTTCCTTCTTCTTCATGACCGCCACGTTTCCGTCAACCGCTCGATGTTTCGTCGGTTTCGGATACGACTTTTCCACTTTTTCCCTTCTCAATATCGAATCCACCCGTAACGTTTTCATCCGAGCGCGTTGTTTTTTCGTTAAAAACAAAGCACCCCCTCCCGCGGAAGCATTAGCAGACGTTTTGTGCGTGATTGTCGCAGTATCTACCACGAACAGTTCCTCGTCTCTCTTCTTCCTCTCCATCGACGCCGCCGCCTTCGATGGAGAGGAGGACATCATCATTTCCTCCTCCATCGCCGCCCATTTTTGCTTCATCTTCTTCATCTTCTTCTTCTTCTTCGCCGCCGCCATACTCCTTTCTTCTTCTTCTTCTTCTTCTTCTTCTTCTTATTATTATTTAAAACGCGGGCAACAACAACGCGCGCAAAACTGTGATGAGAGACGCTTTCGAGAGAAAGAAAGAAAGAAAGATGAGATGTGTTCTGTGTTTTGTTCTTGATTTTTTTCAAACCCTAAAAGCTGTGCCTAAGAATGCCCTAAAATCTAATTTGGGCTACGTATTTTAACGACACTCATCAAATCCCCTAGAGTACATTTAGCTATGAGTAAAAAAGATGATATGATTTGAGATGACGATGAAGATGCGGATTTTGCGGAGAAGCGCTGAACCGTGTGCTTTTGATGTGTCGTCGTCGTCTTCCTTCTCGTTTGAAAGTCTTTTCCTTTTTCTTCGACGGAGTATTCTCGAAAGTACTCCTCCTCGTCGTCGTCATCATCATCATCATCATCATCATCATCATCATCATCATCATCATCGTTCGCTTCATCATCTTCTCTCCTCAAAACAACAACGCAAAACACATCGTGTATTCTTAAATTCTCAGAAAGAAGAAAGCGCAGAGGCAAAGAAGACAGCGTTCCCATCAAAACCGCGTCTTTTGACGACGAAAACGACGACGAGAAAAACTGCTTCTTTTAGTACTTTTGCGACGAAGTGTAGCAGCGCTTTGAAAGTAAAAGTAGAAGTAAAAGAAGAAGAAGAAGAAGAAGAAGAGAAAGAAGAAGGGTCGACGATATACGCGATATCTACGCCGCCGGGAAGAGGTGGCGTGGCCGTTTTGCGAATATCCGGCCCGAAGAGCTGGGAAGTTGGGGAGAGACTGACGTTAACTGGACTTCTCAAAGAAAAAAGGGGAAGGTTGGAAGATGTGGACGAATATATTTCTTCGACGAGAAAGAGGAGGAAGAAGAGGAGGGAAATGGCGAGACCGGGGGTACTGCGACGCGCTCAGTTTGTTTTTGAAACAAGAGAGAGAGAATTAGAGGAAATGGACGAGTTAGAACTAGAAGACGACGACGATGAATTCGACAAAGTGGAAGGTGGTAAAGGTCAAGGAAGAAGAAGAGAAAATCAAGCGCCAGCTGTGGCGAGAAGGAAAGAGAAAAATACCATCGGGGTTATCGATGAAGGATTAATCGTGTTCTTCGAAGCGCCGCGCTCGTTCACGGGAGAAGATGTGTGCGAGTTGCACATGCATGGTTCCATAGCCGTGTGCAAAAAGGTATTGGAGGTATTGGCGACGATGAGCGCTGTCGACGAAAAGGATGATGGAAAAAATAGTCCCACGTTGTTGTCTTTTCGAAACTTGAGACCGGCAGAACCTGGAGAGTTCAGCAAACGCGCATTTCTGAACAAGAAGATGAATTTAGTTCAAGCGGAATCTTTGGCAGATTTGATAGAGTCGGAAACAGAAGCACAACGAGCGTTGGCTGTGAGTGAAATAGAACTCGGTAGCGCTGACGGGGATGTTAGCTATCGTCGTGCTCCGACTGCTTCGTCGTTGTCGAGGAAAGTAGACGAGTGGACGAACGTGTTGACGAAAGCTTTAGCCGTGTGCGAAGCGGTTTTAGATTTCCCTGGCGAAGATCCAAAGCTCGAATCGTCTTTGATTCACCGAGACGTATTACCAGCGATTTGCCGCGTGAAAGGTGAAATTGACGCGGCGTTAAAAGACGCCGAGGCGAGAGAGTTAGTTCGGACCGGTGTTCGCGTGTGTATAGTGGGTGCCACGAATGCGGGGAAATCGACGTTGTTGAACTACTTTGCGAAAAGAAACGTGGCTATCGTTTCGAAAGTTCCAGGAACAACAAGAGACGTCGTCGAGGTGAGTTTAGAGTTAGATGGGAGAAAAGTAGTTATTTTTGATACCGCCGGGCATCGATTTTTGCCAATAGCGGGAAAAACTTCATCAACGTCGGAAATAATGGAAGAATGCTACGACGCCGGAGACGAGGACGAATCACTTTTCGACGACGAGTACGAAAGAAGAGTCGGTAAGCTTTCGGACGACACGAAAGATTTAATCGATGAAATTGAAAGAGAAGGCATCGAAAGAGGTAAAAATGTAGCAAAAATGGCGGATATCATCATCGAAATGATCGACGCCACAAATCCTAAGAGAATCGATTTTGCGAATATGAACATTAAACGTGCGGATGGTATTAAAATAATCTCAGTCGTGAATAAATGCGACGCGTTGTATGTTTTGGAAGAAGAAGAAGAAGAAGAAGAAGAAGAAGAAGAAGTATATTCAAGGTATGATCGTTCCCTTCTTCGTCTCAGTTTACGAACCGGACAGGGACTAGAAGCATTAACGAAAGCTGTCTCTAATGCCGTCCAAGAGTGTACAATAACAGCATCGTCATCTTCATCTCAAGCCAGCGACGGCGCTACGGCTGCCATTGCCCGATCTCGTCATCGTGCGCACGCTCGCGCAATATCCAATTCCCTTGGCGCGTGTCTCTCCGAGCTAAATAAGGAAACCACTAGCGATGATAACGTCAAAAAAACAACAGAAGATGAAGGAAGTAAATGCTCTTTGAACCATTCTCTGGGTCATGTGAGAACTGAACTCGTCGCCGAGGATTTACGGGAGGCGTTGGACAATTGCTCTCGCGTAGTTGGTCGGTTGGATGTGACAGAAAACGTTCTCGATGTTTTGTTTTCCGAGTTTTGCATTGGGAAGTAGCGCATTTTTTATCTTTATCTTCCACACGTGGTTTTCAAAAAAATATTTTTTTACAAATACGCGTCTACTCACCACAGCGACGAGATGAACACATGAAACTTCGACTAAAGCACACTCCCGTAGCGTTGTTGCACGTTTTCTCTCTCTAATACTTCGCTCTTTGACACTAAATATGAACTTTCATCTTTGTTTCGAAAGAGAGAGAAGGGACTTCCGTAAAACAAGCTGCGGCGTTCATTAGATGAGAAGAGAGCGTACAGCGCGATGACCGTAGCAGCTAAACCATACACTTTCAAGTAGAATACGGTGGAAGAATCGCCTCCCTTCGCAAAGTATGGATTTTCTTTTCCCGCTTGGACTCCCGACGACGACGACACCGTCCTTGGCGATCCAAGCTCGCTTCGAGCGCTGGTGGTGGGCGCTTTAGAAGCTTGTGTTCCTTCTATCGTTTCCCCACATCCATACGTCGTCGAGAACGTCTCTTTCGCGACAGGATTATTCCCTGCGTCGATTATTTTACTTCCGAGCTTATCTGCATTTACGGTGATTTCGTAAGTACCGTGCTCCGCATCGTACGGAAAAGAAATCATGAGAGAATTTCTGTCCAGACACGCAAAATTGTAATGAAAATATACGTCATTTTTGTCCACTTCACCACCTGAAGTTATCTTCGTTCCATCGCATGTCTTGACGCGCCTAATCGCATATGTCATGTGATCAGCTTGAAGCTGAGGACAAACAATTGGCTCGGAGTAATCAATCGTGAAACGATTGTGGAGCATGCGCATATCAATGGCTTCGGGTTTCTTCACATCAACGATGATGTTCAAGTTTTCTTCCGTGACAGAGCCTTTTACATCTGCAGTTGCAAACGAGTCGTACCCGGAGCAGAAGACTTTAGCTCTGACTTCGTAAGATCCGTCTTTCAAACCGTTCATAAAGTACTGACGCTGAAGATTCCATTTGAAAGTGCATCCTTCGCCGCGCGCCGAATTACACTGCGCGTCAGCATCTTTCACGTCGCGTTTCCAGATATCCGAATCATTACCGATCATGTCCCACGCATTTATCCACTCGCCGACCCCCAGTTTTCTCCACTGCACGCGAACGAATTCAACACTTGGATGAACCAAATGGTTTGTATGTTTTGTGTTGCCTTCAATCTCATCGGCAGACCACAAATTCATTGGATCCGGATTCATCAGCGTCATATTCACATACGGCGAAGTTTGTTTCGAAAGCACCGCGTTCAAGAAGGTATTGTACGTGGTCAGATCCCAATTAACTTTTGGGCACTCGCGTTCCCATTTAAAATCGCCTAAAAACGCTGTTGAAGAGATGGGCGATCTGTACAACCAGTCTCTCGACATTTGCCATTCACATTCAGATACCAACTGCACTCCGATAGAAGAATACTTATGAGCAAATTGTCCTTTCATGACATTCAAGGATAAACGCGTATACTTCAAATCTCCGTTGGAGTCAACCGAAGGTACGTCGTGTAAAGGAACTAAGCTATGGAAAGGAGCAAGACTGTCCGCCCCATTGATTGAGAATGATAAGTCCATCATGTTCCCGCCAAAATCGCCCACATATTTACTTCCCGAGGTGAGCAACAACCCATAGATGTGCCCTTCCCTATAAGGCGATTCGTTGGTAATCATAAGATCAAACAAAGCCCTTTGACCAGGGGGGATAAACTTATTATTTGCGCCAGCGCTCCACTCGGTTTCAATAATTAGGCCAGATTCTCTCCACATGGTGTTTGGTTCGCCCGGGCATTTTGACGCGCCCCCGATTGTTCGGAAGATTGGCGTCCCAAAACGCTTGTCGCTCAAAACCTGAACCACGAATTTGTCATACGGATCACCATCACCAAGTGTGTACGAGACTTCCAAATCTCCAAACTTTGCCCACGCCATGGCATGTTCGAGAGCGATTGATTTTCCTTTTCCCCAGCCCGTGTTATCTTCTCCATCTACGATGGAAACGGAGTATTCCCCTGACCGACTGCCTCCAAAACCGCCCTCAGCTTCAATGGCCCACGAATATCCCCAGCTGTCGATATTAGAAGATAAATCAGAGTGAAACTCAAGCGCGTGCCCGCCTCCGGAGAACGTCAAATAGATTGATTGCTCCGGACCTTTTGACGATGGGTTCATTTTCGGATCGTGGGTGTTCCCTCCTCTGAAGCTGAAAGGCGCCTTTGATCCGTACATAGAAGCATCGATATACCGCGCAACTGTATCTTTTTCGAAGAATGAATCGTCAAGAGCCATATCACCGCGCGCACGCACATCCGCTTCAGCGCCATCTGACATACCTCGAGAGAAGAGGCTATCAGGCACTGCATCGCTATCATTCTCAACAGAAGTAAATACATTTTTACCAACTTCCTCACCCTTCAGTTGCCAGCTTTCTAACCAGGAACCTTTATTTGGGAACCATCTGCCGGTGTTGCCTTGGTCAGGATCGCTGTCTTCGCCTTCAATAATTTCATCCATATCAAGACTACTTTGTTTCAAGGAGCTCAGAGATGCCGTGGCTCCTTTTTTGGGGATTGATTTCCAGACGGCATTCAAGTCCCTCCAATCCTGTTCAGCCGTGTAATCCGATCGATCTTTATCGCCAGTATACGCTCCATACGCATCATCAATCTTCGGCTTCATTAATCTGCCAAAGACAGAGCTATCGGAACTGAAAGGAACGGCGGATTTATCGAATGCTGCTTCAATTTCACCCATCTTTGTCTTTTGTTCTGGAGTTTTAAGAGCTAAAAAGCCTTCTGGGTTGAAATCCGGTGACGACCATTCAATTGTTTTCTTCCAATCATCCAAGGATTGTTTCAAACGGTGCTTCCAGATTGATTTAATCTCTTCGTTGGATTTACTACCAAACTCGCCGTCGGTCATTATCGCGTCTTTATCACTCGCGGTGGCAATTAATCCGTCAATTTCTGGAATTAGTTTGTACTCCACGTGAAAAATGGAAACGACGTACGATGTAGGTTTTCTCGGAAGCCACTGCACTTCTTCGATTACTTTTAAACAGCTGTCTCGGATGTCAACAGTGTCAACTCTCAAGTAGACTATTTCAAATCCACCGCCTAAGATTGTGTCGCCAACGCGACCGGGTAATCCCTCCTCTTCCGATGAACTGATTGTTCTGTCTAAAGTAAAATGGAAGTCCCATCCATTATCGGTCGTTGCAGAGACACTTACATCTGGGCCGGAAAATTCAGTTCCTCCCGATTGGCCAACGCTGAAACCCAACGTCCCCTTTGAGCCCTCCGGAGCTTCATCATCGAATTCAAGAAGTACGTTGGCGTACGATGACCCAGCGGATAATCCGGGAACTTCAACACTGAAGCCAAGCTCGGCTCCTAAAGCCCAGTCCGCGGCGAAATCAATACCGGTACCCCTCGTCGTTTCAAGGCCAAGCTCTAAATCGATATGAGTTCCTTGCATGATACTAGCGAATGAATGACCACCAGGAGGGTCGTGAACGACGGTGTACACCAGTCCGCGAATAGGCGCCGTCGCATAAAATTTCGTGTCAGACTGAAACCTAGCGCTTGGATCAGATCCTCCACCACGTATTTTACTCGCGACCGTGACAAATTCGCGCTCTACCGCCAAGTTTGTAACGGCCCATCCATCGTTACGTTCAATGCGCGCCAGAAATTTGCGTCGGTACGGCGAGACAAGATTTGGAACAGCGCCTTTCGATGAAATTTCGAGAGAGTTTGGATCCTTTCCTGTCCCGACGGTAGCAAATTGAACCAAGCTCGAGGAGGCGTTTACAGCGGTAAAGACGCACTCGTCTGACGGTTCGCTAGATGAATGACAAGGATTCATCGCTTGTGGGCTGACATCTTGTTGAATCTGAACTTGAACTCCTAACTTTGTCGGTACATCGTTAATGATGGACTGGAAGTTTGAACAATACGTGATGGTATTCGGCCCGGTATAATGCGCTTCGATTACTTTCATCGATACATACTTCATAGTGGATAGTTGCGGCGATACCTTGGAGTATTGCAAATTAGAAGATCCAATTAAATGTTTTTGCGTTAAGTCGTGCTTAGACAAGTCCGTTCCAAGACACGTCTCGTCCGATCGGATCGCAGTGAATGGAGTTTGCAAAGCTTTCTCCGGTATATCACCAAACGTTGGTTCTGCGCAAAACCAGCCGTGATAGACGTACCTCACTTCTGCGGAAGTACGTTTTAATAATAACATGGTTTGTACGAGAACATTTCTATCGCGGAAGAACTGCATGATATTAGATCCCGGCGGCGTGCATGAAGCGCCGTTGTATTCAGCGATGATTTTTGATTCAGTTAAAGCGGATACATCAGGAGCTTGAGCAAGTTGAATGTAGTAATCCATGGCCGCATACGGCCAAAGGCGTACGTTCGATGATTCATTTTTTGGATCTACTAAAGGCCACTGATCTTTTGCAAAGCGCGAGCCTGTAGATCCAACAATATCTTTATCGAAAACTTCAACTGGTGCCCCGCACCCGTTCGCAGGCGTTATCAATAACGAGTATTCCGTATATGGAGTCCCGCACGCGCCGGCGTACAATCCAACATCTACCGGCCGTTCTGTGACGTCAAAATAGACCACAAACTCACCACCTACGATGTTTTCCAACTCATAGTATATGTTTTTAGTGAAGATTGTTTCGTATAACTTAACAGAAGTCTCATTTTGCACTGAGCAAGGAAAGTCATCTAAATCGTTTCCCCCGAAACATAAATCGTGACCGTCGTAGGACGCAATAAAAGCCCAAGTTTCCCCGGGTGTTATGCTTAAATCAAATCTCCCCAAATCGTCTGCGGTATAGTTCGTTGCTTCAACATCATATTTGTACCCTTTCGGAGAACACTCTTTCCTTGCGATCTCCTCTGCATCGCATTTCTTTCCCTCGTAAGCACTAATCGTTGCAAATTGAAGGCCGCAGACGAAATCTTGTGTTCGCGATGCTGGAAATCGTACCATCCCCGTGACGAGAACAGCTGTATTATCCTCGATATCTTCGCCAGCCGCCCCAAGATGTTTTATGGGTAAAACTTTTTCACTATTGTCGCCAAAAACGTGAACTACATCCGGTAATCTTTGGATCGCATGCACTTCCACTTCATCCGGGTCAAACATTTCTTTGGTGATACCGTGGACGGCGTGAGAGAAAGCAACGCGATCTGCTTTATCGATATGTTTAGTCAATTTCATATTCTTTGAAGTGGGGTAAGTAGCCAAAGGGACCGCGTAAAGCTTCGTTTCCGGAAGAGCATCAACGCCCATGCTCGCCAAAAGAGAGTTTTTGGAAATTTCAGATTTCAATGGAGTACCCATCGTAAAATCTGTGTAAGACGATTCAAACTTATCGGACCACTTTTGCCATCTTTCCTCGGAAAAAGGCAACGCTGGTTTGTCAATAGGTAAGACAGAAAAGACTGCATTAATTTTAGACACGTCCTTATACTTTGCCGAGAATTGCGTTAAGTGCTTCGTGCCAACGGCTGGATAAACCAGCCAAGGCACGCCATAAATAATCCCTTTGTCTAAAGCAGTCACTGCGTTCGTGAACTCAATTTTATTCAGGGTTCCCGTCTCATCTCTGTCTAGAATTTTCCAAAACTTCTCTTGAAGCACAACGTGTGCGTCGATATACCTCGTCCTGTTTTTACAGTAAGATATAAATTCAGTCTTATCTACGACATTATCATCATTTACGTCGACAAATGCATGCGTCGGTGGAGGTGGAGATGGGGGTGGAGATGGGGGCGGAGATGGCGGCGGAGATGGAGGAGGCGAGGGAGGGGGCGACGGTGGCGGAGGAGAAGGCGGAGGCGGAGAAGGTGGTGGCGGAGGAGAAGGTGGAGGCGGAGAAGGTGGAGGTGGTGACGGAGGAGGAGGTGGAGGAGAAGGAGGAGGAGGTGGATTGGGCAAC
>Ga0213863_10000971_pt1 | contig 21568 bp, 20 predicted proteins | sample PICome_8_FD_160128 | JGI IMG/M metagenome (GOLD analysis project Ga0213863, IMG submission 160128) | Coastal seawater microbial communities near Pivers Island, North Carolina, United States - PICO497 | ecosystem: Environmental > Aquatic > Marine > Coastal | place: USA: North Carolina... | reverse complement strand
CGAGTTTGGAGATACCCTCCTTACCGGAGACATCCATCAAGTCAATGCCGATCGAGTTGGAGTTAGTAGGCGACAAATCAAAACCATTAGCTATGCCTTCATCTATGGGGCAGGTAATGAAAAAATCGGTTATTCCTACGACCCCCTTCTAAGTAGTGCCAACGCTAAGAAGAAAGGTAAGGAAATTAGAGAAGCATTCGTTTCTGCTATTGATGGACTTGCGGAACTTCTGGAAGCAATCAAAGAGAAAAGCAAAGAGGGTTATATCCGGTCTATTGATGGACGACACATCAAAGTAGATAGTCCTCATAAATCATTGAACTACCTCCTTCAAAGTGGAGCAGGTGTAATCGCGAAGCGTTGGCTAACTATTAATCACAATCACATTCAAGAACTAGGGTTGTGTGCATCACAACTCGCATTTATACATGACGAATTACAATTCGAGTGTCACCCAGATCACGCACAAGATTTATCAGCATCCCTGGTACTTAGCAGTGCAGAAGCTGGTGAATACTACAAACTTAGAGTCCCAATCACAGCAGAAGCAAAGATCGGAGCCAACTGGGCAGAGGTGCACTGATGAAACTACTCATTGATGCTGACTACATAGTCTATAAAGCCTGTGCAGGTGCAGAAGATGAGATTGACTGGGGTGATGACGTAATCACTGTAGTAAGTAAGTTTTCAGAAGCCATGAAGAACGTCGAACGTGATCTAACGAAGATTAAGGGGGAGTTTTTGTGGGATGTACCTGAAATGATCTTATTCTTCAGTGACTCTAAAAATTTCAGGAAAAAAATTTACCCAGAATACAAGGGTCATCGAAATAGAAAGAAGCCCTGTGGCTATCGAAGAGTTATCACAGAATTAGGTAAACGATATGAACTTATCCGCTTACCTGAACTGGAAGCTGACGATGCAATGGGTATCTATGCAACAGAACATCCAGGCAACATCATTGTCTCGCCAGACAAAGACATGCGCCAAATCCCTGGCAAGTTATACGATATGAAAGAGACAGTCACAATCATGCCTGAAGAAGGTAGACGATGGCATCTCATTCAGTCATTAGCAGGTGACCAGACTGATGGATATGGTGGTTGCCCTGGAATTGGAGTAAAACGTGCAGTCACTCTCTTTGAAGAGGGTGGTTACAGCTGGGATGTAGTAGTCAAAGCATTTGCTGACAAAGATCTTGGTGAAGACGTAGCTCTAATGAATGCACAACTAGCAAGGATCCTTACTAAAGATAACTACGATGGACAAGTCATTCCCTGGCATCCCACCACCGCCAGTAACTGAACTGACAATGGAGCAAGAGTTTAAGCTCCGACGAATGGATGATCTGCTACCTGAGGCAGACAAAGCAGACATCATCACATTACTGATGGCATTACAACATCAGAACTTCTGCCTATGCAATACCGTCAGCAACTTAGTAAAACAATGGCCCACTTCTCACCCGCATATTACACAAGAGGTTCCATGGAAACGTGGGACTTTATACGAGACCAAGGACTAAACTATCACCTTGGTTGTGCTCTTAAATATATCGTCCGTGCTGGCCATAAAGACAGCAAAGAGCAGGACTTAAAGAAAGCAATCCACTACTTACAAAATGAACTCGACAACACCTTACTTGAATCATCTAACCCTAATGGATCAAGCGGAGCAATTCCGTCAAGCCTACTCTTTGACGACGAGTGGACCTGAAGTTAAAGGTGTACAGAAAGCACTAAGTGATGAGGAGTGGAGTGAATTTCATGAGGCATACCACTTCAAAGAAGAAGAAGAACAACTGAAGGAACTAGCTGACCTTGTGTATGTCTGTTTTCAAATGGCAGCTAGTCAGGAATGGGATCTAGACGAAGCAATGCGTAGGGTCCATAAATCAAATATGTCGAAGCTCGGAGAAGACGGTAAGCCTATCTACAGAGCGGACGGGAAGGTCCTAAAGGGACCTAACTATAAAACACCAACACTTACTGATCTTATTTAATTAATGACCACCTCACTTATCTCACGTACTGGACGTGTACAATCTTGGCTCGATAATCCTGAGTCAAGGCTTCCAGTTAGCTGCACAGTATTTGTAGTACAAGACTCGATGGAGGGTCCTGATGGATTGGAAAAATCGTGGCGCTATGTATCATTTGGTCTACGTCATGGAGCAGGAGTTGCGGTCCACTTGTCGGAACTGCGACCCCGAGGTCAAGAGAATGGAAAAGGATTGGTTGCATCTGGACCAGTATCTTTCGCGAGAATCTACTCAACGCTAAATGAAGTATTAAGGAGGGGTGGTGTTTATAAAAACGGCGCTGTGGTGTGTCACCTTGACCTCCGGCACAATGATGCTCTTGAGTTTATTACTACACCACGCTCAGAGTTGCCATGGATCAAACGATGCATCAACATCACAGATGAATGGTGGCAGGATTGTACGTTTAAGGAACAGGTCCTACATGGCATCAAATCAGGTGACATCTGGCTGAATAAAATTAAGTATGACAAAAATGGAGAACGAATCAGAGGGAATGTATGTCTTGAGGTGTACTTGCCAAGCCGAGGCACCTGTCTCTTGCAGCATATCAATCTCGGTGCCTGTGAATTTGACGACATTCCAAGAGCTTTCTCTGAAGGGATGTCAGAACTGTGCGAACTCCATGGTCGAACTGGCGTTAGCGATTCAGGAGAATATCTCCCCAGTGAAACAGACAGACAAGTCGGACTGGGAGTACTCGGCCTCGCAAATCTCCTACGGCGGTACGGCGTAACGTATGAACAGTTCGGTGACGCACTACGTTGCCTCAACACTGGAGAGGTAGTACGTACACCAGCATACGAACTAGCAGTACAACTGAAGCTAGGCATTAGCCTTGCAGCACGTATTGCTAAAACAAACAATATGGATAGGGCGTTTGCAATTGCCCCTACTGCATCGTGTAGCTACAGATCAAAAGATCTCGATGGCTTCACATCTACCCCTGAAATTGCACCACCTATTAGCCGTACTGTGGACCGTGATAGCGGCACGTTCGGTGTACAAACATATAATTATGGTGATGTTGAGATTGCATCAGAAGTTGGTTGGGATGCTTACAAGGCAGTCGCTGACGGACTGATGACATTGCTCGATAACACAGGGCTTCTTCATGGATATAGCTTTAACTCTTGGAGTGACGTTGTAACCTACGACAATGAATTCGTGGAAGAGTGGCTACGGTCCCCGCAAACTAGCCTCTATTACAGTTTACAGGTAATGCCTGACACTCAAGATAAAACTGATGCTTATGCAGCATTAGAAGATGAGGATATTGAACAGTATTTAGGGAACATTTTAAATGAAGAACCACAATGTGATTGCCAAGAATGAGATTAGATCCTTATCAAAAACTACTAAACCGAAAACGAAAATGGACACCAGTTCAGACAACTGCTGGTACATGCAAGGAGGGAGCACACGAAACGCTATTACGTGCCCTTGCTTTGCGACACATGGAACTGCCTGTGGGAGATTTTATCCGTGATGGATTGGCTTCCGACGTACCACAGCTATCAAGACAGGTGCTCGAATCCAACATTAAAGATGAAGAGAACCATGACCTGGCACTTGGTTACATTGCCAATGCTTACGGGGTTGATGAAAAAGCTGAGGCTGAAGCGTTACGGTTACGTGATGCTTGGACAGCGCATCCGGATCATACGATCCTCAAAGCGATGGTTGCCGAGCGTGCAATTTTCTTCGTTCTTTTACCATTCTTTCGCGCTAATGGTGACGGTGGAATGCGCACCGTAAGTGCCGATATCTCACGAGATGAACAGATTCATGTCGGGGTAAATTCTCTTGTTTGTAGAGAACTTGGGCTTGAAATTTCACCGAGCTTAGACAAACTACGTAAGGCAACAATCAATTGGGTGATGCAACCATTGGGTAGTAACACCGATAAATATTTGGACAAAAAATTTTGGCTGGATTCCAGTGACAACTTGATGTATCAAGGCAAAGCTCCTGAGCTTTCCTTCACTAAGTCTGCACGGATGCCAGCATTCTTTGAACATAGTAATGTCAACCTCCCTCAGTATGCTTGAGACCATGGGTATGCAAGCCCGTGGTTTAACGCATCAATTAGAAGAAACTTTCCCACCCATTACACCTACACCTGACGATTCAATGGAGAAAATCATGTATCGATCCGGTCAACGTAGTGTCGTTGAATGGATTATCCGTTATATGGAGGAGAACTAATGGCTAAAGGAAGTAAGAAAAATAAAGAAAGGGCAGCAGCACAAGCAAATAAAGCCCGACGTGTAGAGAAGCGTAAGGCTGTAGCACCTAAAGCAGCAACACCTACATCTACGACACCGGAAGCTACAGCAACACCTACATCTACGACACCGGAAGCTACAGCAACACCTACACGTACAAAAGAACAGCGTCAAGCAGGTCGTGACCGCCGAGAGCGTCAAGAAAAACTAACGATTCGCTCCAAGAAAAAAGAAAATGCAGAGATACGTGAACAAAACAAAGCAGGAAATAAAAACAAAGAAGCAAATAATTTCAACGCAAGCCTAACTATTGACGGCAAGGACTTTAGCTATAGAGATCCAAAGAACTTAAATACATACAGCAGTTCAAGAAAATTAGATAATAGATCCGGACCTTTTGACGGTGCCAACAGCAATGCATATGAATACACTAATCCTTTGTATCAATATTCAGAGGGCAGGATTAGTGATGCTGCAAGTGCACTAGGCATTGGCAATGTAAATAGCAAGAAAGAAGTTGATCGAATTCTTAGTCAGATTCGTAATCCACAAATCGCTGCATTACCACAGATCAATACACCTAACAACAACAATAATAAAAACAAAAAAAACAAAAACAATAGGAGAGATAATGAACCATCAGATGCCGAAACAGTAGAACCTGCTCCTGACAATCGTATACAAGAACTCCAAGATAGTTTCAAAGAACAAATTAGCGGATTAATGGATTCCATGTCAGGATACCAGCAGCAGTTTCTTGATCAACAAGCTAATTACGATCAAAAAATGCTTGACATGCGAAATACTTTGTCAGCACAAATGAATCCTCAAAGAAGGAATCCAATCTTTGGTGTAAGAACACCAGGAATGGGTGGTGTAGCAAGGAATATAAGAAACAGTTTTGGTAGAGGCGGAAGCCGCATCGGTGGCATTAGAAACACAACATTGAATTTATCTTAAATGAACGCACGTACTAGGTATGATTATTTAGCAAGCGATCGTTCTCAATTTTTAGAAGAAGCTAGGCAAGCATCAGAGCTTACCCTTCCTTATTTAATCCGTGGTCATGAAGAACACATGACAGGTATGAAACAACTCAAGACTCCCTACCAATCGGTGGGAGCCAAGGGGTGTGTCACTTTAGCAAGTAAGTTAATGCTTGCTTTGCTACCTGTTCAAACAAGTTTCTTTAAACTACAACTAGACGAGAGTCAACTTGGTGAGAATATGGCACCTGAGATGAAGTCAGAACTTGACTTGTCCTTTGCCAAAGTAGAGAGAATCATTCTTGAATCTATCTCTGCATCTGATGACCGAGTGTCTGTACACCAAGCACTGCTGCACTTAGTAGTAGCAGGTAATGCTCTTGTCTTTATGGGTAAGCAAGGACTCAAGGTATATCCTCTGAACCGCTACGTAGTGGATCGAGATGGGAACGGTCAAGTGATTGAAATAGTCACCAAGGAAAGGATCGCTAAAGATCTAATTGAGACACAAGTACCTAAAGAGGTACTAGAACCCAATCGCGTAGATGATGACGGGGGTTATGGAGATGACGTTGATGTGTATACACATGTCAGACGTGATAACAATCGGTTTGTATGGCACCAAGAGGTGAATGACAAACTGGTTAAAGGATCACAAGGTAAAGCACCTCTTGATTTAAACCCCTGGATTCCATTGAGGTTCAACACAGTTGATGGAGAAGCCTACGGGCGAGGCAGGGTCGGTCAATTTATTGGCGATCTTAAATCCCTTGAGGGACTGTCTCAGGCATTAGTAGAAGGGTCAGCAGCGGCAGCTAAGGTTGTCTTTACTGTCAGTCCTTCAAGTACAACTAAGCCTTCTACATTGGCAGCAGCAGGCAACGGAGCAATCATTCAGGGCAGACCTGATGACATCGGTGTGATCCAAGTTGGTAAGACAGCTGACTTCCGCACTGCATATGAAATGGTTGGTACATTATCTCAACGAATCAGTGATGCATTTCTTGTATTGAACATTAGGCAAAGTGAACGTACTACTGCAGAAGAAGTGCGGATGACACAGATGGAACTGGAACAACAATTAGGTGGACTATTCAGCCTACTGACAGTTGACTTCTTAGTGCCATACCTGAATAAGAAACTAAGTGATGCTCAACGTAAAGGAGAGATCCCAAAGATTCCAAAAGATATTGTCAAGCCAACCATTGTTGCAGGCATCAATGCATTAGGACGTGGACAAGATCGAGAAAGTTTGGCACAGTTCCTTACTATCCTTGCTCAAACATTAGGTCCAGAGTCTATTGCAAACTTCATCAACACTGATGAGGTAATCAAACGACTTGCTGCAGCACAAGGTATTGATGTACTGAATCTTGTACGTTCAATGCAAGAAGTACAGCAAGAACGAGCGATGGCTCAACAACAAGAGATGGCAATGCAACAGCAGCAACTAAGTGTTGATGCAATGAAAACACCAATGATGGATCCATCAAAGAATCCTGAATTAACACCTCAACAAAAGGTAGAACCACCACTCCAATAATTATAAATGGCAGAAGTAATGTCAATGCTTCCTGAAGAAAATGCTCAGGGAGAATTAAATGCAGACGAGCAAGAGTCACTAGCTATTGGCGAGGAAATGGCCAATGACCAGGAGACTATGCTGGCTGGTAAGTACAAGAATGCTGAAGAATTAGAAGCAGCATATATTGAACTACAAAAAAAACTAGGTGACAACTCTGAATCAAGTGAAGTTGCCGAAAAAGAAACAGAAGAAACAGAAGAAGAAGAATCAACTGACAGTTCACTGTTCGACAGACTTTGGGATGAATCTAAAGGAGAAGAATTTTCTGAAGATATTTTAAAAGAACTATCGGAATCAAATCCGACTGATCTTGCGAAGATGTATTTAGATTATAGAAATTCTAAACCACAAGATGAAATCTCAGAAAAGGATGCAGCCACTCTGGTAGATTCAATTGGTGGTGAAGAGAGATACAGTGACATGATGAAGTGGGCAATTGATAATATTGCCGATGCAGAGATTGATATGTATGATTCTGTTATGGAATCTGGTAATAGGAATGCTGCATTTTTTGCAATGCAAGCACTATCATATAAGTATGGTGAATCGGTTGGAGTAGAGGGCAAGCTTGTTCAAGGTAAGGCTCCAACCGAAACTGCAAAAGGATTCAAAAGTCAAGCTGAAGTTGTTGCAGCCATGCAAGACCCACGTTATGACCGCGATCCTGCTTACCGCCAAGAGATCATGGCCAAGCTTGAAAGTTCAAACGTAAATTTCTAAATTATTAACCTTAACTATTACAATGAAAAAAATTATTGCACTCCTCCCTGCCACTTTGTTGGCTGCAAACCCAGTACTGGCTGGACCTTACGCCAATGTAGAAACCAACTCTGGTTTTGTTGGCTCTGATTACTCTGGCTCAGTGACAGATGTACACGTTGGTTACGAAGGTGCTAACTGGTATGTCCAAGGTGGTCCTGCACTGTTGGCACCCGATGGTGAAGATGGTGACGTAGAACTCTCAGGTAAAGCAGGTGGTTCATATGGAATTAACGAAGCACTTTCAGTCTACGGTGAGTTCTCATTTCTCACTGGTGACACCAATGGCTATGGAACTAAAGCAGGTTTGAAGTACAACTTCTGATGAACGATACACAGATCTGGCCAACTGAACCCCGCATGTATATGGAAGAAATCACTGTGACTCACAACGAAAAAGCTGAGCTGCTTAATGGTCGCCTTGCAATGCTAGGTGTCATGGCAGCACTAGGTGCTTATGCACTGACTGGTCAAATTATCCCTGGAGTTTGGTAATGCCACAAGGCAAAGGAACATACGGTACAAAGAAAGGTCGTCCCCCTAAAAAAAGTAATGGCTAAACCCGGTCTCTATACAAACATCCACGCCAAGCGCAAACGTATTGCTGCAGGCAGTGGAGAAAAGATGAGGAAGCCTGGATCTGCAGGTGCTCCTACAAAAGCAAACTTTAAACGCTCAGCTAAAACTGCTAAGAAAAAATAGCTAAATAGATTTAACGGGAGGTGCAATTCCTCCCCTAGCTCTAGCCAGCCAAGGCTTAAAACTGGTCTTACTTAATCTTACTTACCCAACCATGAACTATTACTTTAATGACCGCTGTACTTTCAAGACCACAAAAACTAAATAACTGGGAAGCCTTTTGTAATTGGGTTACCTCTACTAACAACCGTCTCTATGTCGGTTGGTTTGGAATCCTAATGATTCCCACGCTGCTAGCAGCTACCACTTGTTTCATTATTGCCTTCGTTGGCGCACCACCAGTAGATATCGATGGAATCAGAGAACCTGTCGCAGGATCATTACTCTATGGAAATAACATCATCTCCGGAGCAGTCGTCCCATCTTCAAACGCCATTGGTCTACATTTCTACCCCATCTGGGAAGCGGCAACTCTTGATGAGTGGCTCTATAACGGTGGACCTTTCCAACTTGTCATCTTCCACTTCCTCATTGGTGTGTACTCATATATGGGAAGAGAGTGGGAACTTAGTTATCGCCTTGGAATGAGGCCCTGGATCTTTGTCGCATACTCCGCACCAGTTGCCGCAGCGTCGGCAGTCTTCCTTGTCTATCCATTTGGACAAGGTTCTTTTTCAGATGCAATGCCTCTTGGCATTTCAGGGACCTTTAATTACATGCTCGTCTTCCAAGCTGAGCATAATATCCTTATGCACCCTTTTCATATGCTTGGCGTTGCCGGCGTATTTGGTGGGGCTTTGTTCAGTGCTATGCATGGCTCTCTTGTCACCAGTTCCTTGGTTAGGGAGACGACCGAAACGGTATCTCAGAACTATGGGTATAAGTTTGGACAAGAAGAAGAGACGTACAACATCGTAGCCGCACACGGTTACTTCGGACGATTGATCTTTCAATATGCATCATTTAATAACTCACGTAGTCTCCACTTTTTCTTGGCTGCATGGCCTGTGCTTGGCATTTGGTTCACTAGCCTGGGTGTTAGCACTATGGCTTTCAACCTTAACGGATTCAACTTTAATCAATCCATTGTCGATAACGGGAACCACATTGTCCCTACTTGGGCTGATATTCTTAACCGTGCGGGACTTGGAATGGAAGTAATGCATGAGCGTAATGCTCACAACTTCCCACTTGATCTAGCAGCAGCGTCTACCACTGAGGTAGCACTGACTGCACCATCTATTGGATAATAATTATGCCTGATAAAAAGAAAAAGGAAACAAAACATCCACTTACAGAAATTGTAAAAAACATCAAGAAACGTAACGAACAAATCGAATTCCTACGTGGATACAACAACAAATAACGTACTTACGTTCATCCATTAGGACGCAGGCCGCCTAGTCATGGAACGGGGGCTAGGTAATTGGAATTAACAATGACTGTTACTCTCACTTATCGCGGCAACAAGTACAACAAAACTGTGAATAAGAAATAGGCTTACTGCCGGGTTCAAGTCCCGGCTTCACTATTGGCATTGGCCCGTACGCGGATACCCTTTGCCGTCTAGACGGTGGGACAGACCACAATAAAATTAAATAACTCTGAACGTTCAGAGAGTCGAAAATAACTCTCTTTAAAAAAATGGCTTTTCAATCTACTGTAAACCCTGCTCAGCTAACTCAGCTGGGTCAGGCTAATCTAGCTGGCGATAAGCGCGCACTGTACCTTAAGTTGTTCAGTGGCGAAATGTTCAAAGGCTTCCAGAATAACACAATCGCTCGTGACTTGATCATGAAGCGTACACTTAAGAACGGCAAATCATTGCAGTTCATCTTCACTGGTCGTACCAAGTCTGAGTTCCATACTCCTGGTAACAGCATCCTGGGTGATACCAATGGTGCACCTCCAGTGGCTGAGAAGACGATCACCATTGATGACCTGTTGATCAGTTCTGCTTTCGTCTATGAATTGGACGAGGTACTTTCTCATTATGACCTGCGTAGCGAGATCTCACGTAAGATCGGTTATGCATTGGCAGAGAAGTATGACCGTCTTGCATTCCGTGCTGTTGCACGTGGTGCACGTCAGGCATCACCTATCACTGCAACTGGTTATGTTGAGCCAGGTGGTACACAGATCCGTGTAGGTTCTACCACCAATGACTCTGATGCATATGTTGCTGCTAACCTGGTGTCAGCATTCTATGATGCAGCTGCTGCTCTTGACGAGAAGGGTGTCTCTAGCGACGGACGTGTGGCCGTATTGAACCCACGTCAATACTATGAATTGATCCAAGCAGTTGGATCTAATGGTCTTGTGAACCGTGACGTTCAGGGCTCTGCTCTGCAGTCCGGTAACGGCATCATCGAGATTGCTGGTATCAAGATCTACAAGTCCATGAATATTCCTTTCTTGGGCAAGTACGGTACTGCTTACGGCGGAACCACTGGTGTAACCGATCCCGGTAATACTGGTTCTTTCGTTGCTGAAACCATGGAAGATGCCTCTGGTGCTTCTACCGGTATCAACAATGATTATGGTACTGCTGCTGAAGTCGGCGCTAAGTCCTGCGGTTTGATCTTCCAGAAGGAAGCAGCCGGTATGGTCGAAGCAATTGGTCCACAGGTGCAAGTCACCAGTGGAGATGTAAGTGTGGTTTATCAGGGCGATGTGATGCTCGGGCGCTTAGCCTGCGGTGCAGATTACCTGAACCCTGCTGCTAGCGTTGAACTGTATGTTGGTGCTACTGCTCCTTCTGCATTCTGATTTTTTATATACATGGGAGTCCTTTCGGGGGCTCCTTTTTTTTAATTCTTTATTGAGAATAATACTCATTATGGCCTTCCCTACTACTGGCTCCAACACTGAGCTACAAGCTGTTAATCAGATCCTGGCGTCAGTTGGTCAGGCTCCTGTTACAACCATTACAACTGATGAAACTTTTATCTTAAATGAAGTTTCTAAATTTACTGGTTCTATTTCCGGTACTACTCTAACTACTACAACAGCTGACATTCCAGTCGGTACCTATATTGGTGGTCCCAATGTAACTGTTGGTACATCTATTGCCGTCGCAGGTGTAGAGGTATCCCCAGCTACAGACCCTGTTACATATAACTATACTATCAATATCTCACAAACTGTTAGTAGTCAAACTTTAACACAATCAATTGTTAAAACTACAGTTGAATCACAAACCAACCCGGACGTTGCGATTGCACTCAACACCCTAAGAGAAGTGTCTCGTGAAATACAATCAGAAGGATGGTCTTTCAATAAAGAATACGATTACCCTATTACACCAGATTCAAACAACGAAGTAGTTATTGCTAACAATATACTTCAGATAGATTTAAACTCTACCTATACACAAAACATGGATAGAGACAGTATTAATCGTGAAGGCAAACTTTACGATAAGACTGCTCATTCATTTGTTTGGACAGACGAAACATTATACGTTGATATTATTTGGTACTTTGATTGGCCGAGTATCCCTACTCCTATCCAATCATTTATTATTGCTAAAGCTGCTACGATTGTATCTAGTAGAATCATTGGTGATCCTAATCAGTTCCAAATGCTACAACAGAAGGAAGCTCTTGCACGTTCTACAGCTTTAGAATATGAGTGTAACCAAGGAGACTATACATTCTTTGGTACTCCTAAAGGTAAGAACTTCTATCAAAGCTACCAGCCGTTCCATACTTTGATACGCTAATGCCAGCAGTAACACAACTAGTACCAAACTTTCTTGGTGGTGTGTCTCGCCAAAATGATGACAAAAAATTATTAGGACAAGTAACTGAATGCATTAACGGTTACCCTGATCCTACCTTTGGTCTACTTAAAAGACCAGGGATGCTACATACAAATGTATTAAAGAAAGCTAATGGTACTGCATTTACTAAGGCTGAATTAGATGGTGCTATTTGGTTCTTTATTGAACGTGATGCAACTGGTTCTTATGTTGGTGCTATTAAAGGTTCTAACATTTATGTATGGACTACAACTGATGGTACCTTCTGTACTGTAACTAACAATGCAACTTCGTATCTGACTGGTACAACACAGAAAGACTACCACTTCCGTAGTGTACAGGACGTTACAGTTATTACAAACAAGACTGTTACAACTGCTATGCAACCTGCTGGTACGTTTGTCTCAGGTTCAGTGGCTACGTTACATCTAACATCACTTATTGCTACTTATGTTTATTCAGCAATTATTCAAGGTGTAACATTTGCATCTACGGCTCAGAATTCTACAACATATGATGACATGTTGTTGTTTAATGGTAATATTAATGTTCCACATCATCTTGTTGATGCAATTAAAGTAGGTATTGAAGCACAGCACACAGCAGGTAATGCAGACTTTGCAGGTTCTTGGTACCTAGAAGGTTACACTACTAGTCTTGTTATTAAACGTACTAATGGTCCTAACCAAGTTGTAACAGATTATAGTACACCATCTGGTACACCAGTAGCATTTACTATTGATGCTAAAGGTGGTCCTAATAACTCAGCACTTGAAGCATTTGAAGATTCAGTTACAGATATATCTAAACTACCTGTTGAATCTTTTCATGATCACAATGTACAAATTTTAAACAGTGCATCTGCTGAAGATGATTACTATGTAAAATTTATAGCTTTTGATGGTGTAAAAGGTAGGGGTTATTGGCAAGAGACTGTAGCACGTAATGCTTCACCTGGTCTTAATGCATCTACCATGCCACACCAGTTAGCAAATACTGGTCCTACTACATTTACATTTGGTCCTCTTACATATACAGCTAGACAGACTGGTGATGATGTAACAAGTCCTATCCCATCTTTCATTGGATTTCCTATCCAATCTACTTTCTTCTACAGTAATAGATTTGGTGTGTTGTCTGAAGATAATGTATTCTTTGGTACAGCAAATGATTCATTTAACTTCTTTGTTAAATCTGCTACAGTACAAGTTTCATCAGATCCTATTGATTTAAACGTAGCTAGTGTACGTCCTGTTACACTGTCTGATGTTCTACCTTCTCCACAAGGTTTACTATTATTTAGTGCACGTCAACAGTTCCAAGTATATGCTTCTGACTCTAACATCCTAACACCTACCACATCAGTCATTAAAGACTTATCAAACTATGAGGTAGATCCTGATATAGCACCTGTTGATGTAGGTACTACAGCAGCGTTTGTTACTAAGGTTCCTGGGTATAGTAAACTATTTACTATGCAACTACGTGATGTGGATCAAGGTCCACTTGTGGTAGACATTAGTAAAGTTGTACTTGAATGGATTCCAGAAGGTATTGATGGTTTAACAGTTAGTCCACAAAACTCTGTTATCATGCTAATAGATAGTGGTACATCGTATCTTTATCTATTTAGATATTTTAATAATGGAGAGAAAGATCTATTTCAAGCATGGACAAAGTGGCAACTACCTGGTACTATCCAAACAGCAGACATCATTAATGACTCTGTATTCATTGTATCTCAACAAGAAGATGAATACACACTGGGTAAGATCGTACTTGATGAGATCCCCACAGGAAGCTCTGTAGCAGGCGCTACTACCATTACTGGTAATACATGCCTAGACATGGCTACAAGACCCGTACAGCCTGCTGTAGGTGTCAATGCGGTGGTGTATGATTCAACGAATGATGTAACTAAAATCTATGTACCTTACACACCATTCCAAAACACTAAAGGTGTGATGCTTCTTACTGTTCCAACAGCAGATGTAGGTACAGATGCAGCAGTGGATGCTGATGCTGGTTTCTATCTAGAGGCAACAGAGCGTACAGAGATTGGTACAGGTTACCGTTACTTTGAAGTTAAAGGTGACTACTCTAGTTATGCTGATGGTATTGTTGTAGGTTATAACTATGACTTTGAAACAACACTACCTAAGTTATACTATAAACAAGACCCTAATACCTCTGATTATACAGCTACATTAACTATCTCTAGAGTAACATTCTCTGTAGGTAGGACAGGTCCAGTGCTATTTAAAGTAAAAGCAGATGGATCTGATGAGTGGAAGAACGTAGAATATGTAACAGATGCTAATAGCTATAGAGCAGATAGTAGTCCTATTACATCCGAACATCTTTTCACTATACCAATCCATCAACGTAATACTAATTTTGAATTAAAAGTGACAAGTAATTTTCCATACCCTGTGTCATTAGTATCAATGACGTGGGAAGGCAACTATTCACCACGTTTCTATAGGAGGGCTTAAATATGCCAGCACTTTGGGCTGCAGGAATATCCGCCGGTGCATCTATTATTGGTGGCATCATGGGTTCTAGCCAAGCATCTAAAAATAATGCTACAGCAAGAGCTAACGCAAAAAAACAGAGAAAGTTACAGAAAGAAATAGCAAATACAACTAACGAATTTAATACTAAAAAATTTAAAATTGATCAAGCCAATTATGATGAGATGTATGCTTATGGTGTTAGAACATCAAAGAGAAATCATCGTCGTCATGTAGAACTTGTAGACTTTGCATTTTCACAACAGCTAAGACAATTTGCAAAAAGTAATGAAATTGCTGCTGGTCAATTTGGTTTAAATCAAGAGGCAGCTGAACAAGCTTTTAAAGGTGAGCTAGCTTCAGTTGAAGATATGTTTCTTGCGAATCAGTTTCAAGCTGAAAGTTCGTTAGGTGCTCTACAAGATGTTTATACTGAGCAAGGTTTTAATATAAGGGAAGAGCACACTAAACTACTTGGTATTAAAAGTAAACAAAATTTAGGAACAGCATCTATTACAAATCAAATAGATTCTTTAATGACTGCTGGTTCTCTTCAAAAACAAGCTACCTTAGTAGAAGGTTTGTTAGAAGAAGGTAAAGCTTCTTTAGGACAAGCTGGTAAATCAAGGATTAAACGTAAGCAGTCAACAGCTGCTGCATTACAGCGTGGTATGATTGGATTAGAATCTGAATTAACTGGTAAACGTAAGCAAGCTGGTATTGAGTTAGCACAGTTAAATGCTGAAACAAGCCTAGCTATTACAGGTGTCGGGCTTAATTTAGAAAAGATTAATAGTGCTATTGAAAGTGCAGAAGGTGAAGCTGAGTATAACAATAAAATTATGTCTGCTAATATGAAAAGTTTTATTGATCAAACTGGACGTAACATTGATGAACTTATTCAACAGAAAAAGTATGCTGATATTAATACTCAAGCATCAATGATGCTAGAACCAGAACATTCAGGTTATGATCCTAAACCTGAACCACCACCAAAACAAAAATTTATTGAACCCATGAAAGCAGTACCTGGTTTTGTACCAGCCCCAGCTCAACAAAATGTATGGGCACCACTTATCAGTGGTATTGGTAATGCCGCCTCTGGCATGGCAAACCCTAAACTTTACGATTAATTCAACTAACTAATAACTTATGGCACGTCTTCAATTTAGATCAGCTACAAAATCAAAAGGGTTTGCCCCAATTCAATTATCAAAAGCTAGCTTGTCTGAAATGGAGAAGCGTGATGCTAAATTATTGAAAGCTTTAGAAAGTAAACATGCTGCTGAAATAAAACAGCGTGAGACTAACCTACAAGCAATGCGGGAAAACGCTGAATACACAGAACGAGCGAATGCACAAAACAGACAGATTGAGTTAGATAATTTACAACGTGAACAAACATCTCTTAGTCAAATTGCTGAACGTGATCGACAGCAAGCTCAATATGATCAACAAGCTACTGAAACTATTATAAATAGTATTGTTGATTTAAGTGCTACTGCAGCTAAAACATCCGCCCAAAATACTGCTAAGCAATTAGTAGATCAGACTGAGCTAGCAATGGGTTTGGATCTTAATGAAGTTAGATCATTAGCTCATAAAGAAGGTATTAATTTAGCAGAAAGAACTGGTATTCACGCTAGTTCATTAATAGAAAGAGAAGATGCTCAAGCAGGAGTACCACCACATCAAACATTAAATAAATTTTTTGGTGAAAAAGGTTTAGGTACAGTAGGTCAAGAGGTACTTTACAATAGGATTTACGAATCAGACTATAACATTCAATTAAATAAAAATTTACAAGATACTGAACAAAGACATCAACTACCTAATGGTAGAAAGTTTTCTGGTGCAGAGGTTGAAAATTCACCATATGCACCTGAAATGCTTAGAGTTATTCAAAGTAGCACTAGGTCACAAGTAGATTCTATGATGAGGACTCAGTATGGAATTACTGAACGTCATTATTTTACTGATGCTTACGGTAACATTGAAGAACAAAACAGTGTTAGAGAAAGCCAAGCTGCAACAAAAGCTCAACAGATTCAGCGACAAGGACTTATAGATCTAGGTGATGAAATAATTTTTGATAGACCTCAAACAGCATATGAAAGATATAGACAAGCTGGTGGGTTTTCGTTAGCTAATAAAAAATTTAGAGAAAAGTTAGCTGCTCAACCTGATCTAGCTAAACGCGAAAAACTTGGAGCAATTGTTGTTGTTGATAATAATGGTAAATCCACAACTTGGAAAGGAATGTTTCCTAATCAATTTGCGGAGGCTGGAGTAAAAGCAGAAGATGCTGAAAAGAACAGAATAGCAGAAGCACAAAGACAACGTCAAGTTGATTATAATCAATTAATTATTAATAATCAAGATAACCTTATAGAAGCTTATAGACAAAACCCTGCTCAAGCTGCTTTGCTTTCAAGGCAGCAAGCTAGAGAGATTGGTAATGGTACGGTTCACTCTATAATTGTTTCGATTGAAGCTGATCAGTTAAAAGCAAATGAGGATGAACTTTTAGAATTAGAAAGGAAAGCTAACAAAGGTGAGCTTTCAAAGTCTGATGTTAATGCTTCATCTTATTCAAACCGCAAAGCTGCTGGTGAACTTTATATTGGTCAACAGAGTTCAATTTATGGGGAGAATGAAAAAGCTATTATGGATGGTTTGATTGCCACAGCCAGAGACATAACAGGAATTGTTGGTGATGGTCCTAATAGTATCCAAACTCTTTTAGTACATGCTCAATTAAAACGTGATTTTTTAACAACAAAACAAAGTGCTGGTTTTGAAAATCCACTAGCTGCATTGGAAGAGGTTAACAGAAAAGTTGCTGCCGATAAAGAAAATTTACAAGGTAAATATTTTAAAAAAACAGAACAAAATGGTCGAATATCTCTTCCTAATATTGAAACGCCTGATAAAGGAGATGCTGAAATGTTTGATTTGGCACAAAAAAAAATGTTGTCAGATGGGACAAGTGTTGTAGACCAGCCATTTATTTTAGATACACCACAAGGTATGGATAGAACATACAAAAGTTCTACAATACCTGGACAGGTGCCTGAGTTTAGTGCTGGTATCCGTGAGTATGCACTTAAGTATGGTTTTTCATTTATTGAAGTATTTAATAGACATAGAACAGCAAGCAATGCTGCCATGGGTGAAAACAAACCACTTATTAAAAACCCTGTATTAGAGCAAGTTAAAGCTCCTGATATATCTAACCTTATTTTTAATAAGCATAATAATAAAACACAATCAATTCGAGGTGCATCTCAACACGATGGTACATCAATATTTCCTGGTAATATCCGAAAAAATATGATTGGACCTACAGGTGCTTTGACTTATGAAGCAAACCAACAAGCTTATTTAAATATAGGTAATGCAATGCAATCAGCTGGTTTTCAAATTTCAGAGCAAAGTGCATTTGATCAAGTAGATCCAGTTCATGCAGGAAATAGTTATCACAATTATGATGAAGCTTTTGATGTAACACACCAGACTGGTAATTACAATACGTCTATTGAAAAAACTAGACAACTTAAAGAAATTATTCGATCTATGAATATTTTTAAAGAAGTTATTGGTCCTGGTGATGGCGACCCTGACCATGCAACACATTTACATCTTGGTGGTTTAATAAGACCAATTACTCAAGAAGAGCTAAACTTGATTAATTCCATTAATTAATTTTTTAAAATATACAAATGAATGATCCTGCAGCAAATGCAAATTTAGGTGAGGGTTATGTACTTGAAGATAAAGAGCTTGAACGTGAGCTTTCTAATGAACAGATTGAAGAAATTCAACAAAGGCTAGCTGCCCGAGAAGAGCAAAAAGCTGCTGGTGAACAAGAACAAGTACAACCTGCTACGGCAGAGCAACCCGAACCAATGCAACCAGAACCTCAACCCACGGGTGAGGACACACAAGAACCAGGTTTTTTACAAGGTCTTAGCTACTTTGGTCAACCCCTTGAAGAAACTAATACACAAGTTAAAGAACGATTAAGTGCACCAGGTCAAGGTATTATTGATACTGTTACAAATGCAGTAAACAAGATCCTACCAGATAACTTACAAATTCCTACTGCTACTAAATATGAAGATCAAGTAGCACAAGTAACAAGAGATATTTCTGCTGTTGTATTACCTACTGCTCTATTGCAGGGTCGTGGTATGGCAGCAGGACAGGCTGCACAAGCTAGAGTTGGCTCTAAGCTAGGTGAGACGGCTTTCATGAAGTTTGTTGGCGCTAGGGGCGTAGAAGCTGCCTCAGCGTTAGCTGTCGGCTCAGTGGCTTCACCCTACGAAGAAGGTGATAACCTTTCTGGAATGGTTAAGAAAGCACTACCACCTCAATGGGATTTTATTCCTGATAGCTGGGCAACACTTGATACTGATAGTCCTGATATTAAGCGTCAAAAGAGTATTAATGAAGATCTAGCATTAGGTTTTCTTATTCCTTTTGTTGGCTTTGCTAAACGCTTTGGTTCAGCTATTGATGAAGTTGGTAACCTATATAAAACACCACCTGTAATTGTAGGTGAGTCTGAACAAGCTGTTAAGTACCTAGCAGATAATGCACCTGCTCCTAAGAGTGCAGATGCTGAAGAAGCATTAGCACAATACATTGCTAAACAAGAAGCTGATCTTGATGAACTTGGATATTATAATATGTCTAAGAATTCTGATACTAACATTCCTATGAAGGGTGTACATGACTTGTATGACTTCAGAGAAACAGGTATGCGCTCAGTTGATGACTTTGGTATTGTTGGTGCTAGTATTGATGCAGCACGTATTGCTGCCAATAAAGATACAGTATATGGTCGTCTAGGTAACTTCATTAGTGAACCTGCTCTTAAGTATGGTCTTGAAACACCTGGTGGTGTAGAAGAGATTACTGTAGGTCTTGCTAAACAGCTTAAAGATGCAGACCGTTATAGGATGGATGCAGCTGATTGGGCTATTAGTTTTGATGAAGTTATAGCACAAGGTGATAATCTAGTTGTAGAACTGTTTGATCCTTCTGCTAGTGTAGATGACATTAAACGTTTACTTGGTCCATCAATCCAGACTAATGAGTTTGGTGTTGATGTATTAACTGAAGAAGGTTACAGTGGAGCACTGCGTTCTATTAGTAACATGGTCAGTGACTATACTGATATGGATATAGCTAGAGCACAAGCTTATACTGCTACATCTATGGCAGGACAGATTGCTGATTTAGCTGAAGGTGTCCGTATTAACAGAGGTTCTATTGCTGTTGATACTGCTAAAGAAAAGATCCGTGATAACCTTGCTTTTTTACAGCAACTTGTAGGTTCTACTAAATACTATGCAACTAAAAAACGTGGTCTATTAGCCCTTGGTGAGCGTATTAAAAACTTTGGTAAATCACCTGAACAGATTTCACAATCAATTCGTGAGTCTTATCCTCAAGCTTTGAGGAGTATTCAGTCAGATAGTGAGAAGTTTACTGAAAGCTGGGAGTATTTACAAGCTAATCGCCCTGAGATCTTAGATTCATTTCTTGAGTTATACGAACTTAGTGATGGTAAGATTAATACTATTGCTAAAATGAATGACGATATTCTAAATACTTTTGTTAGGTGGCGTCCTATCTATGATGGTACACCAGAATCACCTAATATTCTTGCACAAGCTGTAAGGGGTAATTACTATAACTCACTATTGTCTGCTCCTGCAACTGCAGCTAAGGCATTGTATGGTAACCTAAGTGGTTTAGTGGCTGAACCTGTTGCTTATTTTGCTGGAGCAATGATGCGTGGTGATCTTAAGTCACTTCAACGTGGTTGGATGGCTTACAGTGCGCTCTTTGATACACAAAAGAAAGCATTACCATATGCTGGTAAGTTGTTTACTAAAGCATCACAGAACCCTAACTCTGTAAAAGGTCAAACACGTCTTGATCTTGTTATTAAACAAGAAGAGAAACTAGAACAATATCGTTATATTGCAGAACAAGAGTCTGTACGTGGTAACCATGGTTTTAAATATTTAGTTAAACTATTTGAAGACCAACAAGCAATGGCAGCTGATCCTGTATTTAGGTTGACACCTAACTTGTTTACAGGTTTTGATGGTTGGACTGGTGCTACATTAGCTAATGCACAAGCACGTTTCCGTGCAATGGATGAACTTGATCGTTTAGGAGAAGCAGCAACACCAGCTAGAATTAAAGAACTTGCTGAAACTGAATACAATAGTATGTTTGATAAGAACGGTATTATTGTAGATCAAGCTGTTAAGTATAACAATGCTGATATTGCTCTTAACTTAGATACAGGTTTAACAGAACAAGTAAATGGTTTGCTTAGAACATTACCTGGTCTTACACCATTCCTTACGTTTCCAACAACGATGATGAATATGGTAAGAGTAGCTGATGATTATGTACCTTTTCCATTACGTTCATTTCAAGCAGATGTTAATGATTTAGCATATACACCTGTACAAACTTTTATGGAATCACCTGAGTTAGTAGATAAGATTCTACTTAAACGTGGTCATAAAATTAATCAGATGGATGAAACTGCTAAATTAAATACTCTTATTGATCTAAAGAATAAAACTCTTGGTAGAAAAGGTATTGGTAGTTTTGTTACTACAATAGTTATTGGTAGTGTTATTAAAGATAAGCTATTTGGTGACGGTTTATTTAGTACAACAGGTGATGGTTCTATTGACCGTCAACTGAATCGTGCACGTCAAAAAAATAGTAACTTTAAAACACGTTCTGTTGTTGGTCCTGATGGCACTAGGTTTGAATACAATGAACTACTTGGTCCTGGTTTAAGTAACTGGGTTGCAATGGTTGCTAACATTGCTGATAACTTTGACATGCTAGGTGAAGCTGCTACTGAACACCTATTTGAAAAGTCTGCTTTTATTCTTGCATCAGCATTAACAGATCAAGCTGGTATCTCTGCTTTACGTCCTCTTGTAGAAACTTTAAGTGGTAATGAATTTGCAGCTAATCGTTTTATTGCTGGCCAAATTAACTCACTTGGTCC
>Ga0213863_10000970_pt1 | contig 21582 bp, 22 predicted proteins | sample PICome_8_FD_160128 | JGI IMG/M metagenome (GOLD analysis project Ga0213863, IMG submission 160128) | Coastal seawater microbial communities near Pivers Island, North Carolina, United States - PICO497 | ecosystem: Environmental > Aquatic > Marine > Coastal | place: USA: North Carolina... | reverse complement strand
TACTGGATACTGTACGCTCTGGGTACTTCCCAATGAGTTCTTTGAGAGCCCGCTGCTTTGTTTGTGTAACGTTGTGTTCTGAATATATCTGAAGATAATCACTTGGTAATCTCTGGATAATTTTTCCACCTATAATGAGATCAGCATGTTCAATAAGTGCATGACCAATGGACTCTATGTATCTAGGATCATCGTAAAATAATGTAGAAATAAGTGGTAATTTCATCTTTACGCTGAGTGTTGTTAAAAGATCTCCGGTATTTTGAGCAATTCTAAACCTCGCTTTACCCCCAAAATCCACTGCATTTTCTGAATCTATATCCACATATTCTCTTGCAAAGTTTGTATGTTTTCTAAAACTTTGCAAAAAGTATGTATACTCTGGATCCAATGTAAAGAACCTGTCTTGGACTCCAGATGCTAAAAGCTGAACACGACCAGCCATTACTATTATAACATTCTAAAATTTTAAACCTGCTAAACCACTATTTACACGGAGTATGTTATAGTTTACAGCATACACTCGTGTATTGTTATTATCAACTCCATTAATAGGGTCAATTTGAATTGTGAGAAGTTTGTGGAATATACGACTCATGTTAACTTGTCCAGTTGGATAATACACTTCTGGATTAAGTGCGAAACTATACATACCAAACTCAGATTGTTTATAGCTCGTATTAGCTACATATTCTGGAGGACTTATATAGTGTTTTAGAGCTTGTTCATATACGAGAAACTTGTGACCCCTGTCAAAGACTATTTCATTGTTGAACTTTAGTTTAACATTCAAAATCTTGTTGTATCTATTTGGATGATTGTCCCTGACGGCTTTTTCAGATTGTGACACAAAGAAAAGTTCTCTCACTGGATGTGAAAAGTTAAGCATCACAGATTTAGTATTTTCACCAGGTTTCATAACAAAACTAGACATTTGAACCTGTGTAATAACATAATCAATTGGTCTCGTCATAAGATAATTACGTTCTCTATCAGTGAGAAATACAAACTCTGTATCTATAGAACATTTTATAAGATTCGCAGACACGTTTTCTGATGCACCACCTTCTATAAGTTCTGTGAGAGGTCTTAATTTAATTTTAACTTCAACGAGTTGTTTTGTCAATGCACAAGTTGGTATGGCAAGACTTGGATTGCGGTAAAAGTAAAATGGGAGATCCATAAAATAGGTATTGTTACCTGTATAACTCAGAAGCTGACCATGACCATTTAGGAAGTAAACAGTTTGATCAGTGTCATCGTCTGTATTATGGAGTTGTTGATGCATATAAATGTACTCCCCCGTAATCTTTTCTATAGTCTGACCACCTATGAGAAGCTCAGCACTCTCCACTAAGTGTGAAATAATAGATGGACACCATTCATCTCCTCCCGGTGATGGATCATCTAGTGTCACTTTCAGAGTCATATTTCTAATCACATCACCTTTGTCGTTAGGTATTCTGTAATGAAGAGTTTTACCAAATTCTAAATCAACACCATCAAATTGAGTTTCTACATAATCAATTGCAAACTTAGTATGTCTCCTAAAGTTCATCAGAAAATATGAAAACTGTGGATCTCCTGTGAGCCATTGGTCTTGGACTCCAGTGGCGGCAAGTCTCAAGCGACCTGACATTCCTATAGTATGTGAGTAAAATTATGTTAAATAAAACGAAACACTACTGTAGAATGAACCTTCAATTGAAGAAATTCAAACCTGAGACGATATCAGATGACAGGGTTTGTGTATTTATTGGAAAGCGTAACACAGGTAAGTCAACCCTAGTCAAGGATATCATGTACCACAAGAAACATCTTCCAGCTGGTATAGTTCTCTCAGGAACAGAGGAGGGTAACCATTTTTATTCAGATTTTATACCAGATCTCTTTATTTATGGTGACTACGATAGAGACGCTATAGAGAGAGTCATGGCTAGACAAAGAAAACTGGTAGGTGCGGGTAAAACAAATTGTGGAGCCTTCATGCTTCTAGATGACTGTATGTATGACTCAAAGTTCCTGAAAGATACATGTATTCGTCAATGCTTCATGAATGGGCGACACTGGAAGATATTCTTCATGTTGACGATGCAATATGTTATGGATTTACCACCAGCGCTTAGAGCGAATGTAGATTATGTATTCATCCTCAGGGAAAACATTATCCAGAACAGAGAAAAGTTATATAAATCATTCTTTGGGATTTTTCCATCATTCGATATGTTTTGTAAGGTGATGGATGCTTGTACTGAAAACTATGAATGTCTCGTTTTAGATAATACAGTGAAATCTAACAAAATTCAGGATTGTGTCTTCTGGTATAAAGCAACTGTGAGGAAAAACTTTAGGGTGGGAAGTCCAGACCTCTGGAGACTTCACAAAAAGATGTTTAATCCCAAATATCTTCAACAGAAAGAGGATGATGCTAAGAAGGCTACCAAAAAGACAAATCTCAAGATTACAAAGACGAAGTGACAGGCTGCGTCACTTGAATATCTAGAAAACATGTATTTATATCAGATGTCTACTGATATAAATACACTTAATCTCGCTGATAATGGTGATGGAATGGTACCATTAAATGACAATCCAACGACAACCTTTACTCCTCAACCCCCGAATCGTGAAGCGTTTTCACAACCCGAAAAAAATATGAACCAAAGTAAAGAGACTACGATGGATTCTACTCCCATTAACGATATTATGATGGATGCCCCAATGATGATGGACGAGCCCAAGATGCAGGGTATGATGCCCCAAATGACCGCCCCTAATCCTCAGGGTGCTTACGCTGCTCCTCAAGTACAGGAGGCCAAGCCAGAGAGCAAAAATCCTCTCAATCTTACCGATGATCAAATGATCGCCCTTGTCGCCGGTGCCGCGGCGGCCCTCGCAGTGTCTAAGCCTGTTCAAGACAAGTTGGTGACTTCTATTCCCAAGTTCCTTAACGAACAGGGGAGTAGGAGTATGGTTGGTCTTGCGTCTACCGGTGTAGTTGCGGCTATTGTTTTTTACTTCGTGAAGGACTACGTCGTCAAGCCCTAAACGTTTGATTCCCAGCCCATATTAGAATAGATTGATTTATCAATACCTGAATAATAGGTAATTAGAGCTCCCAAGGACAACATCCCCATGAGCAAGGCATTCGTCTTAAGTGTCTTGCCCTTGTCAGTCCCATACTCCTTTAGATCTTTTCCCGTTCTCTTAAACAACCTGTTAAAAATGTATGTGAAAATCAGAGCAATTATGCTCGTAGCGAAAAAGAACTGACGATCCACCGCGAGTTGAGGAACGCGTCCCACCATCATATGGAATACATTAGGAATCACTACAGTTAGCCATACTAGGTTTACATAGTAGTTGTTGAAGACATTCGGTACCTGGGTAACACCGTAAATAGCAACCCAATATCCTATAGCCACCAATAAAACGTTAAGAGGTGTTTTCATTTGCTATCTATTGAGATTATTTATCCTGTACATGCTGACCACAGAACTCTGTCTTTTCTGGTATCTTTTCGTAAATACCCAAATTTATACACACGTCACGAAGTTCTAAAAAATTATTCCAATATTCATCCGAGTGAGAGTATTCTTCAACAGTACAGTGAGCTAATTCATGGATAAGGACATGAAAAATTTCATTTACAGAACCATCAAGACATAAAGTGATTTCCTGACCTTTATTAGTATTATACCCAACAGTTCCATTCATTTTCTTTAAACCAGTCAATGGAATTTGATTAGTCAACATGTGAAATTTAGGATGCTGTGTATCATCTACATGCTTCCTGAGAATCTCGTATTTCTCTTTGACTTCCACAAACTCCCGTGGTTCATGTATCGTCGCGAGTACATAGGCATTTATAAGAAGAAGTATAATGAACACGATCATTTCTTATATACAAATATAAATTTACTATACAGTTCTGAAATTATGTTACCTGTAAGACCCTCCCATAACTCCAATTTGAAACCCAATTCTTCTAAATGTGTCACTAAGAGGTCTTTATACGCGACCGGTTCTGAACGCGGTCCATCTGCATAAAAAGGTGTGTCCACTAAGTTCACAAACAACTTCTCACCAAAACCTCCATTTCCATGGTCCTTCATTAGAAAGAAATTACCCATATCATCCTTGAGGGGTGTTCTAAATATGATCTTCTCAGAATCTGGAATGATACCAATGAGACGCGCACCTGGTTTCATTCTTTTCCTGATTTCCCTAATTGACGTGAAAAACTTGTCCCTTGTCTGGAAAATGTAGTGAAGTGAAAAGTTATAGCAAAGAATGTCATACTTCCTATTCGGACACTTATGAATGTCACCCTCATAGAAGTTTACCCTCATGTGCATATTCTTGGCACGTGACTTGGCCTCCATGAGGGCTTCTGGTTCTGGATCACACATACTCATGTTAGCACCACATTTGTGCCACTTTTGTAAGTCACCACCAAAACCACAACCAACATCTAGGATCTGATCACCATCCCGAGTCACAGATTGGATCAGATCCCTTTTGGCATTATTGTGGTTTTTTCGGATTTCCTCCATCTTGTGATTTTTATGTTTTATTTCTTTTACTTAGGTTTGGATATCATACATATATGAAACTCTACTAAGGGGTAAGGTTACCCACAACTGACCACTACAAGATTCTCTTATCTCCGCTTTAAAATCACCACCTTGATCAGACACATAATCACCAATTTTCTTATTCTTATTCGGTTTCCATTCTAAGTCTTTGACGTTACACATATCTGATTTAATGATAATCAATTTATACGTACCATCAAACTTATCTTTCTTTGACAACATGAAATGATAATCGCAATGACTTTTACTGAGATGTTCTAACTTTTCTTCTAAGGTTTTGAAACTTGTTGTACGAGATCCACTGTATTCCACGCATGAACCCAAATTATGAGACCGATTATTTTTGAGAACACCAGATTTACATGAAATACGTGATTCAGTAAAGTCTACAAGTCTCATATCTTCACCAACTTTGTGAGAGTTGTCTGGCTTCCATGTCGTCGCATGACCAATATCACTGAATGAATTTGTCAGTATTTCTTCCCAAATGGTACCAGTAATGGGTTGACGAATTATCGTATGATACATCTTCACATTCTTTTTAATCTTCATAACCAGGTTATTCATGTTTGTTTCATTCCATAAAAAAGATTCAAGTGTCGGTTGAACTCCTATATGGAGGTGAACATGACATAAATTATTAATCCATGTAGAAACTTTGATAAGTGATTCTTTCATGTATCCAAATGTACTTAAAACTTTAACACGAGTAATTAACAATGGAAAAGATTGTAAATGATGACATCCTGAACGTACTTAGGACTCTAAATGACGAGAGTGCACAAATTGTCATCGCTGATCCTCCATACAATATCGGTAAGGACTTTGGAAATAAAAGTGACAAACAACCCATGGATGAGTATCTTAAGTGGTGCGATGAATGGATTGAGGGGTGTCTTCGGGTTCTGAGAAAGGATGGAACTATGTTTATTTATGGATTCAGTGAAATCCTAGCTCTCATCCTTGCTCGCATCCCCCAAAATGTAAACCGACGGTGGCTTGTGTGGCACTACACAAATAAGACAGTCCCCAAACTCAATTTCTGGCAGAGGTCCCACGAGAGTATCATCGTATTATGGAAAGATGACAAAGTGTTCCATCGGGATGATGTACGGGAGCCCTACACAGATGGGTTCGTAAAGGGTGCGGCGGGTAAGAAAAGACCGGCTACAAAAGGTAGATATTCAAATGGTGAAACGACTACGGTCTATGCAGCTCATCCCAGTGGCGCTCTTCCAAGGGATGTGATCAAGATGCCCACTCTCGCGGGTACATCTGGAAAAGGTGAAAGGGTTGATCACCCAACTCAAAAACCTCTAGAACTTTGTGAGAAACTTCTAAAGTCCTGTAAACAAGATCCAGAGAATGGTTTCGTTCTTGTACCATTCGCGGGTTCTGGAAGTGAATGTGTAGCTGCCAAGAAGCTTGGGCTCCCATTTGTGGGTGTTGAGATTAATGAAGAATATGTAAAACTCATCAAGAGTAGATTGGAACCTCAAGGTAATTTGAGTTCAATGTCTTCCAGTGAGATTGAAGAAGATGGCAACCAGTTGAATAAGTAATAATAAACACTAGAACTCCCCATAAGAAACTTCTGCTTCTCTAGATTTGGTACACCCTGACCAATATCTAAAGTAGTAAACAAATCGTAGCCCAAGTTCCTAGCGATGAGGAATGCATCATTATAGACATCCCCAACTATGTAAAATGAATACGCCTGATAAATTGTAGATGTACCATCTTTCCGTTCATTCGGTATATCGTAGAAAGAGATGAACGTGTCATCGGAATCGTTTATATATGAATTGGCTGGAAGGATCCAATGTTTTACCCATGATTTATCAATCACGGGAGCAATCTTGAACTTCTTGAAATGATTTTGTAATATCTCAGTTACCCTCGGGATGTCCCCTGTATGCATTTTCCTAAATTGAGAAGTACCACGAACTTCAAGATACTTCTGTTTCGTTTTATTTGCAACCCTGTAGAATCCGATATCCGAAAGTTTCTTAACATTGAGGATGCGATGCCAATATATTGATTTCACAAGGGGTGTTGGTATTTTAGTCACAGCAGTGTATACAGCTTGCCACACACCTTTTGTATTGGCGATTCGTTTCATCTCACCTATCAGAAGTGGTGCAAAACCCATGGTTCTAAAATCATCGTGCACACAAAGGAAATTAATCTGAACCATGTTGAGTACATCTTCACAAACACGTACCCTATTTGGAACACTAGAGATGAACCCAATAAGTTTTTGTGTCTCATCATGAACAATACCCCTATTTTCGTAACCTTGTGACTCAGCTGCCCATTTCAGGGTTTCTAGAGAATACCTGAGAATATTACTCTCACTCGCCAAATAATAATTGGTAAGAAGTGGATGGGCTTCTTCAACGGAACACACTTTCCATGAAAATCCATCTGGAAGCTTTATAGGTTCTTCAACAACCTTCTTATCCTTTTCAATCTCCCTACCCCTTTCATAGTTGACACCTTCTTGAGGAACCGGTTGCTTATCCCAAAAAGTTCTCATTATTATTCAATGACATAATCCTTTTAAGTTGGCTTAAAGTTTTGGATATTGTATAGTGTATAATATGTCTCTCGAGCAGGATTACACTACCGTCCCCGGACAGCTCTATGCATGCCTTTCTGTCGTAGGTCCCGAGGCTCCCCAAAAGAATGATAAGTTTGGTATCAAGATTCGCGGTGCTTTCGCCTCTCGTGACGAGGCTGCCTCCCACGCGAAGCGTCTTCAGAAGGAGGATTCCACCTTTGACATCTACGTCGTTGACATGTACAAGTGGCTTCTCATCCCACCCGATCCTCTAAAGATTGAGGATGTCCATTACACTAATGAGAAGCTTGAGGAGATTATGGTTGGTTACAAGGAGAACCAGAGTGAGGCCACCCGCCTCTTCAACGAGCGTAAGCGGGACATGATGGAGTCTAAGAGCTTCCTCAAGCCAGGTGACGAGAACTCTAAGTTCTATACGAAGCCTGATGAGCCACCTCTCAGCCACCCAGCTGATGTCATTGAGCGTCTCAAGAAGGAGAAGCCTGATGCCCAGATGGAGGACCTCGTCAAGGAGGCTGACGAGATTGTCTCTAAGGAGGTTGAAGAGCGACGTAAGAAGCGTGAAGCTGAGGCTTCTACTAATGGTACAATCAAAGAGATTGAAGAGGAGGGTGAATCTGAGGTAACCTCCAATTAATTAAAAATATTACCATATAATAAACAAAATGTGGAAAATAGTTGTTACCATCATTTTGACGAGTATATTCTTCGTTTTGTTTTTTGAACCATATCTAAAATTCAATATTGATTTAAATTCAAAAAACAAAGTGAGTACAACGAAAGGTTTTATAGAGGATACAAGGGATGCGTTTATAATACCAAAATACCCCACCCAAATTATGGATCGTGATTTAACAGGTGAAATACAACCTATATACGGTGACATTGGAACATTTATACCATATTCAACTGATGATCATTTCCCACATGAACCATCAGAGTCTCAAATAGTTGAAGATGCTGAGGCAAAATTAGAGCGTCGTTTACAAGAACTTACGCGTACTTAAGAATAACAGGTTGCATAGTCTTACCCATGAAAAAACCCAACAAGAATACAGCAAAGGCTATAATCCAAGTAGATTTGTCAATGTTAGATAAAAAATCAGTCTTATCTGGTTGTGGATTGTGATACATCATTTCAGAAGGATGAACATAGTACGATTGGTCCTGGACCATTGTGTCATTTATATGTGTACTATCTTCATGTTTCTCATCACTCTTATTAAGTGGATCCATAGTTGGATCATAATCAATTGGATTTCCTATATCAGTTTCCATTTTTTATATAGGCACCGTTTTTTTTAAGTGTCTTCTTCCTCACTTTCCTCATCATCATCTACGATGAAATCTTTCAGACTCCCTTCGTCGTCACTCTCACTCTCTTCATCCGAATAAATTTCTTCATCTGTGCAGATATCAGAACCTATAACAGAATCATGATCTTCTGGGGCGTAATCATCTTCTAAAACAGTTTCTTCAGGTGTATAAAAATCCGGCTTTTTTATATTCCTACGTGGGCGCATACGTGTTTGTACCATTATTTACATAAAGACCCCTGCTTTTTAAGTATCTTTTTAAACAGAGTTAACTGTTTTTGACTGGTATGAGCACCTCTTTGACACTACCACAGAGTTCATACGTTCTTGCATTGTTTTTTTTACAAATGGGACATTTTTGTGTTATCTTGGTACCCTTGATAATATATGACATCGTAGATCCTTCATGTTCACCTTTGATAGTTTCACAGTGTGTAACCGTCGTTAAAACAGTGAATGTATTTTTGTGTTGTGTAATACTGACGACCCGTGTATCTTCCGGGCATTTCATACATCTACGCATAAATGATTCTAGAGGAGTTTTTACATCCGACTGTTTGATTTGAGGCTTTTCTTCAAACTTCTTGATTTCTGGGCATTTATTGAGATCCTCTTTCTTGGGATAGAGTCGCTCAACTATTTTAGATGGAAGTTGGTGTTTACGACCATAGAAGTCTTTACAGAAACCATCCCTCCTACCCCTAATAGTCTCACATCTACAGAAACACTTTTGAGCAATCACAGAACCACTGATGTGAAACCATACATGGTTTGAACTATGAGGTCTCTTTAGGTTTTCACAGTATTTGGAATTGGTTGAAACGAGGTACGTCTCCTTGTGTTTGAATATCTTTGTTACCACTGATTTACTCTGCCCCTCTATATGTCTCCGGATGAAGTCTTCTATATGACCCCTGAGTTCATCATTTTGAACCTCATCCTTTGTCTGTGCATCTGTAAACGTACCTTCTTTGATAACTTTAGATGGGGGTTCCACAGTTATGTGTTGAGGTTCATTTGTTCGTACAGCAGACATCTTGAGGATATCAATATTCGGTTGCTGATCAATCTTGAGAAGGGTACTCAAAGGTCCATGTTTATAAATGAAAACGGGAAGATAGGCAACTTGTACAATTTTACCTGTACCACTACACTCTTCACAACCCTGACCACCACATTGTTGATGCTTAGCCATCTTGTGGGACCATGGCATACGAAATCCACTCCCTTTAGACTTTCTCCTAATGTCGCCGTACACAGCTAAATCCACAATCTCATTCCAATCTACAGACCCTTTCGCTTTTGAGAGTGCTACGAGAATATGCTCCCTTAACGCTAGGGCTGAAGCTTGATCAACGACGTACCCTGGCCAGTTGAGGTGTACACCAGTTTTTACGAGGGTACCCGCCTTTTTCGGGGGTGAAATAGAAATGAGACACTCTTTACCACCATGGCGTTTCACTTTATCACAGATGACTTTACATATACCCTGAATCTCCTCTAGGGTTAAGGCTCTTTCATCCTTATAGTCAATGTCAACGAAGAAATTGTACGTGTCCGTCTTCTGTTCAACGACGTAGAGTTTCTCTCCCTTCTTGACAGCTTCTATATACTTCTCGTAGAAGTCATTCAATTTATCGAATGGCACAGAAAGGACACCTCCGTCCATGAGCACATGCGATAGATTGGTTGCATTGTTAAAATTATTTTGACTGCACCACTTTTTAAACATATCTTATTATTGTTCCTCTTCTCTAAACCATCTCATACATGAGACATCATGATACTCCCGGTTTTGAGAAAGTTCCTTTTTTAGTGTTAAAAGTTCGTATACGGTCTTTTTATCATTTTCTTTCATCCACTCGTCAACTTCTTCATCACAGAGACCCCTGTTCTTCGCGAGGAGATCTCCGATCTGCATCAATATATAAGCCTTAGACTTCATTCTACTTAATAGAAAAGGTTTTTCTATTAAGAGAAGTCACACATGAGTAAAACTCTGGGTTTTTTATAACATTGTCAATGATGAGTTTCCATTGTTTTCGTGAGTTAAATTCTTCAATAGTGTCAAAACTCATATAATCATTCTCGTCATATGTTTTCTTTATGGGTTGCTTTTGAATTTTCCTGAGATTCATTTTTTGCTTCTCATCGTAAAACTTCTTAACGAGAGTGTTTTGTTGACCCGATGTATAGTCAACAAAAAATATAAATACATTATATTCCAATTCTACCGTGGGACTCTCTTTCACTGTAAACTTAAACTCTGTATATTCACCATTTTTTAGTGAGACTACACCACGGGTCTCCTCCTCTAATTCCCTAAGGGCACATCTAATGGGGTTGAAAATCTCCCTTCTCCTGCATCCTCCTGTGACAAATATCCAATCCTTAAATCTGCGATCTCTAACTGTTAGAAACCGAGGTTTTTCATCGGCAAAACTAACCGGTATCGCTATAGCTTTGTATTTTTTCATTGCGCATTCGCAAGTTATAATAACCGGATATGTTTATTCCTCCACCTTTTCTTCACTAGTAGCACCTGGTTCCTCAGTAGATTCAACTTGAGGAGTTGGTACCGGAGCACTGAGTTTCTGAATGAGCTGGGCTGAAAAATTCTTGAGATTATCAACATCCTGTTTAGCCTTGTTCATCTCTTTAAAAAGAAAGATAACACCTGCAATGGCCACAATAGTAGCCACCATCATAAGAGTTTCACGGTCCATCTGAATCATTATACCTTAAATACATACCTTCTTTTTAAGTATTCTACACGATGACTCCCATCTGTGTTTTTCCTGGAATTGGACATTCATAAGGACTTTTGGCAAATTGAACGGATTGGTAATGCGTATCTTCACAAGACTTTTGTGTTGGTGCTACAGGTTGACCAACAAACTTTTCAAGTGTCCTGGATTTAGGATCATACGTCAATACAAATACGATGGCAATGAGAAATACTAAGTTCCACATATGGGTTATTAATTAGTTAGAATATAAAAGCCCGCCCATACCATTTTCAATGCGAAGGACGTTATAGTTGACCGCGTAGATGTCATCGTTGGAATCCTGGCGATCGTTCACGATACGAGCGGTATCGAGGCGACTGAAATTGAGGGTACCCGTGGGCTGAATCTTACCAGTCTCAAGGCAGAATGGGTACACGAAGAGTTTCTCAATAGTGGGAGAAGCGACCGCGGAACCCGAGTTCGTTGTGTGGTAATAGAGAGGTACAGTGTTGAAGTTGGGGTTGGCAAACTTGTAGTCAGCAACGTCAGTACCGTTGATCTGAAGCTTAACCTTGTTATCGTAGGTACCATCGTCGGCCAGGATGTTCACACCAGAGGCGTTAGCAGCCGCGAGGTACTTGATGGGGTGGTTAAAGTTGAGCTCCTGGATCTTGACACGGGAGGCTGTGGCCTTCTGCACCTGAGTGATGATCATATTCTGGGGGGTAGAGGCGAAGTAATCACGCTCGTTGGTGTCAAGAAACGCGTAGTTCGCGTAGATATCCCACTTGAAGCTGTTATCAGCCGCCGCAGAACCCCAAGTGATACGGAGCTCTACGTCATGGTATTGCAAAGCAATGAGTGGAAGGGCAGTCTGCCAGTTCTCACAGAAGGCAAAACGGAGAGGGTAAAAGCTCTCGTTGACGGAGCCACCGTAGAGACCACCAGCGACGGACTTGGAGGAGGTAGTAGCAGAGAGGGTGGGGGCGATGAGAGTAGAGTATGTAGAGTCCTGCTCATCAATCACCTGACCACCGATAAGAAGTTCAACCTTGGAAATCATCGTGGTCCAATCCGATACGGCTTGGGTTTTGAGACCATTGTTAGGAACAAAGTAAACATAGTTGAGAAGGTCACCCTTGCGCTCGAAGCGTACAGTGGACATACCGTTATTGGAAACGTTACCCTGGATCACCTGACGTTCCACAGTTTGGGAGAAGTTAGTATGACGCTTGTAAGTAGATCGAAAAAAACTGATTTCAGGCTGACCGACGAGGTGTGCATCCTGTGCACCGACAGCAACAAGTTGGGCAATACCACCAGACATTTATATTATAGTAAGACTTTTATTTTTTAAAATGTATTAAATTTTCATTATATAAAATAGTGCGTAATACGTGTTTAAAACAGAAAAGGATGTACCTTCACCGGCATTATTTGAACTAGCAGTATGAGAATGGGGTGCGTCAACGGCAGGAGCAGGGTGAGAGTGTTGTGCACCACCCTGACCCAATGTGTGACTATGTGGCAATTGATTATCCCCTGTAGCTTCATGAGAATGTTGAGTATTGTTGGCTCCTAACCCGTGAGAATGATTCATGTTGGAAGCATTAGTGTTATGAGAATGTTGTTGACCAGGCGTACCGTCAAGTGTATGTTCATGTGGCCCGTTATTAGTACCAGTACGTTGAGCGTTGTTTCTCCAACTTTGTAATCTTTGGTTCCCCGCGGGTGGTTGTCTGGGTTGAGGACCGGTGTATCCCACGTTTGGCCTCCTATGGTTATGAGAACCCATGTTATCAGTATTCGTGTTATGATTATGTGCTGCACCTCCCTGACCATAACTAGGGTGACTGTGATTTGCGCTTGACTCGTTCAATCCGTGATTATGATTGGCGTTGGTGGTCGTAGCGGTATGAGTATGAGGTGTATTGTCACCCGCGAGTGAGTGGTTATGAGCCGCATTAGTTTGACCAGTTGTGCCATGACCATGATTTGCATTTCCCGCATCAACAGTCACACCGTGTGAATGAGGTGCGAGGTTGGCTACTGATAGCGTCGCGTTGTTACTACTACCCGTGGATCCTACAGCCACCGGAGATGGAGAATTTCCATCGGCTCCCCTGATAAATTTAGTTCTTAGGTCTGGAGTGGCAATACTCCCTCCTCCATCTGTTCGAGTATACGTATCCCCATCACAAAGCGCCCATCCCGATGGAATAGAGCCGGATGAACCATACCACAATTGAATTAAACCTATAGGTACTTGTGCATCTGTTACACCATTAACCACTAAAGAACTTGTCTTGAGGGACCCATTTACGTTTAACTTAAAATTTCCCGGATCGTTCGTCCCAATCCCAATATTACCACCGAACGTTTGGATTTTTGTTGTCATGATTGACACTACTATTAATAACTACGTTTTTTTAAGTGGTTAATTTACGAAATACTTAAATCTTCATTATATAAAATAGTGCGTAATATGCGTTTAGAACCGAAAAGGCTGTGGCTTGTCCGGTTGCATTTGAACTACCAGTATGTCCATGGGGTGCGTCAACGGCAGACACGGTATGACTGTGGGGTGCGTTAACCTGGGGTGTGCTATGATTATGGGATGCATTATTATTTGCTGTATTATGATGATGAGGTGTATTGGCATTCGCTAGCTCATGAGTATGAGGTCCGTTGCTGGAACCAGTCACACCGTGAGAATGTGGTGATTGGGTATTAGTTGAACGACCGTGATTATGAGGTGCGTTGGAATAGGTACTTACTACATAAGTCTGCTCATGTACAAAGAACTGCGTAGTGCCTGGATTACCTGGAAGAGCGCCAGCTCCATCCCTGATAGCATGAGTATGAACTGCGTAGCCTTTGTTGAGCCCGTGTCCATGGTTTGCGTCGCTTTGGGCAGATCCATGATTATGATTAGCGTTGGAGCTGTTAGAATTTTCACCATGTACGTGATTAACAGAAGTCTGACCTGTGTCAGCGTGGTTGTGAGGCGCGGTGGAGCTGTTAGAATTTTCACCGTGAGTGTGTTGTGGATCTGTTTGGGTGGATGTGTGATTATGATTTGCATTTCCCTGATTAACAGTCACTCCATGTGAATGAGGTGCGAGGTTGGCTGCTGAAAGTGATGCGGTGTTACTACCACCCGTGGATCCTGTTGCCACCGGAGATGGAGCATCTCCATTAGCTCCCCTGATAAATTTAGTTCTTAGGTCTGGAGTGGCAATACTCCCTCCTCCATCTGTTCGAGTATACGTATCCCCATTACATAATGCCCATCCCGATGGAATAGAGCCAAGTGAACCATACCATGGTGCAATTAAACCTATAGGTACTTGTGCATCTGTTACACCATTAACCACTAAAGAACTTGTCTTGAGGGACCCGTGTACGTTTAATTTAAAATCTCCTGGATCGGTCGTACCAATACCAATATTACCACCGAACGTTTTGATTTTTGTTGTCATGATTGACACTACTATTAATAACTACGTTTTTTTAAGTGGTTAATTTACGAAATACTTAAATCTTCATTATATAAAATAGTGCGTAATATGCGTTTAGAACCGAAAAGGATGTACCTTGACCGGTATTATTTGAACTACCAGTATGTCCATGGGGTGCGTCAACGGCATTCACAGTGTGAGAATGTGGTGCATTACCAGGCCCTGTATTGTGAGAATGATTCGCGTTAACGGTATTTAGTGAATGGCTATGCGCCCAATTATCACTTCCAGTATTGTGAGTATGATTGGCGTTGGCGCTAGGGCAGCCGTGACCATGCTGTGGGGTTGTTTGAAGGCCATTGTGGGAATGTGGTCCATTCGCGTCAGTTCTGAAATAGTTTGTGGTAGTCTGTGTCCTAGTAGAAAACGTGGATGTACCAGTTCGCGAACCTGCATTGTTTAGGACAGGAGAATTGTGGGCATGAGGTATATTTCCCGTGGACGTGTTATGAGAATGAGGCATATTTGCCGCATTTGCGGAATGACTATGAGGCGTCGGAGAACTACCCCCTGAATCAGGGTGGTTATGCGGGGTATTTGTTGTGGCTGTTACACCGTGATTATGTGGTGTTTGGGTGTTACCCACAGGGTGACCATGTAGCATATTGGCGTTGGATGTAACAGGCGCAGGAACTGGTCCATGACCATGATTTGCATTTCCCTGATTAACAGTCACTCCATGTGAATGAGATGCGAGGTTGGCTACTGATAATAGCGTCACGTTGTTACTACCACCCGTGGATCCTGTTGCCACCGGAGATGGAGCATCTCCGTCAGCTCCCCTGATAAACTTTTCTCTGAGATCTGGAGTGTCAATATCCCCCCCTCCATCTGTTCGAGTATACGTACCCCCATCACATAAAGCCCACCCCGATGGAATAGAGCCAAATGAACCACTCCACATTCCGAGTAAACCTATAGGTACTTGTGCATTTGTTACACCATTAACCACTAAAGAACTTGTCTTGAGGGATCCATGTACGTTTAATTTAAAATCTCCTGGATCGGTCGTACCAATACCAATGTTACCACCGAACGTTTGGATTTTTGTTGTCATGATTGACACTACTATTAATAACTACGTTTTTTTAAGCGGCTAATTTACAACAATTAATAATTAAATGTAATCTCATCTGAACCACCTTCTGTAAACTTGAGTACTCTACCGTCCGGGTGCGCTGAGAGATACTCAACAAATATATCGTAATATCCATCACCCACGACAGCCTCATCTGCTTTGAATGTGACAGTGGTTGTATCAGATGTTACTTCTGTACTCCATGGGCAGGCACTATGACCAATTACAGTTGTTCCACCTAAAGTTATCGTACCAGGTGTACCACCTAAAATATGACCACCACAACATTCTTGTATAAAATTACTTACAACCGCAGTACCTTCAACAAGTGTCGCCGTTATTTTTGCATAAAACACGTAGTTTGAAAAAACAACACCAAATGTCGCATTTGCCACAGTCGCATTAATTGGTAAAGTCCCTGTGTGTGAGTATGTTTTCTTTGCAGTACCCCCTGTATTTGTGATGAGACCACCTGTAGTGTAAATATTTGAGGCGTGAACATTTGTTTGTGTACTTAAACCACCGGTAATTGTTACGGCACCTGTTTGAGTATCTGTGGCTTCGGTTGTATCTGTTACATTAACACTCCCAGATGACAGGTCCGCCGCGAATATGGTCTTAGCAACACCGAGGCCACCCACGACTTGTAAGGCTCCAGACGTTGTTGTCGTAGCATCCGTGGTATTTTCAATCTTACCAATTCCTCCAACGAATAGATTTTCTACTATACCCACACCACCAGCAACCTTTAGAGCACCGGTGGTTTTACTTGTAGATGTAGTGTTATCTGTCACATCAACACTCCCAGATGACATATCAGCCGCGAAGATTGTTTTAGCAACTCCTAGACCACCCACGACTTGCAAAGCTCCAGACGTTGTTGTCGTAGCATCAGTAGCGTCGCTAATGTAAGCATCACCCTGAACGTCTAGACTGTATCCGGGTGATTCTGTGTTCACCCCAACCCTATCGTTTGCGGTATCAACGTAGAGTGTGTCGGTATCAACAGCGAAATCACCAGTTCCTTTGAATCTCCCCTTTTCAGCGTTATTTACTGAAAAAATGATTGGAAATCCTATTTTCGTGTTTATTTGTGTAGACCCCGCAGCAGTCTGTTTAAATGCATAACTCCCGAGTGTATTGTGGTCAACGTGTGCGAAAGTAGCATGATCGGACTGTTCCCCATTATATCCTATAGCGGCTCTACCCAAATAGGATGTCACATCTTGGTCTTTCGCAGCGCTAATAGCACCGCTATGTATCTCACCAACCACACCCACACCACCCGCTACTTGGAGGGCACCTGTTGTCGTTGAAGTAGCTGCAGTTGGGCCATTTATGAGGACATTAGAATCTGTAGAAATGTTTGAAGTTACGTGAGCATTCCCCGTTACATACAACTTTGAGTCTGGGACGTTGTCATCATCGCCATGTCCAATTCCAATACCAAGTCCACCGTCAACGATGTATACATTACCGTATTCAACTGTCACAGTGTTTTGTGATATGAGGTGTCCCCAAATATTTGCGGTGATATGATCTGTACCGTTCCAATTCACGTGGTCTTCAGCATATCCGTTAGATGTATATCCTATGCTAAAGTAGTCTTGAGGACTGGTATGGTGACCAACGAATATATTCTTACCAGGATGTTCCATAAGAATACCAACATCAAGTGTAGACGACGCATTGTTATTAGCCAAATCAATAATACGATCACTTATAATTAAGTCGTTTGATGTAATTGAAAATGAGTTACCTAATACAGAAATATTACCAGTAATTTCAACATTTGCACTAATTATTAATTTACCAGTTCCATTTTGGGTGATGAGAGAATCAACTAATTTTTTGTTTGCATCTGTAATTGGCACTGTGCCAACAGATAGATTTAAAGGTGAAACACTATCCAGTGTTGTGTCACCTGCGTAAAGATCACCTCCTATACCAACACCACCAGTCACTTGAAGGGCACCTGTAGTTTCATCAGTAGCTACAGTTGCATCGGATATAACGGTAGATGTTGTAACAAGGGCGCCCACGTTGGCTGCACCTCTCACATCTAGAAGTTGCCCGGGTCGCACGGTTCCCAAACCAACTCTGTTAGTCTCAGCGTCTACGTGGAGGGTTGTAGAATCAACGGTTACATTTCCAGCAACTACAAGGTCACCATGGAAACCATCACCGGAAGTAATACTCACACCTCGGAGGGTCACCGCATTTGCCGCGGAATTGCTTGAACTACTCACAGCTGTTGTGAGTGGAATGTTCAGGTTTTCGGAAGCAATCTTCTTAAGATCATTTCCAGAATCATTGACATACACATAATTCATGTCATTGTAGTCTGTAATCAATTCCGCATTTGGAATATCATTGGCACGGCCGATACCAGTTACAAAAATCGCACCAGATGAGACGTGAGACCTTGTACAAATACCCAAGTTTTGAATGAGATCCGGACTTGCCGATACATCATCATCTGGTTTTACCGACGTGTGGTAACCCGAATAGACATTACTCACATAAACAGTTCCACCAGCTGTCAAGTGAGTTGTATTAAGATTTTTGATAATACCATATGTCAAAATAATACCCTCGTCTTCCGGTCCAATATCTTCATACACAAGACCAAAACATGGCATTTGCGAAGCTATGTGTGATTGTGCGGTTCTAACTTGTACAAGACCAGCGTTTTGAGTAGCTGATACATATACGGTGTTACCCTTATAAAGAGTAACACCTTCGGCTATGGTATAACCATTTTTGACCCGTGTAAAGTTTTGTTGAGGGTAGTCATTTGACCATTCATTATCAACGTATCTAAGCACCTGATTCTCACGTGGATTAGAAGCCAAGTTACTCACATTCTCCAACTGCCCTAAACGGATCTGAACGTTTGAGATCTGATCAGTCACAATGGCGGTGGTGGGATCCAAAAAGTCCATTGTGTGGGTGATGAAAATGTTGTCACCTTCAAGGTGGGTGTTACCACTCACAATTAGGGACTCGGTTACTTGAACATTCCCAGTGACGTAGGCGTTATCACGGACCGTTAGTTGATTTGTGATGTTGACGTTACCAGTAACATAAGCGTTACCGGTAAGTGTGAAGTCCTTGTAGGCTACAACGTTGCCATCCACGTAGGTGTTACCCATGACTTCAAGGTCTTTGTCGGCATATACGTTGTTGCTAACGGTCAATTCTTCGGTAATAGAAACGTTACCAGTTACATAGGCGTTACCAGTGAGAGTTAAGTCCTTATAAGCCACAACGTTACCAGTTACATATGCGTTCCCAGTTAGAGTAAAGTCCTTAGAGGCTACAACATTACCCGTTACATAGGCATTCCCAGTTAGAGTAAAGTCCTTAGAGGCAACAACATTACCCGTTACATAGGCATTCCCAGTTAGAGTAAAGTCCTTAGAGGCAACAACATTACCCGTTACATAGGCATTCCCAGTTAGAGTAAAGTCCTTAGAGGCAACTACATTTCCATCAACGTAGACGTTACCCATAACTTCTAGATCCTTATCGGCATATACATTGTTGCTAACAGTCAATTCCTCCGTGATACTGACATTTCCAGATACATAGGCATTCCCAGTTAGGGTAAAGTCCTTAGAGGCTACAACATTACCCGTTACATAGGCATTCCCAGTTAGGGTAAAGTCTTTATAGGCAACTACATTTCCATCAACATAGACGTTACCCACAACTTCTAGGTCCTTATCGGCATACACATTGTTGCTAACAGTCAATTCCTCTGTGATACTGACATTACCTGTTACATAAGCATTCCCAGTTAGGGTAAAGTCCTTGGAGGCTACAACATTACCAGTTACGTAGGCATTCCCAGTTAGGGTAAAGTCCTTTGAGGCCACCACATTTCCGTCCACATAAGCATTCCCGGTTAGGGTAAAGTCCTTGGAGGCTACAACATTACCAGAGATGTATGTATTGCCATCCACAAGGACATCTTCGTGCGCGTAAATATTAGCATCAATATGGGTGAGGCCATAGACATGAACGTTAATGTCTTCATCAGTCTTGGGGGTAAATGTGGTATCAGTTGGTTTCGAGTCTGTATAAGCTAAAGCAAATTCATCAGTGTCCTCTCGGTAACCAATAACTACATTTGATAACGCGTGTGGTCTATGCATCAAAATACCTAAATCAAGGGTTGTATCACTCGATCCATTATTTGTTCCGAGTTCAATAAGAGGATCCCTAATCGTAGTATTTTCTGTATAGATCACAGTGGTGCCGCCATTTACGCGAAGATTTCCATCAACTACGAGATTATCTAAAATGGCTACGTTACCTGAAACGACGAGCACGTTTGAACCCACATCATCAATGTAGAGGTTTGAACCGACACTCACAGTATGTTCTGGGAGTAAATTTGAAATACCAATATTTGAGTCTGTTACAAATGCTACACCATTATTTAACATACCTCCACCTATGAATTGAACAGTATTTGATGTGGCATTAGCACGATTGACTACAGTATCTAGAGTTGAACCACCGATGAGAGCATTTGCAGACTCACCAGACTCTGTGATCTCCTTAGTATTACGATCATACATAAGAAGTACAATCTCTGGAGCTGTATAATCGCTCCTATTTCTGATTGGTGACAAATATACAGCATTACTATATTCTGCTGAAAATGTATCGTTACTCGCATTAAAAACGATTGTATTTTCTGCTTGTTCCGTGGCTTCGGGTGTATTCTTACCAAACCTAATCTGAGTAGATCTCTCTACTGTAGGTAAGTTCTTAACCATTTAATATAGAGTGGTAAATTAATTTGCGTAGAGAAGACCCGCCATTCCATTTTGTATACGGAGGATATTGTAATTGACTGCATAAATTGGGTCATTTATGGGAAAAGTTTCACTCATGATTTTGGCTGACTCTATTCGGCTGAAGTTGAGTGTACCAGTTGGCTGTAGAGAACTTGTCATGAGACAGAAAGAGTAGAGGAAGAAGTCTGGTGAGGTTACAAAGTTTGTATGATAGTAACTCATAACATCTATGAAGTGGGGTTTACCCCATTTATAATTGGTTAATTCAACTCCATTTATGACTAATTTAATTTTATTTGTTGGTGAAGTAAGGGCGCCATCAGTAGTTGTATCGGATGACGCGATATATTTAACTGGGTGATTGAATATAAGATCCTGTGTGGTCTCTCCACCTGGTATATTTTTTTGTACCTGTGTAATCAGGAGATCGTGGGTTCGGGTAGCTATATTACCCCTCTCTTCATTGTCTAGATAGTAATAGTTTGCATACATTTCAAAGTTATAATTGGATGCTTGCGACCCCCAATAAATTCTCAATTCAACGTTGTGATAATTTAGAGCCACTAGGGGTAATGCACATTGTGGACCTTCACAAAAGAAGAAGCGAAGTGGGTAGAAATAAGAACGCGCACTCACACCTGGGTGTGTACCTATCGCAGATCTAGAAACGTTTTGAGCGAATGTATCTATCGCAATGTTTTCAGTGAAAATAGAGTCCTGACTGTCAATTACAGAACCACCGATGAGGAGTTCAACCTTATCAATGAGAAGATCCCAACGAGAAGTGTCCATAGCTTGATTTGTATCATCTATTGTGAGGTAAATATAGCCAAGCATATCACCAGATTTATCAATCTGAACACTTGACATCGAGTTATTTTTCACATCTCCGCGTATCGTCTGCTTCTCAACGGATTGTGAAAAATTGGAGTGTCTTTTAAACGT
>Ga0213863_10000969_pt1 | contig 21588 bp, 38 predicted proteins | sample PICome_8_FD_160128 | JGI IMG/M metagenome (GOLD analysis project Ga0213863, IMG submission 160128) | Coastal seawater microbial communities near Pivers Island, North Carolina, United States - PICO497 | ecosystem: Environmental > Aquatic > Marine > Coastal | place: USA: North Carolina... | reverse complement strand
TTGCCCACATTGCACCACCGTGTACATTATCATCTTCTGTACAACCTGTGAAGACTACCTGAAAACTTAGTGACCTATCAGGTATGGTATTAACTGCGAAAGCTAGTGCGTGTAGGTATTCACCGTGATAATTCATATGATTACAAGTGAACTCCTTACGTACCCAACATTTAAAATGTGGTACGTTACTTATAAGATATGACATTATTTACGTTTAGCTGCTCCACCTTTAGCCATGTACTTAGTCTTCTTCATGCCACCCTTTGCCATGTATTTAGTTTTCTTGGTAGCACCACCTGCCTTCATTTTCATCTTCTTAGTCGGTGTACCATAACCACCCTTTGCCATATACTTTGTCTTCTTCTTCATTGCCATTATACTCTCCTACGAGGTTCTATATAGTTTTCTTGCATTTTTGGTTCTAGGGTACGACCTATTCTTACTAGCAGATACTGCTTTTAATTTGCTATTAGGATTAAGGGCATTACCACCTACATGATGTACGTCTTTACCATCATATTTCTTGACTACTCCTGCCTTTAGTAACTTGTTACGTGCAGCATTACGTAGGACTCGTTTCTTCTTGACTACAGGTTGGGAATCATACTTTCTTTCTTTAGCATAATTTCTTTTAACTTTTGGTTTTGCTCTAAGCATCATCTACCCGTTATTTTATTGTAGGCGGCAGGACTAGCTTTTTTAAGAGCACGTAGTCCAGCATTATCCTTGACGGAAGAATCTCCACCTAAGTACATATGCTTTCTACCGTGAGCCATACCACCATTATACATTTTAGTAACAGCACCACCTTTAGCTTTAGATGCTGCTATTTTCTTTTTAGCCAATACAGATGCCTTACTCGCATCTGCCTTTTCCTCTGAAGTACGAGAGGGGTCTGACATAGCTTTAGCAGCATTGGCTACTATTTCACCTAATTGTATTATAGAGGTAAGAGATTTCGCAGCGTCAAATAAGTTCATTATGTCCTACTCACTTTCTTCAAGCTACCTTGTTTACCTTGTGCAGCAGCTTTAGCAGCAGCAGAACCTGTTCCACCATACTTATTCATAAGCTTCTTTCTCTCTTCAGCATTAGATGGGAAGATATTACCTTTAGGTCCAAATCCTACGTTACCACCTGCTGTGATAGGTTTAGACTTCTTTGGTGTCTTAGCCATTGTACTACCTTGAGAGACATCACTCTTTTTCTTCTTAGGTTTGATTGGAGCAGTTCCACCTTCCATGTTATCTTTTCTTCTAACTTTACTTTTTGAAAAGTCATCAACCATACCCATACCGAAAGTTTTCTTAGGGTCTCTTCTACCACCCTTCATGTCTCTGTTGCCTTTAGCTTTAGCAGAACCATCTTTCTTAGATACAAGAGTCGTTAATAAAGCAGCTGCACCACCAGCACCTATTACTTTTGGTATAACACTACCTGATACTTTTTTCTTAGTATCTGTTTTCTTAATAGTCTTCTTCTTATCTACTTTTTTAACTTGTTTAGTAGTCTTTTTATTACCACTCAACATTTTTTTCTGTGTTTCTTTAATGTCTTTCTTTGAAGCTTTGCCTATAGTATTTTGTTTACCGAGAGCTTTATCAAAATCTTTTTGAGTTTTAAGTGTTTTTGTTGTAGTCTTAGATGTCTTTAATTTTTTAGCTGTATCAGAAACTTTCTTAGCACCTTTAGCTACCGTTGCACCTACCTTAGATACCTTCGCTGCTCCACCTATTCCTTTGAATAATGCAGTAGCACCTTTTAATAAAGCACCAAAAGGCAATGCTAATGATGCAGCACCACCAACAACTCCTAAGTACGTATCTCTTTTCTTCTTTAATAACTGTTCGGGTGTTATTCCTTGTTTCTTCGCATCTCTTGCTAATCTAGCAGCTCGTGCTTTGATTAGTTTCTCTCTTTGTTCCATTGTATTAGCCATAGTTTATTTTCTCCTAATTACCATTTGACTTTGTGTGACCAGTACTTTGCAGATAATTTACTGGTAGGTTTACCCTGTGCATTGTGACGTGCATAGTAGGACTTCTTGCGTGCTTTATCTTTAGCACTTGTAGGGTTCTTTCCTGCTCCCCTAACTCCTTGCTGACCAAAACGAATAAACTTGTATGTCTCGCCTTCCTTTGCCATCACGCAATGTGACTTCTTAGGATGACTTGGAGTTCTCTTAGGTTTATTTACACCACGGAGACCTTCCTCTTTCATTTTACTTTTGACTCGTTCTGGGATAGCCATAATTTATATTCTCACTTTATCTGAATCTTTATCTTCAAAGCACTTATACTTCAATGCTTGGAATGTCGGCATATAGTCTGGTAGGTCAGCCGCCATTTCATACGTACGTGCTATACATTCCTGTTTAGTTTCGTATGGACCTTCCAAATCTTTTAATGTATGACACACATCGGAGTTACCAATCATACAAACAAGTACGAATGCTTCAAACATCTGCTAACATACCTTCTGCCTTCATAGCTCTTTCTACATGCTTGAGAGTGTATCGCACTCCTGTGTCGGCTTCTATCTTGGCACGTACAAAGAATACGGAACTATGGGGTATATGTAAGTCTTTGAGTTTGTTTTTACGGATAGCATCATAGAATGCTTCTAGCATATTCTCTGGTGTGTATAGTTGTACAGATTTTCTACGCATTGTCAAGCATCTTTTTTCATTAGTACGGATAATTATTATTAGGGATTCATTTAAGTGTACATTTAACTGTTACATTTAACTGTTCATATAAGTGTATTAATAATGTTTATGTATCTTACATTGTTTATGTTACAGTTTATATGTTAGTTATACATAATTATAATCGATTTCAGTTAATATGTCAACCCCCTAAATGTAAATATATATTTTGGTGTGATATTTATGCAACACATTAGATGCTCATGTATACATGTCTCTCAGTTTACGTAGTGGTTAACACTTAATATTTCCTATCTGTGTGCTTCTCTGTGTATATATACGTACGTACCCCTACTGTCGCTCGCCTACCCTATATATTACGGTGTATAAAATGCGATAATCGACCCTAAAATAATAATGTAAATCATATTATTTGATTGAGAATAACAAGATTTATTTAAACCATTGTATTTACTAGGTTTTTTATATTGATACTACTGTTTTAATAACAGTTACTATATAATACAAAAAAAGAAGTTTTGATTTTACAAGATATATCCATGTTAAAAAGGTGGTGTATAAAATAATCAATTGCATGATATCATTATTATAAATCTTATAAGGCTTATAACATTTTAAATGTTGCTATCCTTTACTACACAACAAATAAAAATATTAGTAATGTATAACTTGCAATCTTCACTCAATTTGATATGATGTTTTTATTGGTTGGAAATAATCCAACTTAATTTTAAACTTTAGAACAAGGAAACTTTTAAAATGACTATTAAAAATAATGATAAAGAATTAAACAATTCAATTAAATATATTACAACTACTCTTAAAAATTCAGTTGAAGAATTAAGGGTAAACTTCAATAAATATACGGTGGTTGGGAAATGGTACTTACCTATTTCATCACTAGGTGATATAGAAAAAAATAAAATCTTGACTGAAAAAGGTTTTAAAATTGAAGTACAAGAAAAGAACGCAGATAAAGAAACCAAAAAGAAATACAAATTTATTAACGGTTTATCTGCTGATATTATGAGCCAATTTAAAAGAATTGGTGAAGTATGCGAATGTAATGAAGGCGAAAAGAAATTAGAAAGTTTCTTTTTGAGAAATCAATATCACTCAATTAAGAATGGTATGACTAATTTTAATAAGCTTTATGAAATTAAAGAAAATGAAATAGTCAAAAAAGAGAAGGCTAAAAAATCAACTACTAAAGTTGAAAAAGAAACTAGTGAAAATGATGAAGTTTCATTATTAGAAAAAACAGTTTCTAAAATATTAGAATTAAATTACTTTGAGTTACAACCTAAAGATATTCAAAATAATATGAATTTAATATTTAAGGCTATGTTAAAAGATAACTCAATTGAGCCTAAGCAATACGAGAATTATTTGGGTTCTAATGTTGGTAAAACAGATTTAAAGATTGTTAATCAAAAATAATCTTTACTGAAAATTCCTCCTCGAAAAATGCTTATCATTAATTTGATAGGCATTTTTTTTGTCTTAAAAATATGTGAATGACTGGAAATTTTACAAAATTACGGTCATACTGTGTATGACTTACGGTCATGGTGTGTGGCTATCGATATCATAAATCATATAAGGCTTATAACATTTTTACTGCCACAACGGTCATAGTGTGTGAGTGGCTGACTTGTGTCGTGAGTGAGTGATGCTTTTGACAAATAGTTTAAATATGGTAATATTAATAATCAAAAGAGTTTATTTGATAGCTACTAAAAATCATATAAGCCTTATAACATTTAGAGTAAAAAGGATAGAAAAAATGTACGTACCTAATTTAAGAAAAGCTAGTCGTAACATGACTAAGCATATGTTTAGAGGTAAGAATGGAGAGAGTGAGTTTCCACAATCTTCTAGATATACCCCACATGTAGATATCAATGTATTTACATACAGAAACCCAAGTACAATTCTTGGTGCTGTCTCACCTCAATTAGTCAATCTGCAAAAGAGTGCAGCGGAACAAGTTGATACAAAACGACTGCTTGGTAGTATGTTTTGGAATGTGTAGCTTTTGACAATTATTAAATTGTATTGTACTATTAATTAAGAATAAAGAATGATTTGGGGGTTTCGTCTAATGGTAAGACATCAAGTTCCAACCTTGAAAATGTGGGTTCAATTCCTACAACCTCTGCCAAAAATTATATAAGCCTTATAACATTTTAACTGAAGGGAAAAACAATGGGATTACATATAAACATTTTCAAATGCAATAGATATGGAGATTGCACAAACGGTGGAGCATCATCAGCAGATATCAAAGGGTTTTGTATTACAAATGTAAATGGACCTTTCAATCCATGTGATGACTATCCGTCTGCTGAATTAGTATTGCAAGAGTTTTTAGGTCGCAAGACTGTTAAGATTGTACCTACTCACCCTCAAGAGGGTAGGCAGATATCATCACAAAATTATATGTTTGGTGGTAATTATGGTGCTACAAGTGATTCAAGATTCTCTGAAAAGATTGAGAGTATGATTGAGCATAGCTTCTATGGTGCAGTTCCAATACACGATAGAGCTGAATAATTGTATAAGCCTTATAACATTTTAAATTGAAGGGATAAGTTAATGAATAAAGAACCAAAAGGTTATGTCATCTATGATGGTCCATCACTACTAAATGGAGAACGTATTATTACAATTGCTTTGGTCGGCAAGTCACATAACTCAAAAACAGGTGACATGATGCAGACATATATTATCACTCCACATGACCCAAGATTAGCTTCTAAGTTAGGTTTGGATAGTGCCAATTGTGGAGATTGTCCGTTACGTGGAGAACCTACAGATGACCCTACACGTAAGATTGCTAAGAAACGAAAGTGTTATGTCAATCTAGGTCAAGGTGTGCTTATTGTATGGAAACAATGGGAGAAAGGTGCATATCCTATGCTTCAAGGACATGATGCATTAGCTATGATTGGTCAAGATAAAGATGTACGAATTGGTACATATGGTGATGGTGGTGCAGTTCCTCAATATATTTGGGATAGTCTTATATCCAAAGCTAAAAAGCATACTGCTTATTGTCATCAATACGATAATCCTAACTCTAGCTTTGACCCTATGATTTATATGGTTAGTGCTGATAATTTGTCTACGGCTCAAAAGCATTGGGGTTTAGGCAATAGGACATTTCGTGTTATACAAGACGTTAGCGAAGTGGATAAGTCCAAAGAAATACTCTGTCCAGCCTCAAAAGAAATGGGTAGGCGAGTACAATGCTCATCATGTATGTTGTGTGGTGGGTCTCAAGTAAAGGCTAAGAGCATAGCTATAGTTCAACATTAAAATGTCAATCATTGACAAAATCTTAACATAAGGAGAAGTGACGATGAATATTACAGAACTAAATAGACCTATATTAGATAGGCTAAGAAAAGAATTAGATGCTCAATTATCTAATACAACTATTGAGGGTGTATCTATAGCACTAGGTAGTTGCTCATATGATAGTGGTCAAGCAACATTCAAACTTGAAGTAAAGGTTAATGGTGTTGAAACTAGAGAGCAGAAAGCATTAAAGATGTATGCTCAATTAGATGGGTTAGACTTAGATAAAGAACACCCTCGTTATAAGTTAGTAGAGTTCCATGCTAAGAAACGTCAATACCCTTATATTTATATTGATAAGACTAAACCTAATCTTAGGTTCAAGGGTAGTACAGATTGGGCAGTAAGACATTTTGGAAAAGATGGTTCTTGGCAAAAGGAGATGTCTAATGGATAGCAGTAATAGAAATTCTGGTAATTTTGATGATTACTACAAGCAGTTAGAGGGTTGTAAGATACAAGCCTACAAAGGTATGGGTGATGATGGTTTTCCTCGTTTCATACTAACTAAAAAAGGATATGAAGATATCCAAATTGAAGTAAGTAGAGACCCTGAAGGTAATGAAGGTGGGTTTCTTTTCATAGGCGAGACTGACGAAAGTAAAGTTAGTCCATCAAGGGAGTTGAGATAATGGATAATACAATTGGTAAAATATTAACTGTAATAATGTTAATAGGTGGTACGTATTTATTTGTACAGACTTTGTCTATATTGTTAGATAATAGTGGAGCATTGTATGTATTTGTGTTTGCTCTTTCTGTTCTTATGTTACGTTGTGGTTTGTGTGCTATATGGAAAGGTAAGATATCATGTTAGACTTAAACAAAAAATGGGTTGCTGATACGGTCACACAAAATCCGTATTTTGATAGGTGTAATCGCCAAGCACTCGTAGTGCGTGACTTGCAAGAGAAAGTGCAAGTGTTGCTGCAGAAGCGAAAATGCACGCATGAAGTGGCTATACAAATACGTGTGGCTAAACAAAAATACCATGAACTTGAGCAGAGGTTCTTTAGTATGCATAATGCTAAAGTGGCTATGGCACATAAAATGGAGAAAAAGAAATGGCAAGACAAATAATCGAGCCTATGAAGAATCAAAGGGCAGTAAACAAAAAGGTGCGTGTAGACCCTAAACGTAATCGTGTGTGGTCAATAGTGCGTAGCTTTCGTAGAAACTCAAAAACCAAGCATCAATTACATATGATGCGATTACAAATGGGAGAGCATTGAATGAAGTATGACTTTAAAAATTATCAGAATAGAATGTACGAGGATACGTACTTGCGTAATCTGTTGTACAAGGTTATATTCGCTTTAGTTGTTTTTTTAGTGACCTTGATGTGGGTGACTTTAATTTATAGGGGAGTGTATTAATATGAGAGATATAAATGTTCTAAGTTGCTTTGATGGTGCTAGTTGTGGTCAACTTGCTCTCAAGAAGTTAGGTGTACCAGTCGGTGCTTACTATGCATCAGAGATAGAACCCTATCCAATCAAAGTTACACAAGCCAACTTCCCCAATACAATACAGTTGGGTGATATTACAAAGGTTAGTTATACAAGCTTTCGTCATCACATTGACTTAATGATGGGTGGCTCACCATGTCAAGGATTCAGTTTTGCTGGGCATCAGCTTAACTTTGATGACCCTCGTAGTAGGCTATTCTTTGACTTCATACGTATACGTGATGAGTTACGACCTAAGTATGTGCTATTGGAGAATGTGCGAATGGCTAAAGAATCACAAGACATCATATCTAAGTATATGGGGTGTGAGCCTACTAAGATTAATTCAGCTTTACTGTCTGCACAGAGTCGCAATAGGCTGTATTGGTTTGTACAATATGATTGGGATTTGGAGAAGTATGTGCCTATCCACATAGACCAACCACAAGACAAGGGTATCAAACTCAAAGATATACTTGAGGACTTACCCTTTGGTGAGATACCACAGTACCTTGCTAACAATTGGAGTGGTTCTCCTCGTGGCGATAGGGTCAAGTCTGTTGATGATGATAAGGCTAACTGTTTGACTGCTAGTATGTACAAAGGACAGATACCTACATTTGTGAAGAAACCTAATCCTACTATGTCTAAAGATGGGTTGATGCACGTTGGTACTGCCAATCTCAAAGGGCATGATAGCATCAAACGTGTATACTCTGATGAGGGCAAGTCACCTACTCTTACGACTATGGGTGGTGGTCACAGAGAGCCTAAGATATCTATGGGTAGGGTTGTCAATCGTAGGCTAGATGAGAATGGTGTACGTAAAGATAATCAGATGGAGTTACCTTTCACAACTAAGGTCGAGGTCAGACAAGATGATTTATCTAATTGCCTTACTACAGTTGAGAAAGATAATGTGGTAGTCAATCAAGATGAGTATCTGTGGCGAAAGCTTACACCCTTAGAGTGTGAGAGGTTGCAGACTATGCCAGATAATTACACCAATCATGTCTCTAAGACACAGAGATACAAGATGATTGGCAATGGTTGGACAGTCGATGTGATTGCTCATATACTAAGTAGTATAGAGTTAAATTCAGAAAAGCAGTGGACTAAAATGTATCAAACAAAGGAGTTAGTGTAATGAAAAATGAAATTATTTATCAATGTTGGCAATGTAAGTCTGTCTTGCATACTAGTGATTTGTTAGATGGAGAAGATTGTCCTTTCTGTTGCACAGATATCATGTTAATGGATATTGATACTTTAGTTGAAGATAGGGAGGACAGATGATGCTATTGGAATCAATGATATGCCTAGCACTCAACGTGTACCACGAATCTAAGAATCAAAGTTACGTAGGGCAAGTGGCAGTCGCACAAGTTGTGATGAATAGGGTAAGAGATACACGATACCCTAACACAGTATGTGACGTAGTTAAGCAAGGTGCTACATACAAATGGAAACCTGAGTTTCCCATCAAGAATAAATGTCAGTTCAGTTGGTACTGTGATGGCAAGAGTGATAAGCCTAAAGAACATAAGGCATGGAGAGATGCAATGCACATTGCTAATGGTGTATACAATGGACATCTAGATGACGTTGTTGAGGGTGCTACACACTACCATGCACACTATGTGAATCCTAGTTGGGCAGATACTAAGACGTATGTAACAAGAATAGATGACCACATATTTTATAAGTGGGAGATTGAAGGGAGTAAGAAATGAAATGGGATGCAGTAGCATTAGATAATGCAATCAATGAGATGGGTGTTATGCAAGCTTTTAAACGTGGTGTATTACATGGATTATTATTTCAAGAAAGAGATAATGAACAGACCCATGAATACTACAGAAAAGGTTATAACTTTGGCATGGATATATATCATGGAACTGTTGTGTATAAAGGTGAACTTAAACCAAAAGATAGGAGAATAAAATAATGTGGCATAGAATAACAGACTTCTTTAATGTGGAGTTTCATAAGAATTATGGTGAGGGTACAAAGTATGACCTTGACTATGGTAAGTTGCTAATAATTGCATTGTGTGTTTATATAGCAATACAAGTATCTTAATAATTAATAACAAGGAGAAATAAATATGAAGATAAAAACTATAATTAAATTGGCAGAAGTCTTAGATGATTCAAGACGTATGCCTTGCGATATGTACAAGCTTGATGAGAGTAGCTATATGTCTGAAAGCAGAGGAGATGCTATACCCATAGCTGATATGGATATTGTATATCTTGTAAGAGCTTTCAAGAAAAGTATGGCTAAGGATGTTAGTCATGTTAGTGATGCTGATTTAATCAAACAGAACAATGACTTAATCGCAGCGAACAAAACTTTAGCTAGGTTACATGATGCATGGAAAGAGAAAGCTATGAACATGGTCGAGAAGAGTACCTATCAAGGTTTAGAGCAAGAACTTGCACACTACAAAAAGCTTTCGGAAAACAACTTTATACAATCTGTAGATGACAGTGAAGAAGTTAATAAGTGGAAACAAAAAGCTGAGTATTGGCGAGAAACTTATAATGATGCTGTAAATGTAAAAGGTGAGATAAAAATGTTTAGTGAGATACCTAACGATACTGATGGTAAAGCCTTTGTTGCACAACTAAAACAGTATCTGAATAAGGAATCTTACAAGATGAGGGTTCGTGGTCAGTATCTTAATGAAGAAACTAAACAATCAGAAGGTTGGAAGCGTTATGAAATGGGTCAACCAATTGATAAATCAAAGTGTCTAAGGGTTTATGTTGATGTCAAGTAATGTAACGGCATATATCAAATGGGATAATAAAAAATCTAAAGATGATATATGCCCTAAATGTAATGAGAAAAACATGAAACGCTTAGGTCGAAAGGCTAGATTTTGTAGGTCTTGTTTAACTAAGTTTATTAAACCTAAAATAATAATTAAAAAGGGAGAAGTGAGATGACTATATATAATGTAAAATTTGTTCTAGAAGTAGATAAAGTAAATGATGTGAGTACACACGAAGATGCATATTCTCGTCATTTGTCACCTGAGTATAAACAAAAGGAATTTGTTTTGAAAGAATTGGCAAATAGAATGTATCTGAATAAACAACAAACTGAAAATTTGCTTAACTACTTTTTAACTTCTACTGATGAAGGTGAAGACTTTGACATAGAACTAGAAGAAAGGTACTAACATGACTATCAATAAAAAAATGTCAATCATTGACAAATTAGATGAGCAACAAAAAGAAAGGTTGCTTACAGAAATTAATAACTTAAAAGATATCGTGAATGATGTACAAGATACATGTCCTATCGACTATCACAAGGTTATTAATCTTGGTGGCTTAGAATATTTTTTAGCTGAGATATTTAACTTAGAGTTACCTAAACATGACGATTGTCATTATACTAATAGATGGCGAAACTATAAGATTAAGAAATCTTCTGGTAATGAATAAAAGTCGCTACTGAGTATAGGGGTGATGGGTATCTGTACAACACAATATCAGTTGACTTTATATTCAGTATAAACTATAACTATAATATAAACTTAAAAATGGAGAATGCTATGCCTTTAGATGGTATATTGGAAGACACTAAATTAATTAACATAAACAATGAGTTAGACTTCAAAGTTTCATTTGAGCCTACAAAGTTTAATAAAAAGAAGTATGTTATCAATGAAACTACAGGAGAATATATAGGTGTAGTGGGTAACAGTTTTAACTGTGCTTCACATCCTGACTTCTTCAAAGGTGTAGCTGATGTTATACAAGACAACAGAACTGCTGATGAATTAGAGGGTGCTACTGTAAAATCATTTTCGTCACGTAACAATGCATGGGGTATGGTTGATATCACACTACCTAATGTACGGTCACTAATCACGACGGACAAGCATCAGACAAGCTTGCATGAGAGAATAATTGGATTACATGCAGTAGATGGTTCTTGTTCTAATCAAGTATTCTTTGGGCAGATAGATAGCTTCTGTACAAATGGTCAAGTTGGTGGTGAACATGATAAGATACGCAAGAAGAATACATCTAACTTCTGCATGGATAGGTTCATACAAGAACTTAAAGATGCTAGGCAAAACTTCTATGCTCAATCTGCAAACTTACAAAGGTGGGCAGAAACACCAATGCCTATACTAGTAAATGTTATAGACATACTGAAAGATATTATCCCGTCAGAAAGAAAAGCTGAGAAGATGGCTAGTCTTTATGCACAAGAAGCACAGACAAGAGGTGCTAATGTATTCAGTCTATACAGTGCATTCACTAACTACTCAAGCTATGCTGATGCACAGAATGGTTTCATATTAAGAGATACTGGTAATGATACCAAAGCTGAATCAATGTGGCAGAGAGAACATGAGGTATCTAAGTGGCTTTCTCACCCTAAGTTTAAAGCATTAGTTGCAGCGTAATGAAAAAAACTTATATTTTAAAACAAACATTTGATGTTGACATTTCAACATCAGATTTTGTTGAATATGAAAAGCCTCAAGTTAATTACACAGAGTTCAATTCTTTAGATGACCTTTTAAATTATTTAAAAACAAATATTAGAGATTGGGATGATAAAGTATTTGATTACACTGATGTGCAACAATATTGTGAAAATCTCGGCTTTAAGGTTTTTGCAAGAATGCTTTAGGGAGAAAAGTTTATGAAAAAGAAAAAATTTCCTAGATATTTACAGGAGCAAAAATATGGAAACGGTATGGTTTTTTACAGATATAATCCTACTGCTAGATATATTGATGAAGGCATTGTCACACGTACTAACTTAGGTTCTGATTTGTCAATAGCAAAAAGACAAGCTAATGAATTTAACAAATTGATTGATGCATTTTTGCAACAAGAATCTGCAATTGTGTCTGTACAAAACAATCCTACTATACAAGGTTTAGCAGATGAATATTTATTATCTAGTGATTTCAATATGTTAGCAGAGAAATCTAAACAAGATTATCAATACTTCATAAAAAACATGCTATGTACTAATGTGGATGGTAGACCTTTGTCAAGAATATATTTAAAAAATATGACTAGTTCTAAAGCAAAGAAAGCGTATGAAATATGGCTAACTCGTGGCATTTCTATGGCTAATCATGTCTGCTCTGTATCAAGAAAGATGTACTCTTATGGAATGGAGATGGGTTATGTGCAAAGTAATCCATTCTCTACTTTCAAATGTAGAACACCCAAGACTAGAAAGACTCTTTGGACAAGGGAACAAGTCAAGCAGTTTCTAGATTACGCATACTCTAATTTCAAAACACGTAACTTAGGTTTAATTGTACAAATGGCTTATGAATGGTGTCAAAGAATTGGCGATATGAGATTGTTAAAGTTTGAATATATAGATTTTGACAATGGTATTTTACATCTAGAGCAATCAAAACGGAGAGCCACAGTACATCTTCCTATTAGTGACGAACTGCTATCTATGCTTGTACAACAGAAAGAAGACTATGGATTCCAAGAATATGTTGCACCCACACCAAATGCGATTAGAGGAGCATACAAGCCATATAGTCTTCATGGTATATCCAAGCTAGGAAGAAAGGCTATGTCCTCTGCAGGACTGTCTAATGAGCTACGATTGGCAGACTTACGTAGGACAGGTACAACTGAGATGGTTGAAGCTGGTGTTTCTATGGGTCAAATAATGTCTGTTACAGGACATGCAAATCCCAATAGTGTGATGCCTTACATGAAAAATACTTACCTTAGTGCAAAAAAAGCATTGACAACACGTGAATCCGTTGTTATAAGCACAAGGCAAGTGCCGAACAGCTAACATATATATTAACATATATATGATACATATAAGTGATATATACATATGAATATAAAACAATATATAGATGATTTACATTTAACTGTAGGCGAGAGTAGACGAATGAATTGTCCTAACTGTAATAGTTACAATACATTTACTGTGACCAATAACATGGGTTCAGTATTATGGAACTGTTACAAGTTATCATGCAGTTTATCGGGTAGTTCTCGTGTTACAATGAGTGTAGATGATATTCGCACTGCAATGGACAGACAGATAGCTAATCAAAAAGATGAGACGTTTAGTTTTCCTGAACACATAGTACCTCATGGTAATCGTAAGGCAGTTACTGTGTGGTGTGATGAGTGGAAATTATCTGCTGACCAACTTAACTTGTACTATGATGTCAAAGAGAATAGGGTTGTGTTTCCTGTCACTAGCAACGGTAAGATTGTTGATGGTGTAGGTCGTGCGTTAGGTAGAGTTAAACCTAAATGGAAACGATATGGAAAAAACACCTTGCCTTATTCTCATGGCTGTGGTAGAACTGCTGTTGTTGTTGAGGATTGTGTTAGTGCAGCTGTGGTTGCAAGCACAAAAATTGTTGGGGTTGCTGTGCTAGGAACATCTTTAGGTGAATCACATAAGCAATATCTTTCACAGTTCTCAACAGCAATAATTGCCTTAGACCCCGACGCACTAAAAAAGTCTTTACAGTTCACAAGAGAATTACGTACTTACGTGAAGGATGTAAAGGTACTGAAACTAACAGATGATTTAAAGTATGGTCATTCTGTTGATATGATAAACTTAATAAGCCTAACCCCAAAGGAGTAAAATATGGAGTTATCATTAATACGAAGTCTCATGGACAAGACGTTCTATGATGAACATAGGGGTGCTAAATGCCCTAATAGATTATTTAGCAAAGATGTTAGAAAGATAAAAGATGCTCTAGACAAAGCAATGGATACATATGAGAGGACTGTTACACCTGACGAGATTGAAGCCTTATTCATGTCAAACAATCCGACCATGACCACTGCACAGAAACAAGCATACTCATCTTTATTTGGTGGCATCAAACGTGAACAACCAATGGGAGAAGACATTGCACAAGAAGTTCTTTCTAAGATGTTTCAACAAGTGGTGGGTGAGGATATTGCTAATCTTGGCTTTGACTATGTCAATGGTTCTCAATCTACACTTGAACCTCTTCGTCATATTTTGGAGCAGTATGGTGATGATTTTACTCCAAATCTAAATATAGAATGGGAAGACATAAGCATAGAGTCTTTACTATCTAAGAATGATTTAGAAGCACGATGGAGTTTTGGTATACCTAGCCTTACAAGAGTTGTCGAAGGTGTTAATGCTGGACACTTAATTGAGGTAGGTGCGAGACCAAACACGGGTAAGACATCCTTTCACGCAAGTCTGATTGCATCTCCCGGTGGCTTTGCACATCAAGGTGCGAGGTGTATTATCTTGTGCAACGAAGAAGGTCCTCATAGAGTTGGAGCACGTTACTTGACGGCAGCGACAGGCATGACAATGCATCAAGTCAAGGACAATCCACAAAGAGCACAAGAGTTGTATGGCAAAGTTAGAAAGCATATTGATATTAAAGATGCATCTAATCGTGATATGGCTTGGGTTGAGAGTGTATGTAAGTCGTACAAGCCTGACGTAGTTGTATTGGACATGGGTGATAAGTTCGCTAGGAGTGGTGGCTTTGCTAGACCTGATGAAGCACTCAAAGCAAATGCTATTTATGCAAGGCAAATAGCTAAAACACATAACTGTGCTATGTTTTATATGTCTCAACTATCTGCTGAAGCAGAGGGTAAGATTGTTCTTAATCAATCAATGATGGAAGGCAGTAGAACTGGTAAAGCCGCTGAAGCAGACTTGATGGTATTGATTGCAAAGAACCCACCTCTTGAGGGTCAAGATGAGGAAGGTCCTGAGAGACATTTAAATGTTGTGAAAAATAAGTTGACAGGTTGGCATGGTAGTGTTACTTGTCAATTGGATTATAAAACAGCTAGGTATACTGCATGAGTTTTAGTAAAAAATTACTACGAGGAGAAGTAAGAGAAGATGGATTTATTTTTAATCATTACTATTATAGAAAAGGAGAAATACATGAAGCTTGGTATTCTCCTAAAACAGTAAAAAAAATTAAAGTTTATACAAAAAAATATAAAAAAATGCAAGTGTTAAAAAATAGAAAATTTATCAGAAGAGTTAAATTATTTTTAGGTTGTCAAATATGTGGCTATAAAAAACATCCTAATGCATTACATTTTGACCATTTAGATATTAAAAATAAAAAGAAAGAAATAGCATATTTAGTGACTTATGGTTTACAAACTATAAAAAATGAAATGAGAAAGTGTCGAGTACTATGTGCTAATTGTCATGCCGAACATACTGCAAAACAAAGAAAAGAAGGAGTATTTGATAATGAAGCTTACACTTGATGTAGAGAATACTGTAACACATAGAGATGGTAAGTTACATCTTGACCCATTTGAGACAGACAACAAACTTGTTATGGTAGGTTGCCTTACTGATAGTGGTGAGGAGTATTTGTACAGAGACAACTTTGATGGTGTGCAAGAACTGTTAGACAAAGCAACTATCCTAATAGGACATAACATAGTACATGATTTATTGTGGCTATGGGAATGTGGATTAAATTATGATGGTCCTGTATTTGATACAATGTTAGTTGAGTATGTTTTACAACGAGGTATCAAACAGCCATTATCTCTAGAAGCATGTGCTAATAGATATGATTTGGTTACTAAGAAACAAGATACTATGAAAGACTACTTCAAGAACAAAGTACCTATTGACGAGATACCTAAACAAGAGTTGTCTGATTATTTATCTGCTGATTTGAAAGCAACACAAGAATTATCAGATGTGTTATACAAGAAACTAAACACAGAAGATTACTCAAAGTTAATGAGTACAGTTTTACTGACTAACAAAGTTGCTCTTACACTAGCTAGAATATATCAAACAGGTTTTACTGTAGACACTAGTAAGTTAGACGAAGTAAGAGTTGAGTTTGAAACAGAAAAAAGTGATATAGAACAGAGACTTAACAAGCAAGTACATAGTCTAATGGGTGACACACCTATCAATCTTAATAGTCCAGAACAAATGTCTTGGGTTATATATAGTAGAAAACCTAATGATAAAAGTCTATGGGCAAATAACTTTACCCCTTATATGGATACAAAAGATTATAAGAAGTGTGTAGAGAATAATTCTACGATTGTTTATAAGACTGATGCACGTAGGTGTGGTACTTGTCTAGGTGTAGGTCAAATAAGAAAGGTTAAGAAAGATGGAACTCCTTATTCTAGACCAACTAACTGTAACGATTGTGATAGTAGTGGCTACCATTTTATTGCAAATCAGAAGATAGCAGGATTAAAGTTCAATGCACCTAATGCTAAATGGGTTAGTGCTAATGGATTTAGTGTTAACAAAAGTAACTTAGCATTACTTCAAGGTGTTGCACGAAAGAATGATATGCAAGAAGCATTAAGCTTTCTAACTGACTTACAGAGACTGTCTGCATTAGATACTTATCTATCATCATTTATACATGGCATATCAACTTACATGAAGCCTGATGGTAAGTTACATGTTAGGCTTCTACAACACAGAACATCTACAGGTAGGTTTAGTGGTGCAGACCCTAATATGCAGAACATGCCTAGAGGTGGTACATTCCCTGTTAAGAAAGTATTCATATCAAGATGGAGTGGTGGCAAGATACTTGAAGCTGACTTTGCTCAGTTAGAGTTCAGAGCCGCTGCCTACCTATCACAAGACGAGGTTGCTATAGATGAAGTCACTACTGGATTCGATGTTCACTCATATACGTCTAAAGTTATTACAGATGCGGGTCAATCGACTTCTCGCCAAGATGCAAAAGCACACACCTTCGCACCACTCTACGGTGCAACAGGATTTGGAAGAACAAAAGCTGAAGCAGCATACTACACACACTTCACAGAAAAATATCAAGGAATCAAGTCATGGCACACCAGATTGGCTACGGAAGCTATGAACACAGGTATGATTACAACACCATCAGGTAGACAGTTCTCATTCCCGGATATAAAAAGATTAACAAATGGTAAGGTTACAAACTTTACACAGATAAAGAATTACCCAGTGCAATCATTTGCTACTGCTGACATAGTTCCTCTCGTGTTAGTTCATATAGAGAATAAGTTAGTTAGTATGAAATCTTGCTTGGTTAATAGTGTCCATGATTCTGTAGTCATTGACGTTCATCCCGAAGAGGTCAAACAAGTATTATTTCTTATCACAGAAATTAATAGAGAGTTGACCCAACTAATCGAATCACATTTTGCAATAAAGTTTAATGTTCCACTACTATTAGAATCAAAAATAGGAGATAATTGGCTTGACACTAAAGACGTTGCGTGATATAACTACAAAACTTAAAATAAAAGCGAGGTTCACATATGAGTGATTTAACGACTATTGATACAAATAACTATGCCGCTATGGCAAAAGCTATGGGTATCGCTGGAGAAGATTCTTCTGCTTCAAAGAAGAGTAGCACCCTACCAAGACTGAAGATACAACATAAGCCTATTATGGGCGAGGGTGAGATGAATGGTAAATCAGTAAAGCTTGAGGTTATAGATGGTGGCAACTATCTACTTGACCCTTTAGATGGCAACGTGGTTTATGCTTCATCAGCAACTATACGACCTTTTATGCAAAGATATATGTATAAAAGATATGTTCCAAACTTATCAGCTAAGGCAGGTGAGAAAAAGGGCGATTACGTCAAGACTGTAATGGCTGATAGTTTAAACATAGACTTGAAAGATACCAATGGTGGATTTAACTGTGGCAAGCCTGCAGGTTATGTCAAGGACTTTCAAGCACTACCTAAACATCAGCAGGACTTATTGAAGTCAATTAAGAGAGTTCGTGCTATCTTTGGATTAGTAACATTGAATGATGCTAAGACAGCAGATGGTAAGCCTGTTGATTTGCCTGAGTCTCCTTTCATATGGGAAATTGATAATCGTGATGCTTTTAAGATTATGGGTGTACCATTTACTAAGTTAGCACAAATGAAGAGACTACCAGTGCAGCATAACATTGTGATTACCACAGAGGGTCATAAATCAAATAACGGTGATACTTTTTATTTGCCACAAGCAAGTTTAGATATCACAAATACTATATCTTTAACAGATGCAGACCAAACTATGTTCTCTGATTTTATGTCTTGGGTACAGAATTACAACGAGTGGGTTATAAACACTTGGAGTGAAAAGTCATCTAAGGACATAAGTCAATCTGATAAAGATACAGTTGATAGTTTTATTGAGATAGACAATCAAGAAGAGGTAGCATAATGCACCATCCAGCGGAATTGGCGATTCATCAGTATCTAGAAAATGCCACTAAAGGAGAAACTCGAATGAGTGACTCCACTATTGATAGAATAGGAGAGGAAATAAAAGATGCTTTGAAACGTCAATTCGCTGGAGGTAATAAACGAGATGAGTTTAGATTTCGTATGTCTAATGTAGGCAGACCGTCATGCCAACTATGGTTTCAAAAGAATCACCCAGAAAAAGCGTTACCTAAACCTACCACATTCGTTATGAATATGATGTTAGGTGATATTGTTGAAGCAGTGTTCAAAGGATTACTGACTGAAGCAGGTATGGAATACAAAGATAATACTGAAGTAGAATTAAAGTTAGATGACAACCTATCAATCAAAGGAACTTATGATATTGTTATGAATGATGCTGTAGATGATATTAAATCTGCATCTGATTGGTCATACAAGAATAAGTTTGAATCCTACGAGACACTCAAAGATGGTGATGGCTTTGGTTATATAGGACAATTAGCAGGCTATGCAAAAGCATCAGGACACAAGGTTGGTGGTTGGTGGGTTGTAAACAAAGCTAACGGACAGTTTAAGTATGTTCCTGCAAGCAATATGAATTTAGAAGAAGAGTTAGACACCATAAAGAAAACTATAGCTACAGCAGAAGAGAAAGAGTTTAAGAGATGCTTTGAACCTGTACCTGAGTTCTTTCGTAAAGTGTCAACAGGTAATATGGTTCTAAACTCTAACTGTAAGTTCTGTGATTTTAGAAATACATGTTTTCCTACACTAAGAGAATTACCGGCACAGATGTCTCAAGCTAAAGAACCTAAGATGGTTCAGTATGTTAAGTTAAAAGGCGAAGCTTAGTGTCACCTCACAAAGTCAGACGTGAAGCTATAAAGTATGGATATCGTAGTGGCTTAGAACATAAGATATCTATTTATCTAAAAGAAAAGAAATGTCAATATACATATGAAAGTATAAAGATTGAATGGGAAGACTTAGCCTACAGAACGTATACCCCGGATTTTATATTGTACAATGGTATCATAATAGAAACTAAGGGTAGGTTCTTAGCAGCTGACAGACGTAAGCATTTAGCAATAAAGAAACAGCATCCCAAGCTAGACATAAGATTTGTATTTACTAATAGTAGTAGCAAGCTTAGTAAAGGTGCTAAGTCTAGCTATGCACAATGGTGTATTAGGCATGGATTCAGATATTATGATAGAATCATACCTGAAGATTGGCTGAAAGAAAAAGGTAAAAATAAACATGCGAACTTCATTAAGTTTGTAGGAACTAAAGTAAGGAGAAAGTAATATGGATTACAAAGGAAAAGGTGTAATGCCTGAAGATTTTTTTATTAAAGTAAATCCACATCTTAACAGCAAGGGTAAATGGAACGGTGGTATTGAAGTTGCAATATTACCTAATGAAAACAATCCCTTAGATGATGATGATTACTATCAAGTTGAACATATATGCAAGATGCTATGCTCAACACTTAACTTGTTAGAGACAGAACCTAAGCTTAGAGACAAGATAAATGATTATGTTGTAAATGTGTTTGACAAAGAAGAGCAGAAGTTCTATAAAGAAGACACCCCTAAAAAAACATATGAAGACAATATAATTAATGTGTCTTTTGTGAAGTCTGATACTTAATGAGACATATGGAGTTTATGAAGATGATGGAAGACAAAGAGTTATCTAAGTTACAAGAAGATATGATTAACCATCCTAGACACTACAATGAATCTGGAATTGAATGTATTGATGCCTTGCAAGCTATGTTAGGTGATGGATTCAATGCTTATTTACAAGGTAATATAGCTAAATACTTATGGAGATTTAAGTATAAGAATGGCATAGAAGACTTGAAAAAAGCACAGTGGTATCTGAATAAACTCATTGAGGTATATGATGACGATAAGAGTTAAGATAGTCTGTACTATTACTGTTGACCCAGATGAATATGCAATACCAGCAGACGGTGAATTAACAGAAGAGTTTGAGGACTACATAAGAGAATTTTTTTATGATATTGATGGCACAAAAATAACCCAACTAAAAGTAATAACGGAGACATAAATGATTAGCAATTACCTACCAACAGATTATCAAAACTTTATTGCACTATCTCGCTATGCAAGATGGAAAGATGAAGAACAAAGACGAGAGAATTGGTCTGAAACAATAGATAGATATTTTAGCTATATGGAAAGTCATCTAAAGGATAATCATGGATACACTGTAACTAAAGCATTAAAAGAGAAACTGTCTGCACAGATAATGAACTTGGGTGTTATGCCTAGTATGAGAGCATTGATGACATCAGGACCTGCTTTAGATAGATGCCATGTTGGTGGTTATAATTGTAGTTATATACCTGTTGATAGTCCTCGTGCATTTGATGAATGCATGTATGTTCTTATGTGTGGAACAGGTGTAGGTTTCTCTGTAGAAAGAGAAGTAGTAGATAAACTTCCTATCGTTAATGAGCATTTTGAAAACAGCACTACGGTCATACATGTCGCAGATAGCAGACCCGGTTGGGCAAAAGCTTTAAGAGAACTCATTGCTATGTTATACGTAGGACAAGTTCCTACATGGGATACATCACAAGTAAGACCTGCAGGTGCAAGACTAAAAACTTTTGGTGGTAGGGCATCTGGTCCTGCTCCATTAGAAGAGTTATTTAGATTCTGCATACAGAAGTTTCAAGGTGCTAAAGGTAGAAGACTATTTCCTATTGAGTGCCACGACTTGATGTGCAAGATAGGAGAAGTTGTAGTCGTAGGTGGTGTACGTAGGTCTGCTCTTATATCATTGTCTAACTTAGGTGATGACCAAATGAGACATGCTAAGTCAGGTCAATGGTGGGAGAATGA
>Ga0213863_10000967_pt1 | contig 21609 bp, 16 predicted proteins | sample PICome_8_FD_160128 | JGI IMG/M metagenome (GOLD analysis project Ga0213863, IMG submission 160128) | Coastal seawater microbial communities near Pivers Island, North Carolina, United States - PICO497 | ecosystem: Environmental > Aquatic > Marine > Coastal | place: USA: North Carolina... | reverse complement strand
TCATTGCCAACCGTTGGCGCCGGGCCACCCAGAGTGTAGGTAGTTTCGCGCTCACCGTTCTCAATCGTAGGAGGAACGAGACCAGCTCGCACTCTTTGGTTTGAGATCGGGTCTTGGAACGTAACCGAAGACGATTGCAGACCAGTCTGTACGATGGCAATGTTCGGTGCGCGGAACGACTGCGAGTAAGAGCCGCGAACCAACAGCGACTCTGTAGGACGCCAGCTCATCGCGATCTTAGGTGAGAGTTCACTGCCGATCTGGCCTCCGTAGTCTTCAAAGCGCAAAGCGATTTGAGTCTCTACATTTTCAATGAACGGCAATGAGAGTTCCATGAACGCTGCTGAGGTTGTGCGGCTGTTGTCGTAGTTGAACGCACACATCGCACATTCGTAGTTGTTACTGACGCGATGGAACTCGTTAGGCACGCCATTCTCGTCATAGCCGAGGATGCGGTTCTGCAGGCCCGGGTAGTGGAGTTCGTTAGCGATTTCCTTCGTGTTGCGATCGCGATACTGACCGCCTACCGCGAACTGCGCCGTGCCGCCCTTCATCTCGAACAGCTCGCCCGAAACGACAGCATCGAACACTGCTAGCTTGTTGCGCTTATCAACGCGACGCACGTCTTCGAGCATGTAATCCATAAGTGCAGGATCGTTGGCCACGTTAGGATTAGTCAGCTGCGAAAGATAAGGATTGTAGAACTGACAGCCGTCCTGACCATGGTTGTTACTTGTTAGGCCCAAAGAGACCGACTCGCGCGTGGTGAAAACAAACGCAGGGAAGAAGGTCTGGTTGAACGCGGCCGCATCGCTCGCCCACAGGTTAGGCAGGAAGCCAAAAGCGCCTGGTGCGCCAGCGTAGTCGAAGTCCGACACGCCGTTAGGCGTACAGTTCGGTCCACCCAAACCTAGTGCTGCAAGCTCGGTCTTCTCGCGATTGAAAGTGCGGTAGTTCTCTTCCATTGAAGATTCGCTGAACGAGTAGCCAACGTCGTAGCTCAGTTCGCGATCGAAGGCGTCGAAAGTGCCGCGCAGTCCCACTTGCACCGCCGAGCTCGATGTCTCGGTCGTATTTCCATCGCCGCCTGGGCGGAAGATGCCATTACGCACCTGTGACCACGTTGCGATACCTGGGCCGCCGTTTTCGCGCGAGAGCGGATGGTTGGGCATGTCTGCCGCCGTGGGAGGCGTGTTGCCCGCCACTGCCGCAAAGGCGCCGAGTTCTAGATAAGCACCCACTGGATTACCGCCGTGCGCACCCGGCGCAGGAAGGAAGATAGTGGGGCCGCGTGACTCGTTGTAGCCGCTGTCGCCGCGACCAATAGTCGATTCAGAGTGCTGGGCAAACGCATAGAACTCTGCGTTGTCGTTAAAGCGGTGAGAGAAGGTACCAGCAAAGCTGTCACGGACTGTTTCGAGTGCCGCGAACGACCATTCGGACACGTCCATCAAGCAGGCGCCGCCGGCCTGACCCTGGTTGTACCGACGACCACCGGGTTCCAGCAAAGGCCCGCCGTTGGGGTCGAAGGTGTTGTCGCATAGTGGGTCGGTCCAAACGGGGGCCATGGTGCCGCCCTGTGAAACGTTGCGGCCCATGATATCCATATTGAGCCAGTCCATCGGCGTAGGTGCGCCGATAGCGGCACTCGCAAAGAAGCCGCCGGTGGCACTTACGACGCCTTGAAAATCTTGCAGATCGGTATAAGCATTGGTTTCACGCACTGTTACCGGGTCGCGCTCAAAGCGCTCAGCCGATAGCACCAAGTTGGTGTCGCCGTCGCTGCTTGCCCAGCCCCAGATGGCGCTGACCGTTTGGTCATACTTCTCGTCGGCTTTTTGAACGCCTTGGATATCGCCGTAAAGCTCGAAGCCTTCGAAGTCGTCGCGCATGATGATGTTCACCACGCCCGCAACCGCGTCGGCGCCGTATAGTGCCGAGCCGCCGTCTGTTAGGACTTCAACGCGATCGGTCATAACGAGTGGAATAGAATTGAGGTCGACAAACTCGCCGCCGCTGCGCGTTGTCGCAGCCGCAGGCACCATACGCTTGCCGTTGATCAGCGTAAGTGTTGAGTTCTCGCCGAGGTTACGTAGGTTGACGTTGGCAGAACCGATGACCTGGGTATTGTCGCCGGAGCCGGGATTCGTGATCGAACCGGAGTTTACCTCGAGGTTCTTGATGACGTCCCAGATCACCGCAGCGCCTTGAGCCTCGATGCTAGAACGGTCTACAACTTGAACGGGTGATGGAGCATCCAGCGGCGATCCGCGGAGGAAGGAGCCCGTAACAACGACCTCTTCCACAGTGGTGTCTTGTGCCGTTGCCTGGAAACTGAGACCCGCCATGACGGCGAGTGTTAGCGCCCGGCGTGAGCTGGGGAAATTCCTGCGCATATGCTTACTCTCTCTAATTACGTTTGCATTTATTTTTTTATGCCCGCGGACTGCGTCTTTTGGTACTACAAGAGAGAATGCTTTATTCTCTTAACTCTAAGAACCCGCACATTTGCGCAGAGCGAGTCGACTATACAAGCATTTAATTCGCCGTTGCAACGGCTTTTGCGACTTAATCAGTGGCGAAAAGAACCTGGTTTTTGGGGGCTTAGCAGAGGTTAGCGCAGGGCTCGTCTGAGCTGATCGCGGTGGAAGCGAGAGGTGGCGTCGATATCACGAAGATAGCGACAAACACGCCGGGGCACATTGGTGCCGACGGGAGTCTCATTGCGGCACACGATGCGCTCCTCAGGGGCGACAGAGGCATTGTACTGAGCGACCTCGGCGTCGTTCGGCATACGCTCCTGCGCAGTGCCTTCGAGCTGGGAACAGGCGCCGAGCGAGCATGCGGCTACGACCGTAAAGACGCGAATGACAGGCAGTAGGTGAGTGCTAATATTCATTTTATTCAATTACTTATGCATGAATTCGACGGGTAGGGCTGATCGCTAGCCAGGGTTTGGAACAGCTCAGGACTCACCTTGTCGAAGCCAGTTGCCCAGCGTGTGTCTTGGGCTGAATGAGCTGTCTGAGCTGACTTGAGCGCCGCGAGATCAGTTCCGCCCACCTGAAAATGTGTTCTGGGCAGGCTGACGAGATCTACATCGTTATTCGCGGCGGGGCTCAGCCGCTGTTGTGCCGACCACTGCTTGTACGCCTGCGCGTAGAAACCCGCAGCCTCCTCCGCGCGGTCATTGAGACTGGCCCAGTCTCCGCGGTAAAGCGCGACACTTGCTGTGATTTGAGCGCTGTCCTGCTGCGAGTCGGCCGCCGTCAGGCACACGGTCTCGATGCGATCTAGCAGATCCATGCCTATTGCCAGGCTTGCCCGGCTTATCTCATTGCTCGAAAGCGACCAACCGCTCACGATCTCCCGGCCATCGGTCTTATATTGGTAGTTGCTGAGCCCGCGTTTATCGAGCAGGCGGTTCTCTAAATGCTGTAGCAGTAGGCCATCGTAAAGCCAAGGCACAAGCCGCGGGGAGTCTTCGCCCACGGTGGCCTCGATAAAATTGAGCGCCTGCCAGTTTAGGCGCTGAGCGCCGCTAAAATGTTTGGCGGGGGCGGGATTGTTGGGGTGGGCTGCAGCCTCGAGGTTCAGCTGGCGCAGGTCACGAATGATGTCGAGCTGCGAGCTTAGGGTTGAATCTTGGATCTGACCGAGAAGCCAGTAGAAGTGCTCGAGGCTCGTTTCGAGCTCGCTCCACTGGGCCGCTCGCATCTCTGCCCACATTAGTCTGCGCAGCGGCTCGAGTTGGGTTTGAGTGCGCAGCCCTTTATCTATTTTAAGCAGCTGAACCGCTTCGCGCAGCAAGCGCTGCGCATTCTCAAGCTCACCCTGCTCCAACGCGAGGCGGCCGAGCTCCAGGCGCGACTCAGCTCCCGCGGCTGCGAAATTATCCAGAGGCTGCGCGCAAACCGGCGCCGCTGCAAGGATCGCCGCCACTGCAGCGCAGCGCAGGATTCGATACGGATGCCGCCAAGGCGCTGTGCTAGTCCTGAAGGCTGTCATAAATAATGTCTGCCGCTATGCCGCGCATGTCAGCGGCGCCCGGGCGGGTGGCGCCCTGCGCTTGGATCATGCCAAGCCAGAACATGTCCTCGACAGGATCTACCCAGAACCAAGTCCCGGCTGCGCCGCCCCAATAGTAGGTGCCTGGGCTGTTGCGCGAACCGGCTTTTGAGGGGTCGGTAATAACCGCGAAATCGACGCCAAAACCTTGGCCTGGCTGGCCTTCGCTCGTGAGGCTGCCGCGCAGGTTTAGATCGTCGCGCAGGCTGTTAGTGCGCATGATTCGTATGCTTTCTGGTGTAAGTAAGCGTTCACCTTCTAGCTCGCCCTCGTTGACAAGCATCTGCAGGAAACGAGCGTAGTCGTGAGTCGAGGACACTAGCCCGCCACCGCCACTTTCGAGGCGCTCGGGGTCAAGGTAGCTGGGGCGATCGCTGCGGTGTGGGCGCTGTACGAGCCGATTACGCTCGCTATCCCAATTATGCACCTCGGCAAAGCGGTCGACGTCTTCGGCTTTCACGAAGAAGCGCGTGTCGCTCATCGCCAGCGGCGCGAAGATATTCTGTTCGAGGAAGTCCCCGAAGCGCATGCCGCTGAGTCGTTGGACAATGTAGCCCTGTATGTCTACCGAAATGGAATAAGACCAGCGTTCGCCGGGTTCGAAGAGTAGGGGTATCTCTGAAACCTTGGCGATCAGATCATCCAGATCCTCCGAGGCCAACACGCCCAGATCGCGGAACGCGGTATTGACCGGATCGTTGCCACTGAGGCCGTAACCGTAGCCGGCCGAATGGTTGAGTAGCTCGCGCATCGTGGGCTCGCGGGTCGGGGCGACGAGTTCCATATTGCCGTCTTCGTCGTAGCTGCTCATTATCTGCAGGCCAGCGAGTTCGGGCGCGTGCTTGCTGACGGGGTCGTCGAACTCCCACAGGCCCTGTTCGTGCAGCATCATCAGAGCGACGCCGGTTACAGGTTTAGTCATGGAGTAGATGCGGAACAACGAGTCCATTGTCATAGGGGCCTGATCGTCGACTCGCGCCAGGCCAGCGGATTCAAACGTCGCAACCTCGCCATTGCGAGCCAGGAGCCAGACCATGCCGGCAACGTCCTGATCGGCAACGATCTTCGCCATGGCGGCGTCTAATGCGTCGATTCCCTGCTCTGAAAAGCCAGCTGCCGCAGCGCCGGCTTCCTCTACTGGCCAGGTTTCGGCGCCGTGGCTGATGCCTGTGCCAAGCGCGAAGGTAAAGCCTGCCGTGAGTAGTGTTGATTTAAGAGCCGAGAGAGCCTGGCCGTGAGAACGTTGCTTTGTAGTAATCATTATTAGCGGTCTCCGATTGGGGCTAGAAAAAATGTTAGCGTGCCTTGAGTCTACGCTCGTCCCGCGGGGGAGGAAAGCTCGCGGGAGCATCGAAGCTGAACTGGTGTGGTCCGAAACGAGACAGTGCGCACCTAGCGCATCAGCTTCTCGAGTTCCTTACGGCTAAGCATGTCCATATCCCAATGGCTGGTGTGGCGGTCCTTGATCTCTTCGCGCAGCACCTTCTTTTTCTTACCCTGACTCGTCTTGTCTTCGGAGTCGGCGTTCGCAGCATCGCCTTGATCTTCAGAAGTCTCTTTCGCGTTATTCTCATTAGTCATACGTGATCCTCGTTTAAGACGTAAAAACCGTTGTGCCGAACCCAGTGAACCCTTGGGTATACGGTTTGTAATGGCGGGTAGTTCGGTTACACTTGGGCGCAATCCTCAAGCGATAAGGTATTGAACATGAAATTGAAAACGTTAATAGCTGCAGTCTCGCTCGCTGCCTTTGGTGCAGTCAACGCTGCTGACTACGAAGTGCCGCGCACTGAGTGGGACCAACCAGACCTGCAGGGTGTGTGGAACTTCTCCTCTAACATCCCCATGAGCCGACCCGCGATGTTCGGCAACAACGAATACATGACACAGGAGCAGGCGGACATGCTGGCTTCTTATGTCGAAAAGCAATACGAAGCATTAAATAATGACGGCGTCGGCGGCTACAACACATTCTGGGTTGAGCAAGCGGGTCGCGGCGATAACCTGCGCACGTCACTCATTACTTACCCTGAGAACGGGCAGGTGCCTGAGCGTGTTGAAGGCGTTGTTGTGCAGGTTGGCGGGCTCGGCCCCGATATCGAAGGTGAGCGCCCGGTACGCCTGGTGGTCGGCGGCATCGGTAAAGATTCGTATGAGGACCGAGGAATTTCTGAGCGTTGCATCGTCGGCTTCAATTCAGGCCCCCCCTTCACGCCAAGCATGTATAACAACAACGTGCAGATCGTACAGAGCAAAGACACTGTCGTGATCATGACTGAAATGATCCACGACGCGCGTATTGTGCCTCTCAATAAAGAAGCACACGTTGACGACGACATTCGTCTCTGGACCGGGGATTCGCGCGGCTACTGGGACGGCGACACGTTGGTTGTAGAGACACGCAACTTCAACGACCTCACGCAGAGCTTCAGCGTGTTCGGCAGCGCCAAGGATAAGTTCCTGACCGAGCGATTCACTCGCGTCGATGAATTCACTGTCGACTACGAATTCACGGTAGAAGACCCCAGCACGTTCAAAGACAAGATCGTCGCGCGCGTGCCTATGTCTAAAGTCGATGGCCAGATGTACGAATACGCTTGCCACGAAGGCAACTACGGTATGACAAACATCCTGCGCGGCGAGCGCATGGAAGAGGCGCGTGCCGCAGCCGGAGAGTCTGGCGAGTAGAAAGGTTTTGCCAAAGCTTACGCTTGGGAAACAAACCTTGAAGTTATTTGGGACATAAACCCAGGCATAAAAAACCCGAAGGCATCACCTTCGGGTTTTTTTTTGAGCGTGGGTTTTAGCCTGGGTCACAAATAGAGTTCCACGACGAGCCCTGGCGAGAGCTCATTCACATCGCCCTGAACTGTGCTTCAAGCCATGCTTTGTTCAGGCCGCGATCGAAGCGATCAATATTACTTTGGTAGCGGCTAGCGCGCCCGGCCTGTATCGAGCGGAGCCATAGCTAAACCTAGTGGGTATTCAGCGCACACAAAATACTGTATAAATAAACAGTATTTTGTGAAGACGCTATGAACCCCAATTCCCCTACAAATACCGTTGCGCGACTCTCCGCTGCAGGCGATGAGTCGTCCGCGGCCGTTAAACACGGCTCCGCGCGTGCGAGCCTTGATTGCAGCTCACCACCTCAGCCGGCCTATGCCGAGCTCCACAGCCGCTCAAATTTCAGTTTCCTACGTGCAGCGTCCTTTCCTGAAGAGCTTGTCGCGCGAGCCCACGAGCTGGGCTATTCGGCTTTGGCACTGTGCGATGAATGCTCACTGTCTGGTGTGGTGCGTGCTCATGTCGCTGCTAAACCCTTGGGCCTCAAATTGCTTATTGGCTCGCAGCTGCGTGTTAGTCGCTGTCCAGAGACAAAGGACAACGCAGCAGAAGGCCATGTTGATCTGGTGCTGCTGGCGCGCAGTCGACTTGGCTATGGCGAGCTGAGCCATCTGATTAGCTGTGCGCGCAGAGCTGCGCCCAAGGGCAGCTACCGTCTCGACCGAGCGCTGCTTGAGGAGCACCTGCCGACTGAATGCAGCGTGCTCTGGCGGCCTGATCTTGCGCAGGCCGAGGAGTATCTAATGGAGCAAGCAACGTGGCTGCAGCGGATATTTGGCAGCGGCGTGCGTTTGTCTGTGCAGCTGCATTTACGTGGCGACGACCGCGGCAAGCTCGCGCGCCTGCGAGAATTCGGCGCACGCGTAGGCATGCGGCTGTGCGCAAGCGGCGGGGTACTAATGCATGAGCCGAGTAGGCGCGTACTGCTCGATACCGTGACTGCTATTCGCCTTGGGCGACCCATCGCACAGCTAGGCTACGCCGCGCAGCCCAATGGCGAGCGTCATCTTCGCGAGCGTCACCGCCTCGCTAAACTCTATCCGCCAGACCTGCTTGCTGAAACCATAAGAGTCGCCGAAGAATGCGATTTCTCTCTGGATGAACTGCGCTACGAATATCCGCGTGAGCTAGTGCCGCCGCAGTACACACCTAGCGGCTGGCTGCGTGAGCTTACCGAAGCGGGCATTCGTGAGCGCTGGCCGCAGGGTGTGAGTCCGAAGGTGCGCAACCTTATCGAGCACGAACTTAGTCTGGTGAAAGAGCTGGGCTACGAGCACTATTTTTTAACCGTACACGACCTCGTTGCCTTTGCTCGACGCCAGCGCATTCTCTGTCAGGGGCGAGGCTCGGCCGCGAACTCGGCGGTTTGTTACTGCTTGGGAATTACCGAGGTAGATCCTGCGCGGGTTGAAGTGCTGTTCGAACGGTTTTTGTCGAGGGAGCGAAACGAGCCGCCGGATATAGACGTCGACTTCGAGAACTCTCGCCGCGAAGAAGTGATTCAATATATCTACGGTAAATATGGCCGCGGACGCGCTGCGCTGGCAGCGACGGTAATAAGCTATCAATCGCGCTCTGCGATACGCGATGTCGGTAAGGCATTGGGTTTGGACGACGCGCTCTTGGATCATTTGTCGAAGTCGATCTACTGGTGGGGTGAAAACTTAGAGGAACAGCTGGCCGACGCGCAGGTTGATAAGAGCGATGCAATTATCGCACTGCTGTTAGAGCTGGCAGGCCAGCTAATCGGTTTTCCACGGCACCTTTCGCAGCACGTTGGCGGGTTTGTGATTAGCCAGGGCCCGCTGACTCATCTCGTGCCCATAGAAAATGCAGCGATGGTGGATCGCACGATTATTCAATGGGAGAAAAACGATCTGGAAGCGCTCGGCTTGCTTAAGATCGATGTGCTGGCCTTAGGTATGCTGAGCGCCATACGCAAATGTTTAGATCTAGTAAGCGCCTACAGTAGCGAGCCGCTCACCATTCAAAAAGTGCCAGCCGAGGATCCTGCGGTTTACGACATGATGTGTGTGGGCGATACGATTGGCGTGTTTCAGATCGAGTCGCGCGCGCAGATGAGTATGTTGCCGCGCCTTAAGCCGCGTAGCTACTACGACCTTGTTATTCAGATTGCGATAGTGCGACCGGGGCCGATTCAGGGCGACATGGTGCATCCATATTTGAATCGGCGCAGCGGCAAGGAACCAATCAGTTACCCCAGCGAAGCCGTACGCTCGGCCTTAGAAAGAACCCTTGGTGTGCCGATTTTTCAAGAGCAGGTCATGCAGCTGGCGATGGTTGCCGCTGGCTTTAGCGGCGGAGAGGCTGACGATCTGCGGCGCGCCATGGCGGCATGGAAACGCAAAGGCGGTTTAGAGCCTTATCGCGACAAGCTCGTTAAAGGCATGCTTGAACGCGGCTATGAACTCAGTTTCGCCGAACAGCTGTTCCATCAAATCAAGGGCTTTGGTGACTACGGCTTTCCCGAATCACACTCGGCAAGTTTCGCGCTGATAGCCTACGTGTCCTCGTGGCTAAAATATTATCATCCCGCCGCATTCTGCTGTGCGCTGCTTAACAGTCAGCCTATGGGTTTCTATGCGCCGGCGCAGCTGATTAAAGACGCGCAGCGTCACGGCGTAGAAGTGTTGGCTGCGGACGTGAATCGCAGCTGGGCTACCTGTTCGCTAGAGCTGTCGACTCGCCTTGCAAATGGCGAGGTTAAGCAGACAACGGTCGTGCTCGGCCAAGCAGGTGAGGGCGTAGGTGATAGCAGCAACGATTCTAACGAGGATGCCGAGTGGGCAGCTGGGGTTTCGTTAAACGATGCTGTGAGAGCGGAAGGCAAGGCGAAAGAAGAAGAGGCAACAGCAGAGGGTGAAGAAGAGGAAGGCGAAGAGCGAAGCGGTAGAGAGCTGCAGAGCAGAGGCGCAGGTCAAGAGAATGTCGTAAGCCTAAACAGGAAAAGCAAAGGCTTTAGAAAGCGTAAAGCCGAGGCGGCATTTGAGGCGGCATCTGACGACAATCCTAAAGAGTCGAGTAAGAAGAGCCTGCGAATCGGCTTCAATTTAGTGAAGGGGCTTTCAGCTCAGGCGGCGCTAAGTATTGAAGAGGCGCGACGCGGGGGCGAGTTCACTTCTATTCAAGACCTTGTCTTTCGCAGCGGCCTGGATCGCGGCGACCTCGAAGCGCTGGCAGCGGCCGATGCGCTGCGGGGACTTGCGGGCGATAGACATCGAGCCTTCTGGCAGGCGGCGGGGGTAATTACCGTACCTCGATTTATGAAAAACTCGTCGGCGAAGGCCGGCAGTGTAGAGAGCGTTTCGGAGAAAGGGGCCTTCGGAGCAAGTTCTGCAGTGGCGGCTTCAGGTGGCTCCATAGAGAACTCCAAAGAGAAATCTAGAGAGCGATCAAACAAACAATGCCACCTATGGGAGAGGACGCACAGCCGATTTATTTAGCGATGCCGCGCTTGGCGACAGCGATTTTGGCGTCGGGGTTATGCTGCCAATCGCGAGTGAGGCGCAGAATGTTGCAGGGGATTACGCCTCTACCGGCTTTACCTTGCGCCGTCATCCCGTGGCGCTGTTGCGCGAGCATCTCGACCGCTTTGCTGTCGCCCGCTCTTCGCAGCTGCCGACGCTGGGTAATGAGCAGCGTGTCAAAGCGGTGGGTCTGGTCACCTGTCGACAGCGACCGACGACAGCTTCGGGAGTCACCTTTCTTACCCTCGAAGACGAAGACGGGCATATGAACATCGTCGTATGGCCAGCGCTAGGCGAGCGCCTGCGGCCCGTTGTTAGGCAGGCGATGCTAATGGGCGTGGTTGGCAAAGTGCAGGAGAGCGATGGCGTTGTGCATCTTATCGCCGAGCATCTCGTAGATCTTTCCGACTGGCTTAGCGAGTACTCGCTGTCGTCTCGGGACTTTACCTAGCCCTTCTGAAACCCAATAGCCCTGAAACCCAACACCCCTGAAATTCAACACCCGTGAAACCCGACATCACTGGAGCTCAGCATCCCTGTTTCTGTGAGGCTGTAGACTTCTAGATTAGTAAGGCAACTGGTGGGGGTGCCTTCGTATTTGAATGCGTTTCGAATGGCCTCGCACCTTAGGCGAAATAACCATGCAGATACCAATGGCGTTCGCCTTCGCGTTCGCGATAAATCCACAGGCGGCTGCCACCGCTCTCCCGTGCCACGTAGTAATCTCGACACACTTCAGTGCCGGACCACCAGCGCGACTCAATGCGCTCGGGCCCGCTTAGCAGGGTGATAGCCTGCTTATGAAAAAGACTGCCGCGGCGCAAACTGAGCTGCACTGGTTCGTCTAGCAACCACAGCGGCCGCGGATTGGTCGGAGTGGCCTGTGGCTGTGCGCTAGAGCTTTCGGTAACAAGCGGATAGCTTGCGTATTTTCCAGGGCGCTGTGTCGCGCTCGCATATTCGGGGCCGTGTTCGGCGATCGTAGCCAGCGCTTTGACCTGCTCTCCTCCCAGGCGCGCCTGCAGGCGCTCCATAAACTGACCCAAACTTGTAGCGGCACTGTCGGTATTTTTTACCTCGTTGCTGCCAATCAATAGCGACTCGCTATGGCTCATAAAGGCATCGAACTGGGTTACTTCTAAACGCAGCGCCGTCACCGCAGCTGGAATTTGAAGATTATCGAAATGGGTGTCGACCAGCATCATCAGATGCTGCTGCGAACGGCTCGCCTGTCTCAAACCCACGTCTAGCAGCGTTGCCTCGCGGCGCTCATGCAGTAAAGAGAGTTTCACGCTGCTCGCACAGAGTTCACGATGGCGGAGAAAATCACACAGCTGCGCCAGCATTTCGTCCACCACTGGCCGCAGCAGGCCAAGATTTTCTACCTCGTAAGGGAGTTCGTAGGAATGTACGAAGGCCGGCGGGGGCAGGTAGTTTTTTATCGGCTCGGGAGCTTTGCCAAGCGCCTTGTTGATAAGCGTAAGAAAGTCGCTGCCAAAGCGGCGCCGCAGCCCTGCAGGTGGCAGGCGCCAGAGGTCTGCAAGCCTGCGCACGCCCATGTTGATGAGCCTGCGCTGCGCCTCGGGCTTAAGCTGTAGAGTCTCTAGGCTTAGCTGACCGAGCGCTGAGCCGAGGTTTTCTTTGCGATACACCAGCGTGTTGCCGCCGCCACGAGCCAGTAGCAGGCTGCCCTCCACGGTTGGGCAGGCGGCATAGCTGAAAGCGGGGGGCTCGTACGTGGTGTCTTCGCTTCCTTTGTTTGCCCCATTTTCACTAGCGTCAGTGTCGTCGATGTTTTCCCGCGCAGCTTCGCGCTGCTCTAGCTGGCGAGGCTGAGCTAGTTCTGCAAGCAGCTTCTCTACCTGTTGACGGTATTGAGTATGCAGAGACTCCGCTCCGCCGAAGTAGTTAAGCCCGCTGCGAATCTCGAAAACCAAAGCCTGGGGATGAAGGCTGATCGCCGAGCTGAAGGCCTGAGACAGCTGAGCGAGCCGTTCGAGGCAGTGTGTCTGTTCGTGTTCCGGCAGCGCGGCCAGATGCGGCAAGTACAGGCAGTACCATAGGCTGCCGCGACGGGTAGCCTTGAGCTTTGAGGCACCGGTTTGTTTGGCTGTGACGATCGCCGGCCTGGGTCTTTCAACCTTGGGTCTTTCGACCTCGGCTCTCTCGGCGCCGGTGTCAGCTTCGGTTTCGGTTTCCGGTGCGTGGGCGTTTTTTGCGCCGTCTGGGAGGCCGTGTAGGTTCTCTTTAGCCTCTCTATCCTCTCTGCTCTCTCTGTTTTCCAAGTTCTCTGAGTTGCGTGAGCTCTTCAAGCCGTCTGTACCTACTTTTACAGTCGCAGGGCTTGGCGATGCGGTGTTCAAACCCTGAACACCATTTTCTACCTGCTCTGTTTGTTGCTCTCTTGGCTGCTGCTCTGGCTGCTCATCATGTTGGGGTTGCTGCTGTCTTTGCTGAGAAGGTAGCGTGTTTTCCTGCTGCCGTTGGGCAAACGCGCGCTGAGTCTTTGGCCGCAGCGCAGCCTTGCGCGTGTCGAGCTGGGGAAGCAGAGTGAGCTGTGTGGTACCGGTTGACTTAAGCATCGCCTACGACCTCTCTCGGTTTGCCTTCTGATGGCTTTGACTTTCTCATCGGTCTCTCTTCGCTGCCTTGCGCTGCGATCTTCTTCTTGTGGCCTTGTTTCTGTGAGTCGCCTCGGGTTCTTTCTTGGCCCTTGTCTTGGCCCCTGTCTTGGCTTTTCTCTTTACTCTTCTCTCGGCCCTTATCTCGCCCCGCCTCTAGGTCCTTGCCTTGGTTTTGCTCTTGGCCTTTTTCCCTATGCTTTTGTTCGTCCTTTTCTCTGTCTTCTTCGCGATTTTCCTGTCGATCCGCATCTGGATTGCTTAAGGGGGCGCCGGGCAGGTCTCTAAGCTGCAGGCGCAGGCTGCTAGGCTTAAAACTCCCCCGAGCCTTGAGGATATTGATGTCTAGATATTGTTGGTCATTCTCCGTAAGGCTCTCTATTTCTAGCTTCATAGACGAAGGTGAGTGTTCACTATTGTTCCTCATGAACAGCACCCCTATAGCCTTGCCGGTAACCGCCGCCAGCTGTAAGCGACGCAAGGTACGCTGAGCCAGCTGCCCTTGCCAGGCAAGCATGAGACCGCAGTGCGGTGTCTGCAGGGCTCGTTCCATACACCAAAGAGCGTCCTTGCTCGTCATCGATCCTTCACTTATTAAGACCGGCGCGTCAGGATTCTTCTTCCCGTCAAATTGCTTTTGTTGTGCAGCCACCACCAGCACGCGGCGTAAATCGATACCCGCCTGAGCCAGCCCCGGCGCATAGGGGGAAAAGGGTGGAGCTACCCAAAGCACCCACAGACCCTTAGCGATGAGCGCGCGCATAAGAGGTAGGAAGAGCTGGAGCTCACCGACCCCCGGCCGCCGGTTAACGACCTCGATGAGCCCTTGGCGAGACCATCCGCCGCCTGGCAGCAGTGAGTCTAGACTCGTGAAACCCGTGCTCAGACAGTCTTGCTCGGCATAGCCTTCGTGGTAGCCACCGCGCCAGAGATTCTTGGTGCTCTGCAGCAGCTGCTCGATGCTAGGTCCCGGGATAACTACTGGCGCTTGATTAGGCTGGGCTATTTCACTTTCTGCCTTGCCTTTAGTCTCATCTCCCGCTGTTTCTTCGCCAGCCTCTGAGCCGTTGTCTACGTCGCCAGCGCCAGCTAGATCGGCTATACCTTCTATACTTTCTATACCGCCGACACCTTCAAAACTGCCAGCACCGCTCACTCCGCTTGCCCGGAGCTTGCCTACCTGAGGGCTGATATAGGAATTCGCTGTGTCTTTCACGCCTAATGCCTCGGCACGTAGAGTCAAATACTGTTTATTTATACAGTATTATAGCCGGTGTTTTCAGACAAGCAAGCAGAGAAGTGAAATAGGCTTGTGGCGCTGGGGCAGGGGACTTTAACTAGGAAGTCTAGAGAGGCATGGAAACCGGAGAGGTAGAGAGATACGCGAAATCGAGAGGCTTGAGAAATAAGGAGATAGAGAGATCGAGAGCCAAAGAAAGCCAAAGAAAACCAAAGCGCCTAAACCGCGCCCAATAAACCCAAACCACCCGCAACAGCCAAAATAAAGCCTACACCGTGAAGCCGAGCAGCTGACTGGGAGTCGCAATAGCCTGCAGCGGCACATCCCAGTCTTGGCGTGCTAGCGGTGTTTCGCTGATCTGGCAATCATGGGCGGCGCCAACGAGAAGAGGGTGAGAATCGCTCTGACCTTGAGTGGTGAAGGCAAAAGCTCGGTCGTAGAAGCCCTTGCCCATGCCGAGGCGAGTGCCGAGGGCATCGCAGGCCACGAGGGGCAGGAATACGAGATCGAGTTCTTGCGGTGCAATCTCTACAGCGGCACGCAGAGAAGAATCAGGCTCAAACAGGCCCCAGCGATTCTGGATTAGCTCGCTTTTTTCGCCGTGGTAAGCCAAAAAACGCAGAGAGAAGTCCTCGGGGTTGGCGACAGGTAGAAAGCAGTGTTTCCCCGCATCCAGCGCGTTCGCGATAAGCGGCTGCAGGTCTAGCTCGCCATCGGCGGCAACATAAAACGCGATCGACTCGGCATGATGAAAGGCAGCCGAAGCGCTCAGTTGCTGCGCGAAAGACAGCGCGGCGGCGTGTTGCTGCTGTTGGCTGAGCGCACGTCGCGCGGCCCTGTAATGGGCACGTAGCGCGGCGGCGGTGTCGGCAACTGAGTTCATGTGTCTTGGCTCGATACGGAACGCGAGAGGTGGCTGAGAAAGGCCGTAGGATACGAAAGGCAGCTTGAGAAAGCCACGCGGCCGCTGAAATCCTCCGCTGATTTCTCCAGCTACAAGCAGAAAGAGGAAGTGCGGAGGGGCGCTGCAAAGGGCGGCGTCACAAAGGCTTTCAAGGCAACGGGTGCGGCAGAGGCGAGGCCTCTTCAGCAGGGCAAGCATAGAGTAAAAGCACAAAGTAACAGTGTAAAAATGAGCGTCGTCGAGCGGACAGAGCAAAACCAACAGGCGGCGAGTTTTGGTCAGACCAATAAGCGAGTGCTATGGCGCGGGATGACGTCAGAGAAGGCAGTCCGAAATTCAGGTGAAGCAACGAAAGTTTTTATTTCTAGAAGCCAAGCGAGAAGCAAGAAAGCGCCAAGTGAGGTGCAAGAAAGAACGATGCGAGGAACAAGAAAGAGCCACGCGAGAAGCAAGAAAGAACCAAGCGAGAAGCTAAGAAAGAACCAAGCAAGAAGTTAAGTAAGAGAGGTGAGGAAAAAGAAAGAGTCAGGCAGTAAGCGGAAAAAGAAGCCCCCCGAAATACCGCTACCAAAGTTGCCCTGAACCGAAAGGTTCAGGTGGTGGCTCTCGCGATGCATAAGGCTTTCCGTCTAGCGGACATGCACAACAACACCTAGACGAGAATCCTCCGAGGTTACAGATATCGGCTCAAGAACACATTTAGCTGGCGAGTATCCTAGGGAACTTGGTCGGCAGTATAGCCTGCGCGCAGAGAGCGCGAAAGACAAACCGCGATTTAAAGTTCGAGCTGGCGAGAGCCTGCAAGGGCGGCGTCTATCTTGTCTTCGAGGCTGCGAAGCTGGAGTGCGCTCGCTTGGCGAGTTTCGTTGATGAGCAGGTTTTTGCGCAGCATGTCGTGCGTGATATTTAGCGCGGCCATGACTGCGATTTTCTCGGCGCCATGAATATTGCCGCGCGACTTAATCGTGCGCATGTTTTCATCCAGATAGCGCGCCGACTTCATAAGCGCTTCCTGCTCCGAAGGCGGACAGTTGATCTGATACTCTTTGTCGAGAATCTTAATCTGTACGGCGGTGGGTTGTTCGCTCATAGGTCTTCTCTGACGAGTTCTTCGTAGTGGCAGCTGTAGTGACGGTTGTAGTGCTAGAAACTGGCCGTAGCCACCTAGGCTTCATTCATCGCCTTGAGGCGAACAACTATAGATTCGAGTTTCGCTTTCGCTTCTTTGTTTTGTGTAAGGAGCTGGCGGCGCTCGATCTGCCAGTTGTCGGCGGTGGCGCGAAGCAGCTGGTTCTCGGTCTTAAGCGTCGCGCACAGCTCGATGAGGTCGTCGACCTTGGCGCTCAAGGAGTGAAAGCGATCTTCGTTCATGGTGAGATTTCGCCGTAAAAACTACAAAACAAGAAGGCTAAAGCAAAGACTTAGGCTCGACAGTCGAGAGGGATTCGAGCTTTAGCTGGCAGTTCGCTAACTATAGAGCCGCCGTGATAAAGGGTCAACACGCCTGCCGGAGTGAACCCGGCCAAAAAGGCAGGTCATCGCCAGGACAGCTAGGCAGCTACAGCCAGCCAAAGAGGCATTAGCAAGCACGCAGAAGTTCGACTCAAGCACGCTTTGCTCTTAGACTATTCACCGCAATTCAATCCCAGATTCTCACGAGGTAGACATGGGCTTAACCAGCACCGAGTTCAAACGCCGCCGCACCGATCTCATGGCGCAGATGGAGGCAGGCAGCATAGCCCTTATCGCCGCCGCTCCGGCTCGCCAACGCAGCAACGACACAGACTACTACTACAGGCAAAACAGTGATTTCTATTACCTCACAGGATTCGAGGAGCAGGAGGCGCTGCTCGCACTGATCCCCGGCCGCAAGCAGGGCGAAACGGTGCTGTTCTGTCAGGAAAAAGACAAGCTCAAAGAGCTCTGGACTGGCAGGCTCATGGGCCCCGAGGCAGCGCAGGTCGAGCTCGAGCTCGACGACGCTTTTCCCATAGCCGACATAGACGACATTCTGCCGGGGTTAATCGAGGGGCGGGAGCGCGTTTATTATTCGATGGGGCAGGACAGCCGCTTCGACGAGCGCGTGATGGAGTGGGTAAAGGTGATTCGCGCTAAAGCTAAGCTCGGCGCGCAGCCGCCGGGTGAGTTCCTCGTGTTAGATCATCTGCTACACGAGCTGCGGCTGATTAAGAGTAAGGCCGAGATAGAACTCATGCAGAAGGCAGCTGAGATTTCCGCCGAGGGACACCGCCAGGCGATGGCCGTGTGCGAGCCGGGTATACGAGAGTACACAATGGAAGCCGAGCTCAATTACGCGTTCATGCGCGGCGGCAGCAGGGCGCCGGCCTATTGCTCCATCGTTGCCGCAGGGGACAACGCCTGCATCTTGCACTATGACCGCAATGACGACGAGGTAAAAGACGGCGATCTTATTCTCATCGACGCCGGCTGCGAATATCAGTATTACGCGTCGGATATCACCCGCACCTTTCCCGCCAGCGGGACATTCAATCCGCAGCAGAAAGCGATCTACGAATTGGTGTTAAAAGCACAGGATGCCGCTATCGCCGCCGTGCAGCCCGGCGCCGCATGGGATGCGCCGCACAATGCCTCGGTGAAAACCATTACCCAAGGCTTGATCAAATTAGGGTTGATTAAGGGCACCTTGGCGCAGGCGCTTAAGGCTGAAGCCTATCGCGACTTCTACATGCACCGCGTCGGCCACTGGATCGGTATCGACGTGCACGACGTGGGCGATTACAAGATCGACGGCGAGTGGCGACTGCTGGAGCCGGGAATGGTCACTACGATTGAGCCGGGCATCTACATTGCGCCGGACAATAAGAAGGTGCCACAAAAATGGCGCGGCATCGGTGTGCGTATCGAAGACGATGTTCTGGTCACAAAGAAAGGCAATCGCGTTCTAACCACGGGTATTCCAAAGACCGTCGACGAGATAGAAACTTTTATGGCCAAGGCGCAGCAGGCGCGGGCTGCGTAAGCGCAGTCTGCGCGGGGAAAAATCATGCCGGTAACGCTGCAGAAAAACTACGATGTCTTGATTGTCGGCGGCGGCATGGTGGGCGCGACGCTGGCTTGCGCGCTCGCTGCTAATCCGGCCACTGCGCAGCTTTCTGTTCTTGTTGTCGAGACTCAGCCTTTGCCGTCCACCGCAACCCAGCACGCTGCGCATCGAAGTTTCGATAGCCGCTCAACCGCGCTGTCGGCTGCGTCGCGCGAGCTGCTTCAACGCTTTGGTCTTTGGGATTCGGTAGAAGAAGGCGCCTGCCCAATTCAACGCATTCATGTCTCCGACCAAGGCCGTTTCGGCAAGACCACGCTTAACCGTGAAGACTTCTCGGAATCAGCACTCGGCTATGTCGTAGAAAACGCTGTGTTCGGTTCGGCCCTCGCGGCCAGGCTTGACTCCATGGAGCGGTGCCAGGTTTGTGCTCCCGCCGCGGTCCATTCCGCAGTGCCGATTGGCGCGGGTATGCGCGTAGAAGTGCGTCTTGAGGAAAGTGACGAGGCTTTTGAAATCGACACGAAGCTGCTTGTCATCGCCGAAGGCGGGCGCTCGACGCTGTGCGATCAGCTGGGTATTGCACGCAGCAGTCACGATTACGAGCAGCACGCGCTTATCGCGAATGTCGCACTGAGCCGTCCGCACGAAGGCGTCGCCTTCGAACGGTTTACGAATACTGGCCCGCTCGCCTTGCTGCCTCTCCTGCCGGCCGAGGGTGAGTCGCGGGCATCTCTGGTTTGGACGCTGGCCGGCGAAGACGCACAAGCCTTTAGCGAGCTCGACGACGAGAAGCTTTTAGCTCGGCTACAGGAAAAATTCGGCTGGCGACTCGGACGTTTTGCGCGCATTGGTAAGCGCGCGATCTATCCGCTTCGCCTTCAGCTTGCCCAAGAGCAGGTTCGGCCACACACGGTTTTGCTCGGCAATGTCGCGCACACGCTGCATCCCGTTGCGGGGCAGGGCATGAACTTGTCATTACGCGATATCGATGCGTTAGTTGCGATGCTGGCTGAATCAGAGGCAGGGCAAACGAGCGCAATCGCGAGTAGCAGCCTGGGTTCGATGGCTCAGCTAAACCGCTATCTCAGCGCGCGCGAAGACGATCAGGACCTGATGGTTGCAGCAACCGACGGCTTGACGAAATTATTTTCTAGCGACGCGCAAGCCAAGGTGTGGCTGCGCAAGGCAGGGCTTCTGTCACTCGAATTGCTGCCGACGCTGAAGACTCGTTTCGGCACAAGAGCGATGGGATTCGATTGAAAATTTCTTACTAATAAAAAGGCAGGGCGCACCGAAGTAGATGCGCCCTGCCTTTTTTTTGATTCTAGCGCAGAGCGGCGCGAATCGCTTCGATGCGCTTGCGGTTTGCGCCTAGGTCGCTGTAGCCCAAACGCGAAGCCGAGCGCACATGAGTGACGCCAGCTACGGGCTCATGCAGAAACTCCACGTCGTCTACATAGCCCATAATCGCGCTAGTAAATTCTGCGTAGAGATAGTTCTCGTTCGCCTCGACGATGTTCGCTTCGTCCAGCCCTACTAGCACTTGCTCAACCTGAGCGAGGCTTGCGGAAAGCGGGGCGATGCCGTGCTGCTCGCTGCTGGCGAAGCTTGAAACACAGTTGGGTGATTCAGGGCAGGCGGTGAGTTCACCGTTTTGCACGCCAATATTGCTAGGCGGCTGGCCGGCGCAAGCGCCGAGGAAAGGGAGTATCGCGAAGAGACTTTTTTTCATGGTTTTCTCAAGTATGAATGGGTTAGCACTTTAGTCCCGACGACACTGCGACGGGCCTCAGAGAGACTTCGACGGGCTCGGGAGTTAAGAGACGACAGTCATTCCTAGCCAATCAGCGATCAGCGCGGGCTTTTCTTCGCCATCTATTTCTACCGTTACGCTGTGCTTAAGCAGATAGTTGCCCGGCTTTTTTTCTTCAGCGCTCGCAAGCGTGAAACGTGCGCGAATTTTTGCGCCAGATTTGACCGGGTTTAGAAAACGCACTTTGTCGAGGCCGTAATTAATTCCCATGACGGTATTCTCGAGCTTCAGGCCGCCGCCCATTGAGCTCAGCATGCTAAGCAATGACAACGTGAGGAATCCGTGAGCGATGGTTGTGCCAAAGGGAGTCTGCGCTGCGCGCTCGGCGTCGAGGTGAATGTATTGATGATCGCCGGTGGCATCGGCGAACTGATTAATTCGCTCTTGGTCTACCTCAACCCAGTCGGTAAGCCCGACCTCTTTGCCTATGTAGTCCTGCAGTTGGCTTGCGTTAATTGTGTTGCTCATTGGCTTGGTCCTGTTATCTCGAATGACGGTTCTGAGTCTAGCAGCAGTCCCCGCGCTCGCCTAGCTCTCACAAAGCTCGCACCTAGCCCTCACCTGCGCGTTTCCCGCGGCTCACCAGCCCTTCATCAAGACAGGAGCCATAGCTAGTTGCTAGGCGGCGCTCTATAATCGCTCCATGAGTTCAAACCCATCAGCGGCTTCGCCCACCACTCAACCCGACTGCGATATTCTTATCGTGGGGGCCGGACTCGTGGGCGCGAGTCTCGCGCTGCGCCTTGCTGAGAGTGGTCTGCGTATTGGCCTGCTCGACCGAGGCACTCTCACCGCCGCTGCGGCCAAACCGCAAAACTCGGGGGGGTCGGGTTTCGATCCTCGGGTTGTTGCACTGACCGCTCGCTCGCAGCAGCTTCTTGAACAACTGGGGGCATGGGAGCTATTAAAAGAACAGCGACTTTGCCCCTATAAGCAGATGCGCGTATGGGAAGAGGACGGCACCGGGCAGGTAGAGTTTACTGCGCGGGAAATACATGCACCGGCCCTTGGCACGATTGTCGAAAATTCACTGGTACTCGAAGCGCTCATGGCGCGCCTGCATGCGAGCCGCGAGCAGGCCCTCTTGCAGCGGCGCGATGCCGTTCGTTTATACGCCGAGCGCAGCGTGACCGCGCTGGAACGCAGCACGACGGACGGCAGACCAGTCACAACTCTGCGCTGCGACGACGACAGCGCGATCTCGGCGCATCTCGTGGTCGCCGCCGACGGTGGCAATTCTCGCCTTCGTGAATTGGCAGGATTCGAGACTCGAGAATGGGACTACGGACAGAAAGCCATCGTCACCACGATTCGCACGCAGCAAACCCATGCGCTCACCGCACTGCAGAGGTTCTTAAACACCGGCCCGCTCGCGTATTTACCCCTCGCCGACAGCGCTGATGAGCCGCTGGGCGAGCACTGCTCGATCGTCTGGTCTGCAGACTCTGGCCGCGCCGACGAGCTGATGGCGCTAGACGATCAAGACTTCGGTGCTGCACTGAATACGGCAATGGAAGGCGCTTTCGGTGGTGTGGTTTCGGTAGACAAGCGCATTGTGTTCCCGCTGCGTCAGCGCCATGCTAAGCGTTACGTGCAAGACAAT
>Ga0213863_10000961_pt1 | contig 21658 bp, 24 predicted proteins | sample PICome_8_FD_160128 | JGI IMG/M metagenome (GOLD analysis project Ga0213863, IMG submission 160128) | Coastal seawater microbial communities near Pivers Island, North Carolina, United States - PICO497 | ecosystem: Environmental > Aquatic > Marine > Coastal | place: USA: North Carolina... | reverse complement strand
GGGTTAGACATGCGACAAAAGCTGTCTATAGTAGGTAAGCTAGTAGGTAGATCTAAAATTTCTGAAAATGAAATATATGACGCTATGCTTCTTATTAATGACAGTAAAATTAAAATAACAGTAGCTAGACTTGCAGACGCTCTTAAGTGTTCAACAAGAACTATATACCGTAACATGAGTAACGAACTTAAAAAAGAAAAAGAATTACTTAATCAACAATTATGAAAAAGTACAATGTACAAAACTATATAAGGTATAAAGAAGACCTGAAGCGATCTATGCCGGTTGATAAATTTTACGATTATTACACTCGTGATGAACTTATAATAAAGTTTATGCCACTTGTGGAAAATTTAGCTCGTAAGTTTTCAACAACGCAGCAAGCATCAGGCGTAATGACTATAAATGATCTAATACAAGAAGGTAATAAAGCTTTAACTTTAGCGGTTGACAAGTTAGACTGGGACAAGCTTATTGACTCAGAAGATATTGAAAAAACATTAAAGTCATTCTTCGCTAAACGAATAAAAGGTGCTATCCGACGAGCAATAGACATAAACAGAGGAGACATGCGCATACCTGAATATAAGCTAACTGAAATTAGAAAAAACTTTGGTAAAGATAAAAAAGTTGTTGAAACATTTTTTAACCAAATATTTTTATCAATAGACGAAAAATTTAATGCAGAGGAAGACAACCCCCACTTTGAAATTGAAGATAGATCTGAGCCTTATAATATTGTTATATTAAATACTTATTTATTAGGAATAATGTCTAAATATTTATCTAAAAAACAATACGAGGTTATTAGATTATCTTATGGATTAAATTGCGAAAAGCATTCTGCAAAAGAAATTGCTGAAAAATTAAATATAAACGGAGTATCAAATTACGTTAGAGTATCAGAAATAAAAAAGTCTGCAATTGAAAAATTAATAGACGAAGTACCTGCTGAAAACGTGATTGATTACTTGTAAATCAATAACCTAATGTGTAATTATATTAATATACCAAAACAATAAACCATATGACCATAAACGAAAAACTGGCTACAATCCAGACAAAGTTTAAATCGAAAAAAAGTAGATTTAACTCATTCGGCAAATATTACTTCAGATCAGCCGAAGACATTCTCGAAGCAACAAAACCCTTTCTATTAGAGTTGGGAGTAACAGTAACTATTGATGAGCAATTAGTTGAATCAGGTGGTATACCTATAATTTGTTCTACAGCTACAGTTAGTGATGGCGAAAATGCTATACACGCTTCAGCTTTAGTTGGTGTAGATTTGAACCAAAAAGGTATGCAAGTACCTCAACAGTTTGGATCAGCTTCGAGTTATGGAAAAAAGTACGCTTTAGGTAATCTATTCCTAATAGACGATACACAAGATAGCGACGCCGCTAATAAACACGGCAAAGAAGCAACGTCCACGTTAACATCAATAAAAGATCCTGCATTTGCTAAAGCAAAGGATTACGTTAAATCAGGAGGAAAGCTTGAAGCTATTAAAAAGAAATATAAATTAAGTGCAGAAGTTGAAAAAGCACTAACAACACTATAATGAAGAAAGAAGAGGCTATTGAAAAGTTAAGAAATGATGAAAACTATTATGGCAAGTTTGGTAAACAATACTTATCTAATAGTGATATATCAACTCTATTAACAAACCCTTTAGCGCTCGGTGAACCATCAAAGCCATCAGCAGCGTTTTTAGTTGGCGGCTACTTTCACACAGCAATACTTGAACCAGACAAACTGAAAAAGTATAAAGTAATAGAAAGTTCTACGCGGAATACCAAAGCGTATAAAGAGATTTCAGGTGGAGAGCTTTGTCTTTTACAAAAAGAAGTAGATCATATAGAATTAATGACAGACAAGATGTTGGAAAACGATGTTTGTCGTAGTTTAATACGAGGTGCTAATGTAGAATACGAAAAGCCTGGAATTACAACACTCGAAGATTTACAATGGAAAGGTAAAGCTGATATTGTTAATCACGAGGAAGGATTAGTTATTGATTTGAAAACAACCGGGGATATTGAAAAATTTCGCTGGTCAGCTTCAAAATACAATTACGACTCACAAGCTTACATTTATAGTAAATTATTTGGTTATGAAATGTTGTTTATAGTTATAGACAAAACGACGCACCAAATAGGAATATTTGATTGCTCACCTGAGTTTTATCAGCGTGGTGCAGACAAAGTTCAACAAGCGGCAGAGCAATATAAATTGTTCTTCCAAAACCCGGATTTCGATCCAAAAAACTATTTTATTAATAAAACCCTTTAAAAATGGCAAGAACCAGAAAAAACCAAACAAAAGTTTGTTCAGTAACAGGAATGGAAACTAGTGTAAATAATTTTTATGCAAATCAAAACCATGTAAAAGCCGTAGACAACTTAAGGCGGAATAGCGGCGCAACTAAAGAGCAGTTGCAAAGAATGTTTAATCAGATAAATCAATATGTATAATGGCAAGTATAATTAAAGCGAGTATCAATTTATCGGAAATCCCGGCAGACAAAATCATCACTGGTAAGAAAGGTAAATACTTACCTATAACAATTACAATCAATGATGAGCCAGATCAGTTTGGTAATCAAGGCCCTATTGTTGTCTCGCAAACAAAAGAAGAGCGAGAAGCTAAGCAAGGTAAAACTTATTTAGGAAACGTTCAAGTAGTATGGACTAACGGTGACAATGTTGCCGCTGCTCCAAGGCAAGACCAACCAGCTCAGGCAGCTCCGGCTCCTGCGCCTGCAGATGATCTACCGTTTTAATTCCGACCGTCACCATTTTAAAGTCAAAACACTTTACTGGTGTGAGATATGTGGGAAAAGTGTATCGGAAGAAGAATATGACTTCTGCGATATATGCCCCGACTGTAGAGACGGAGATTAACAATTAAATTAAATTAAATGCAGACAACAGAGATCAATGGATTTGTTATTGACGAGTTCAATATACATAAGCTTGAAGAAGGCAAGAGACAGGGTATATGCCCTCTTTGCTCTCCTGATAGAAAACCTAAAAATCAAAAGGCAAAATGTGCGTCTTATGATTGGGAACGGGGTCTCGGTACTTGTCATAATTGTAACAAATCATTTCAATTACATACTTATCAGCGTAAAGGTAAAGCTGAAAAAGTATATGTTAAACCTGAAACCCCAAAGGCTTTGCCTAGTGTCGGAAGTAAGGTTATTGAGTGGTTTAAAACTCGTGGTATATCTCAGGAAACCCTTATCAATTTAAAAGTTGATGAGGGTCCTGAATATATGCCTCAGACCGGTAAAACCGAGAATGTAATAAAGTTCAATTATTTTATGGGCGGTGAATTAACAAATGTTAAATACCGAGACGGGAGAAAGAACTTTAAATTATATAAGGGTGCTGAAAAAGTATTCTACAACATAGACAGTATAGTAGGCTATGAATATTGTATCATAGTTGAAGGCGAGATGGACGTGTTAGCTTTACACGAGGCTGGTATTGAAAATGCAATATCAGTTCCTAATGGAGCAACACTTAATACTAACAACTTAGATTATTTAGACAATTGTATAGATTATTTCGAAGACAAGGAAAAAATTATATTGGCCGTAGATTCAGACGAAGCTGGTCAAGCCTTGCAAGCAGAGTTAATTAGAAGGTTAGGATCAGAAGTATGTTATTTAGCTACATTTGACGATTGTAAAGATGCTAATGAATATTTAATAAAATATGGAAAAGAAAAACTGGCAGAGCGTATTAGCAGGGCAAAACCGGTACCACTTGAAAATGTCACGACATTTAGGGACATTGAAGATGAAGTCACGGACTTTGTTCGTAACGGGTTTAAACCTGGATTTCAAATTGGCTTGCAAAATTTTGATGACATCTTTTCAACTTATACTGGTCAGTTCATTACTGTTACTGGTATTCCAAGCAGCGGGAAGTCAGATTTTGTCGACCAAATGGTTGTTGGATATAACCAAAACTATGGCTGGAAAACGGCGTTCGCTAGTCCGGAAAATGTACCAACATACCTCCACGCTCACAAATTAATGCGCAAAACCTGGCAAGGTATGCCAACTAAACACGACATCGGCGGTGACAGATGGAATCAAATAGCGGATCATTGCAATAGTAATTATTTTCATATTGATATGGAACGTTATACATTAGAATCCGTATTAAAGAAAGGTGCTGAGCTTGTTAAACGTAAAGGCATTAAATGTTTAGTTATAGATCCATTTAATAAGGTTAGAGACGTAGATTGTAAGACAGAAGACGTTAACCGATATACAATGGAATATTTAACTAAGATTGAAATCTTTGCTAAAAAGTATGATGTGCTTGTATTTGTAGTTGCTCACCCAACTAAAATGTATAAGGGCAGCGATGGTAAAATTGAAGAGCCAACAATGTATAACATTAAAGGTGGCGGCGAATGGTATGACGCTAGTTATCACGGCTTATTAGTCCACAGGGATTATGATGCTAAGACGGTTAAAGCTAAAGTTCTTAAGGTTAAGTTTCAAAACTTAGGCGAGAATGGTGCGGAGGCACATTTTAAATGGGAACCAAAGTCTGGTTGCTTTATTCCTCACGAACAAGTTAATCTTGCTGGTGAAAAAATGCCCTGGGAATAATGCCTAGCTTATATGGTAAAAGACAAAAGCCCATGCCGTCTTACACGGCTACTGATGAAGAGTGGGAGGCTTATAAATATTGCGTTAAAAACAATATAAGAATATCGCCTTACGGTATACAAAATGATAATGATCACTGGCATATAGCTATAAGCTTAGGTCCATATAAAAAATGGGAAAAACCACACTTGTCGCCAAGCAAGTATTGTAGAAAAACAATTTGGCCGGAATATTACAAAATGTGCAAATATTATTATGATAAATATAGAAAATGAATATAGAGGACTTATGGCAGGAATTCTCCACGGAGGATCTAATAAGGCGGACAGAACAGGGACTGGGACGAAGGCTGTCTTCGGAAGAACGATTAAGCACGATATGTCACTTGGCTTCCCTATACTTACAGGAAAGAAGATAAGCTTTAATGCTGCAAGAACTGAATTGCTTTGGATATTAAATGGTAGAACTGATCTTAAATATTTAGAAGATAATGGTGTTAAATACTGGAGACCAGATTATGAACGTTCAGGCAGAACGGATGAAACACTTGGCCCTGTATATGGCAAGCAATGGCGCGATTTTAACGGCATAGATCAGCTTGAACAACTTGTGTATAGCATAAGTAATAATCCAAATTCTAGACGTCTTATGGTTAGCGCTTGGAATCCAGCTGATATGCCTGATATGGTTTTACCGCCGTGTCATTACGGCTTTCAAGTTTACATTAACAATGGTGTTATGGATTTAATGTGGCAACAAAGATCGGCTGATGTATTTTTAGGATTGCCTTACGATATTGCAATGTATGGTTTGCTATTAGAAATGTTAGCTAAGGGTGCTGGGTTAAAAGCTGGTCGGCTTATAGGACAACTTGGCGATTGTCATTTATATAATAACCATTTAGAACAAGCACAAGAATATTTAGATAGACCTAAACGTGTATTGCCTAAATTACAATTAGAAAGCGGAATATACTCAAATGAGTTTCTATACATTCCAAAAGCTAATGAAATTAAATTAATTAAATACAATCCTTTGCCTGCTATAAAAGCAGAGTTGAGTGTTGGTAACTAACAAAAATATGTACAACATTTATCACATTCCTGGTAAAAAAATAGGAGTTACGCGTAATCTTAATAAAAGAGTTACGGAGCAACAGGGTTATGCACCAGGCGAATACGAAGTTTTATTTACAAGTGATGATATTAATTTAATATCCAACAAGGAAATAGAACTTCAACAGTCTTATGGCTACAGAAAAGACCGAACACTATATAAAAATTTATTTAAATCAAATATGAGAATAAACCCAACAGAACAAACAAGTACGTTTCCAGTTCCTATAAATAAACTTAAGGGCAACCTTATGGATAATATAGGATTAGAATGGGAAACGCCAGACTATAAGTTTAAATTAGAAAAAGAACATATACCCTGGATAATGCAGAACGCAAGAACCTCGATGTTTAATGATGATCGAAGCTATATTTACAATAAGGCTTTTTATGAGGCCTTTTTTAATCTAAAGCATAATCCGAAGCCAACGCCATTAAGCAGCGATAGATTTGATCTAATACGCGATTGGGCTGCTGTAAGAGGCATATATGACAACGGCGATGGTAAAACACAATACGTGAAACTTATGGAAGAAGCAGGCGAGTTGGCTAAAGCTTTATTGACTAAAGATAAACCAGAAATAAAAGATGCTATTGGTGATATGATTGTAGTTCTTACCAATTTAGCACATCTTGAAGGTTTTGAAGTTGAGGATTGCATTGACTCAGCTTATCAGGAAATAGCAGTTAGAACGGGTAAAATGATTAACGGAACATTTGTTAAAACAGAATCATTATGAATAAAAAACAAATAGAGTTTAGAGACCCAGTTGTTGAACGCGTTGTTGATAAGTTTGTATCAAGATCTGATGTAGGCTTTGCAAAATATGGCGTAACCTTGAATGACGACAAATCAAATTTGTTTGCTTGGATTAATCACTTGCAAGAAGAACTAATGGATGCTGTGCTATACATGCAAAAGTTAAAAGAATCAAGCACGGAAGAAATGCAAGAAGCCTTATTAAGAAATATTGAAGTTCATGAGGAGACAACCGTATAAAAGAAAAAAGAAGCGCGGTCCCGTTGTAAGTAAAAAAGTTAGTTATGACGGGATTAACTTCGCTTCTGGCCTTGAACGTTATATGTATATGGCTTTGAAAAAAGCAAAGATTAAAGCTAAATACGAAGGAGAGACTTTTGTTTTACTAGCTGGTTTTCATTTTGAAAACGAAGTATATGAAAGACAAGCTAATGGTAAGGGTGATTATAAAAATAGAGGCTGCAAACGCATATTACCTATTAAGTATACACCAGATTTTATTGGCGATGATTTCATAATAGAAACAAAAGGCAGAGCTAATGAATCATTTCCAATGCGTTGGAAGTTATTTAAAAGATTAGTTATGCATCAATTCCCTAATGTAACATTGTACAAACCACAAAATCAAAAAGAATGCGACGAGACAGTAAGCATAATCCTTTCGAAGCGAAAAGAATAGCTAGACAAAAGTATGCCGAGCGTCAAATTGATAAGTTTGTTAAATGGAGCTGGGAAGTACGAGGCAAAGTAAAATATAAAGAATTAATAGAAGTAATGGATAAATATAATATAAAAGTACATGGAAAATAAAAACAACCAACCCTCGTGGTCAATATCATTGGGGTTTTATCCAGGCATATTGTTTGGTATGAGATCTTATATTGAAGAAAAGCAAACGGCACACGTTTTTTATTTGCCATTCATAGATCTTGCATTTGAAACTTATAAGTAATGGGACTATTTGATGAACGCGTAGCGTATAAGCCGTTTGAATACCCTGATTATTATACTGAGGGCTGGCTAAAGCAAGCTCAAGCATTTTGGTTGCATACTGAAATACCAATGCAGGGTGATATTAAAGATTGGAAAGAAAAACTAAATGAAAAAGAGAAGAACTTGGTTGGAAACATACTACTCGGCTTCGCACAAACGGAATGCGCAGTGTCGGATTATTGGACGCAGAAAGTTGTCGGGTGGTTTCCTAAACATGAAATACAACAGATGGCAATGATGTTTGGCTCGCAAGAGACAATACATGCAGTAGCTTATAGTTATTTAAATGAAACTTTAGGATTAGAAGACTATGAGGCGTTTTTGCACGAACCAGCCACGGCTGAAAGATTTGATAATTTGGTTGCTTATAACGGTGATAATCCAGTTGGTATTGGTAAAAGCTTGGCTGTATTTTCAGCCTTCGCTGAAGGAGTTAGCTTGTATAGTGCTTTTGCAGTGCTTTATAGTTTTCAGCTTCGAAATTTACTTAAGGGTATCGGGCAACAAATGAAATGGTCAGTAAGAGACGAATCGTTACACAGTAAAATGGGTTGTAAACTATTTCGCGATATGTGTAATGAAAACGATCAATTACTAAATTTATGTCGAAAAGATATTATTTCTGCTGCTGAAACAATGGTAAAGCTAGAAATAAAATATATAGATAAAATGTTTGAAATGGGTGACATTGAAGGCATTAAGTCAAATGATTTAAAACACTTTATAAAGAAAAGAGCAAATGAAAAACTGGTTGAACTTGGTTACATTGACCTTGGCTCGTACTTCGCGTATGACAAGGGTGCAGCGTCTAATCTTGATTGGTTCTATCATCTTACCGGCGGGGTCACTCATACTGATTTTTTCGCAATACGGCCGACGGATTATTCGAAAGCTAACGAAGGCGAAGACTTCGAAGACATTTGGTAGTATATTAACAGAAGAAGATATTTTTAATGATCTATATAAAAGATAATTTTTTACCAGATATTTTATATAAAGAGCTAGTAGCATATTGTGACAAGTTTGAAGAAGTTAAATATCCAACTAAATCTTTTTGGGTAAAAGAGCTGCCGTCAGAACTTATACATTACATTGAAAGATCTTTAGAAAAATTAGAAGGTAAAGACATTAGAAGTATATTATGCTTCGCTAGAGAAGCTAAACAAGGACAAGACAATAGTTGGCGTATACATAACGACACTATAATTAAAGGTGAACAACCCGATCGTGCTATAGTTTTATTTATTAAAGCAAATGAGGAAAAGCTAAATGGAACAGCATTTTGGGAGCATGAAAACTATGGTCACACTTATATAAAATCCGATGCGGAAGAGTTTAATAGAATGCTTGCTCAAGATGCAAACGATAAATCAAAATGGAAATTAAATTCAGTAGTTGGTTATAAAGATAACCGGCTATTGTCTTACCCTTGTAATTATTTTCATAGCAAATATCCTAATGAATATAAAGATCAAAGAATAGTAGTAGTAATGTTTTATAAATATATATGAAATCACAAAAACAAAGTAGAGTAGATCTGATAGAAAAAAAAATACAAGCTTTAATAAATGTAGTACAACAGCTACTAGATGAAAACGCTTATTTAAAAGACCTAGCAGTGGGTACATTAGAAACAATTAAACAAATGCCTGATTATGAGCAAGCTATCGAAAAGCTTAAAGAAAAAATGGTTGAAGAGGCTGGTAAAGCAAAGGAAGCTGACGCCAGTGGAAAGACTAGCTAACAGATTGGGATATATGGGGACGGCGTTTATGATGACGTCTCCTCATTTATTGCCAGATACAACAGGTGTTGTAACCTACATTATAGCAGGTATTATATCAATACCTCAAGTGTTTGTAGCAAAGCAATGGAACTTAGTGTTAGTAAATTTAAACGTAGCAATAGCCTACACAATATTATATTTATCATAAATGTGGAATGAAAATTGGAAAAAAGGTGAAGATTACCCTGCGTGGGGTAATAACGACGTATACAAGAAGACTATATCCGGGGGATATTTATTGTACGACGAATCACCGAGAGAAGCTTACATGCGGGTTGCTAAAACAGTTGCTCGTAGATTATATAAGCCAGAAATGGCAGAAACTTTTTTCGAATATATTTGGAACGGCTGGTTATGCTTGGCTTCGCCGGTCCTTAGCAACACTGGTACCGATCGCGGTTTGCCTATTAGTTGCTTTGGTATTGATGTTGCTGACTCAATCCAAGATATAGGACAAAAGAATTTAGAGATGATGCTACTCGCTAAGCACGGCGGTGGAGTTGGTATTGGAGTTAATATGATTAGACCCGCCGGCGCTAAAATAACAGGAAATGGAACATCAGACGGAGTTGTCCCTTTTTGTAAAATCTATGATTCAACAATACTCGCGACTAATCAAGGATCAGTCAGACGAGGAGCTGCATCGGTTAACATCAATATTGAACATGATGATTTCGAAGAATGGCTTGAAATTAGAGAGCCTAAAGGAGATGTCAACAGACAGTCGCTTAATTTACATCAGTGTGCAGTTGTGGGTGATAAGTTTATGCGAAAGCTTGAACAAGGAGATGCGAATGCTAGAAATAGATGGAGTAAACTACTTAGAAAGCGAAAAGCAACTGGAGAACCGTATATATTATTTAAAGGAAACACTAATAAAGCAAATCCAAAAGCATATAAAGACAACGGTTTAAAAGTACATATGACAAACATATGTTCAGAAATCACATTACACACAGATGAAAACCATAGCTTTGTTTGTTGTTTATCATCATTAAATTTAGCAAAATATGAAGAATGGAAAGGTACTAACCTTATATACGACGCTATATGGTTTCTCGATGGCGTTATGGAGGAATTTATTCAAAGAGCAAAAGGACTTAGAGGTTTTGAAAACGCCGTTCGTTCTGCTACTAAAGGACGAGCACTTGGGTTGGGTGTACTCGGATGGCACACGTATCTCCAAGAGAATGGCCTTCCTTTTGAAGGTCTCTTGGCTCAGTTTGAAACTAGGAAAATATTTTCGCAAATTAAAATCGAAAGTGAAAGAGCTTCCAGAGATCTTGCTGAAATTTATGGCGAACCTTTGTGGTGTGCTGGTACTGGTATGCGTAATACTCACTTGCGTGCTATTGCTCCCACTGTATCTAATAGTAAGCTTTCGGGCAATGTGTCTCCGGGTATTGAACCGTGGGCGGCTAACGTATTTACTGAGCAATCAGCCAAAGGAACGTTTATAAGAAAAAATCCTACGCTGCTAAAGCTATTAAGAAAACTTAAAATAAATAATAATGAAATATGGGATAAGATACTCGCTGATGGTGGTAGCGTTCAAGGTCTGGCTGAGCTTGACGGGGTTACTATGGGACACGATATACCTGCTAAAGAAGTCTTCAAGACGTTTAAAGAAATTAACCAACTCGAATTAGTTAATCAAGCTGGTATACGGCAGCAATATATTGACCAAGCAGTTAGTTTAAATTTAGCCTTTCCTAGTGTAGCAACACCAAAATGGATTAATCAAGTCCATATGCAAGCTTGGAAAAATGGAATAAAAACTTTGTATTACACTAGAACAGAAAGTGTTTTACGTGGAGATATAGCGCAACAAGCAATGGATCCAGAGTGCGCTGCTTGTGATGGATAATTAAAAAAGGGGAGGCCGTTAAGCTTCCCCTTTCTTGGTTACAGGAACTTTTGGGTATGGTACGCCCAATTATTTTTGTTCCTAATTAATTTGTTCTTTAGTTTTTTTATACTTTTTCATTTTTCTTTTCCAATCGCTCATTCCGATATTTGGATCAGCTAACTGTTTAGCTGTTTTCTTAAGCTTTTTTCCTTTGCGTTCTTTATCGTTATCAGTTAATTCTCCTTCTTGTCTAAAAGGGGCAGCTCCTACCTTTGTTAAGTACTGCATGCTATGTTTTGATGTAAATGGTTTCATTATTTCTCTTTTTTAAACATTAATTTATACATTAAAGAGTTCCATTCACCTTTTAAATATTCATTGAATGCAACTATTTTTTTTCCGATTTTTATTAAAAATTTTCCCATAGTTTTAGTTTATAAATTACAATATTCTTCGTTAGCATCAAAGCAAGGACAAGCCTTTGATGAAAATTCATTATGGCCATGAATTGTCGCTTTTGGATGCATTTTTTTCAATGTTTTAAGTAATAACAATAAGCTTTCTTTTTGTTCTATAGTTCTAGTGTCTTTGGCTTCCATAGATGATCCTAATCCTCCAATATAACAAATACCTATAGAGCCTTTGTTATAGTTCTTTACATGCGCTCCCGTTTCATATATACTACGGCCATATTCTATAGTACCGTCAAGCGTTACAACATAATGATAACCTATACCTCGCCAGCCACGATCTTTATGCCACTGATCAATTGTTGATGCAGTAACATTATTACCCTCTTTTGTTGCGGAGCAATGTATAATTATTTTATCTATATTACGCATTTCTTTTTATATTAGATGCTCTTTTGCCCATTCCAACTCTTTTCTTTTCAGCAACTGCTTTTTTCTTTTCAGTAGATGACATTTCACTCCAGGTTTTTACAGTCTTACTGTTTACTCTTTTGCTAGGTCTACATTTTTTTGTATTTTTATTTTCAGTAGATCCACAGGGATTTCCTTTTTCATCTGTCCATTTCTCCTTAAACCATCTTTTAAGGGCTAAACCTTTTTCGGTTTTTCTAACTTTATTAAATGGGGATTGGTAAGCCATTATTTTTTGCCTTTATTTTTTCTGCATTTAGCAATTGCTCCGCTAGCATAAGCGGATGGGAACACATCATATTGAGCTTTTACCTTATGATAACATGCGTCTTTAAGTAGCGCTGGTGATTCAACTCCTGTAGGCTTTACTAATTTATCCATATTATTTTTCTTTTGATAATTGTATAGAATCTAATTTTCTATAATATTCATTCCAATAATCTTGTTGCTTTTTGCCTTTTTCTATATTCTTTTTTCTTGTATTTTCGGCTCTAGTCTTTTTAGCTTTTTCTTTACCCTCCTCTTTTCTACGGGCTTTTGCTTCAGTTTTAATTAAATCAAACTCTTCGTTCTTGGCGTTAACGTCCCACGTTCTCCAGCCCAATCCCAATGCTAATCTTTGGAATGCGGTATTTCTAGCATCTACCGCTTCTGATATTGCTTGCGCTTCCATAATAGCTCTATCTAAAGGCAAATTTAAAAACGCAGAAGATAAATTACCTACAACTTGATAGTTAGGGGATAAATTAAATTTACCATCTACAGTAACATCCCATGGGTGTTTTTCTATAACATCTTTATCAAACTTACGTGTTTGAATGCTGCTATATATTTTTCTAAACTTTGATCCAATTGGAGGCGATATGTTTGCTGCCTCTATAATAGTATATGCATGATCAGCAGCCCACCCTCTTTTTTCTTGCTCTACATATTTCATATATGTATTTTTTAAAGTAGATGCAACTGCCCCGTATATTCCTGTTCCACGTAATATAGAGTCGACCATTGTATTTAATATCCTAGTTTGCTTTTTAGCTTGTGCCTCTTCTATCTTTTCAGCATCTTCCTCATCGTCTTCATCAAATCCCGGTATTAATGCAAATGCAGCATTTTGTAGCGCAGAAAATATAATGTTTTGTATTGCGCCGTAATAAACAATTTTAGATATATTAGTACCAGGTTTACCTCTTCCGTTTATTAAATCTTGGCCAGCCTTTTTCATTAAGCGGGCATACTGCATAGGTGTGTTTTGGAAAGCGAGTATTAAGCGCCCAGCTATACTTCTTTGTTGTTGTGAAACTAATGCAGGGTCACCAGATTGCTGTGTCTCATCAGATATTTTGCTAAAATCTAAAAACGCTTTTGCTTCAGCATCTTTTTGAGACATACCTTCTTTTATATATGTATTTATTCTATTTCTATAAAATGTTGCCCCACCCGCTGATATTGCAAAACTATCTGCTATTTGTGTAGGTGTAAAACCAATTTTTAATAAATAAGAAACAACCGCTTGTGCTTTGTTACCGGCTGTTTTTGCAGCGTTTGCAATCTCTTGCTCCTGAACATCGGATTTTAAGCCACCTCGTCTTTGCTTTAATTTATCTGAATTAAAAAGCTTAACAAAGTCTTTCCAGTATTGTGGTTGATTTGCAAATGCTAATCCAGCTTTTAATGGGTTATTATCTGACCAATTTATAAAGTTAACAGATGAAATAGTTTGTAGCAACGCTGATCTTCTGTTAAAAAACATTATAGTACCCACTGAATTATTAACCCAGTTCAACCACGCATTTGTTATTTTATTTGATCCTTGTGATCTGTTGCTACCGGTTTTCATTGCGGCTATAGAATCTTCAAGCGCTTCTCTAGTTTTAGTTCCGTATAGCGATTCAATTTTATTTAGATTCTTTGGGCTAAATATAATATCTACATTCTCTATAAACTCACCTAAGTATTCTTTTCTATTAACTTTTTCAGTAAGGCCGTTAAGATCACTTAATGTTGTTTGCGCGTCCCAAAACTCGCCGGGCTCTGGCCATTGATCCTTTTTAGAAATTAAAAGTAACCCATCAGCATAACCCTTAAGTTCTGGGTCGTTTGCTACAAGAGCCGCTAGTTTAGCTCTATCTCTTTTAGATATACCAGGAATCTCATACCCCGCCTTATCCCATAAATAGACCCGGACAGCCGCATCATGCGTATAATCTCCGTCTGGTATTAGCTTATTTAATTTCTTTTTAAGTGGCTTAAACTGCTTTAAAAGAGCCTTAGCGTCTGCTTTTATAGCTTGTCTTGCTCTGTCTAATGCTGCAACGCCTTTAAAATATGGATCCATCAAAGCTTGCTCAAAGAAAATTTGATCTTGTTCGCCCTGCTTACCTTTACCAGCAAATACATATTGCGTTAAACCTCTAAAATCTTCTGCTCCTGGCGGAATAAATAATTTAAGCTTACCTTTGTATTTACCTCTTCTTCTAGCTACAGCGGTTGAAAATTCTTTATACGATTCTACACCTGTTTGGCGTTCAATCATATTATTAAATTCTTTATCTAAGTTTTGACTAAATTTTATTTTAGCTTGCTGAACTTTCCCTTTAACATCAAAGTTATCTAAAACATCCTTAACAGCTTTAACATTTTTAATTGCATCATCTGCAAAATAAAAGTCATTATAACCCTCAGCTACTTTACTAATCATCCAATCGGCCTTAGCTTTAGCGGTTCCATCGCCTAATCCAGTTATGTTCTCAATACGAATATCTAAACCAATACCTTTTAAAAATTTGTGTATAGCAAACTTTGAATCTGCTGGCCTTGCTGTTAATATGAAAACATTTTCATTACCAAATTTTTTATTACGAGCTATAGCTTTTTCAAACATTGGTCCTTTAGCACCTTCTTTAACTTGGCTAAATTCTCTAAAATCAAATTTTGCTCCTTGAGCCTCTAAATTGCCAGATTCAGCGGCAAATTCAGTAGCGTCAATTCTGCCAACCTTGTTTTTATTTATGCCAGCATAAACTTTATTTAAGAAATCTTTAGGTAACGGTTTTCCGTATTCTATAGTTTCTGTGTTAATCTCATATAAACGATTACCAAAATCTTCCCTATATCTTTTTAAGCTTTCTTGAACACTCTCGTAAGTTTTCTTTACAACAAAGTCAGGTAATGATCTTTCCGTTCTAGCTCGGTTTCTTTCTATAGCAGTTTCAAGGGGTGTAGTAGCTACAACCATATGAACTTCAAAACCTGCATCTTGTAGGGCTTTTATTTTTTTGGTGGTAGCATTGTAAGAAGCGCCTGTACCATCTATTACCATGCCATCACCTGTAGCAACGTATTTATCAAACTTATCTACAGCAGCTTTCCTAGCGGCAGCGCCAAGTTTGGATCTCATAGACCTTTGCTCTGCCGTGTAATCAGATTCTTTAGCAGGCAAGCCTGTTTCAGCTTTCATTGCCTCTAATGCAATATCTTGATTAACCACTTTATAACCGCGCCTGCCAAGTTGTAATCCTTTCCCAACATTTGTTTTGCCAGCGCCAGGACCGCCAACCATAAATATAGCTTTTAATTTTGTTGCGCCATCACTAAAACCACCCTCAGCGTTAGGCATAGTATAAAGTACATTAGACTTAGTTGTAGCTAATGTATCATCAAAATCCCATATGCTTATACCTTTGGGGTTTTTAGCATAGTCTTTCTTATTAGCATTATTTATTGCTTTTTGTCCAGTGGTAATTTGGGTATATTCATTTATATCTATATTTTTTGAAAACTTAATTGCTTCGGATCTTTTTTCTATCAATTCCGATGCTGGTTTCAAATCATAAGTGTAAACAAATGCTTGGTCCACTTTTGGTAATAGTAAAATACGTCTATCCTTAAATGGATTATTTTTACCAAATGCATCTACAAAATCTAAAGTTTCGCGGGTTTCTAACCATTGATCGTGAAACTCTAATATTTGATCTATTTTATAGTCTAATTCAGTTTCGGTTAAATTTTGAAACGCTAGCTCCGCAAATTCAAGCATACTTCCTGCGTTGTCTGCTAAGTGCTCACCCTTTATATTACCCTGAGGTCCATCTTTAAAAGTTATGTATTTTAAACCAGTTAAAGATCTTAATCCTTTAACCGCATTAGTTTGTGCTTGAAGCATTTGTATGTAAGAAGCCGGCGTAATTTTGCCTTCATTGACAAGCTTTATTGCTGTTTTTATAATATGCTTAGCTAATATTTTATTTTGGTAATTTGCTTCTTCTATTTCAGGTATAAACTTTCTATACTCTTCAATTTTTTGCGCTGCAGTCTTATCACTGTCTAGTATTCTACCTATCTTGCCCATTACACCTATCTTTGAATTCATAGGTGATACTTTGTTTGCATCAAAATTTGGGGGTAAGTTTTCACTTGCTTTTTGTGAAGCCTTTAATTTAGACAAGGTGTCGAAATATGCTCCGCTTGTACCGTCTTTTTTTATAGCCGCGGAATCTAATAATCTATTGTAAAAACCAAACCCGTCAAAGCCAATTACATTAGTTATTGTGTTACCTAGTGATTTACCAAGAGTAACCATATCTTTTGCAAAATTATCTAATTGCTTTTTTGTACTTGTTTTTCTAGTTAATGCTTTACCGGCTATTTCCTTTACTGAGTCAGGCACAACGTCTGATTTTTTTATACCTTGTAAAAATGCAACAACGGGAGCGTCTGTAACTAGCCCGTCGTCAAAAGCGCTTCTAACTAAGGCGCCTATTTCAGGGAAGTTTTTGTAAGATTCAGGGTTTAATATAACGTTACCATTTTCATCTATAACTTCGTCAATTCCTCTTTTTTGTGCCTCTCTAAATAATCTACCAGCTGCTTTTTGATAGCTTTTTTCTTGAATGTTTTTACTGAATTTAATATTACCTCTTTCAACTTGGCGCGAAACTTCTGCTACATAATTATCAAATAGCTCAACACCTAATCTTTCTTGATTGGCTTCAAATGCTTTTCTAATTTCGCTTTCAGGGTCTTGTAGCTCTTGTGTAAATATATCAAAAGAATATTCCTCAGCCATTGATTTTGCTAAAGCTTCTTTTCGGCCACGTATAACATCATCTCCTTTAAACATGTAACTTAAAAAATCCGCGTCTGATACAGTATTTACCGCGTTAGGCTTTCTTCTAACGATTTCAGCGCCTGATGTTCTACCTGCTTTGTCTGTTTCTACAGTTTCTCTATCAATCTTTTTGCCAACCCAATCAGGGTAATTTAAAAACTTACCGTCAACTTGTTTTTGTACGGCAAATGGCATAGACTGCATCAACCACGTAGTGGTCATATTTTCAAGAATTGGCTTTTTAAGTTTTAAATAATTACGCCTAAGCTCGCCACCGGCTTTATTACCAAGCGCTTTTTTAAACTCTATATCTGCTTGCTTGCCTATTTCTTTTTTAATTTCAGCAACAAGAGGTGTTACCGTTCTGTTTTTAGAAACTGCAGCGTCAATTCTAGACTTTAAAACTCTTACAGTAGATAATACCTTATCTTTAATACTGTTTGTAGCTTCGGTAGGTAAAGTTTTACTTTCAACTAAATTTTTATATTTAGGTTTTTCTTTTACAGGTGTTGTAGCTGGAGTCTCTTCTGCCGCTAAGCTTTTTTGTTCCTCAGCCTGCAAATTATCAATAGCAGATAGGTATAATCTTTCCTGCTGAGGTCTTTTGTATTCTTCTTTAACAACATCTTTTATTCTAAGAGCAATACGACCGTTCAAAAAGCCATATAGCTGCCCTCTACCGTCCCACCTAGTTGTTTCTTGACCCAAATACATTTTAGTAACAACGTCGTCTGTAAAGTCGTTTAATTGTTGCGGCGAGAGATTAAATCTTTTTGCAACCTGAGCTTTAATCATACCCGGCAACTCCATCGCTATATCAGTTTGAGCTGTAGCGCCTTTGATTTCTGACTGCGTTATTTTACCTAAATTTTCTTTAGCGCTGTTTAAAGAAAAGCGATCTTTAGATTTAGTTTCTTGCTTTGCTGTTGTTTGCGCTGCTTTTAATGTTCCTTTTAAAACTTTTTGAGCAACGCCTGTTACTTCACCAGTTTCAAACGCTCTAGCAAAACTTTGCAACGCCTTAAGTACATCAGATCCTGTTTCAATAGTTTCACTTTCTTTTCCAGGAACAATTTTTCTAAATTGGTCAACAACTTTTTTAGAAAAAGTACGATCTGAATTAACGTCTATATTATAAACATATTCTAGCATAGTAGCTAGTTTTTCTTCTGCAATTTCAGCTGGTGAGAATTCGCTTGCGGGATATTTTTTTTCAACTTCTGCAAATTTTGCTTTTGCCCCTTTGAAGTTTTTAATCATGTAGCCCTCAAAGTTATTAACTAATCCTATTACATCAGCATTCCCTTCTAATAATTTTTTAAATAAAGTAGCGTGGCCAGTTTCATGCAATATTGTAGCACCAAGCCCAGCTTGCACCAAATTATTTTCTATAGTAAAAGACAAAGGTAGCCCTTGCTCTGCACCTATATAATAACCATTTACATTGCCCGCATCTACCGCTTCCTTTAAACTAGCTCTTAAAACTTTCTTTTGATCAGCGTCTATATTTGATTCATTAATTATTTTAGTGCCCTCTTCTAGCGCTTGCTCTTGAGTTGTAACGTTAACAGCTGTAAATGCTAAATCTTTTTCTGCCGCTAGTTTTATTTGTAAAGCTTTTTGCTTAGCCTTAGCCTTTGAGTTTGTAGCATTAGCTATTACAGAGTTTTTTAATGTATTAGCCGCATCTATTTTTTGTTGAAACTTAACAATAAAACTTTTTTTCTGACTTTCGTTTAAGTTTACATTGCTATTTGCAGCTTCAATACCTTTTTTAAATTTGTATGTTTCTGCGTCTATATCAAGTAGTAATCTTTTGTCATTATTACTTAGCTCATCAATTCTGTTTTCTGCTATTTTTTTAGACTTTAGATTCTCTATAATTAGGTTGTCCGCTTCTTGTTGAAGCATGTTAAGAGTTTTTTCCGCTTGGCTATCACCTTCTTTAGGCATATTAGTGGAAATAGTGTTCATTTGTTTTCTAATTTCAAACAGCCTTTTTGTTCTGTTTGTTATTTTAGAAATTTCACCATCACCATTAAACGCTCTGTATATATCTACAGTCAAAACAGGCGCTTGAAATCCAAGCCCTGACATTATTGCTCCAGTTAAATAAGCTTCACCTAGCCCATCTGTCATAGAAATGTCTTTGTCTAGTAAATACTTATCAGCAAAATTATTAAAAAGCTGAGCGCCAAATTCAGCCATACCTTCATTGTTTACGTTTATACCGTATTTCAATAAAGCTTTATCTATTCTAAATGGGTCTAACGCATATTCATCCGCTACTTTAAATGTTCCTTCAGCAGCTTTTTTGAAGTTATTCTTTTGAAATCCAAAATATCTTAAAGCGCCTTTTGCTTGTCCTAATGTAACCCTCTCAGTAATATATTCACCTGCACCATATAACAGTCCTGCTCCATAGAATTGCAATGCAGATATTTTTAAATTAGGATCATGCTGCATTTCGAGCTCCATTTCATGAAACTTGTTACCACCCGCGGCGGCTGAAACAGCAATTAACCCAGCACCACCAGTACCAACCGTTATTGCCGTATTAACAGCTTGCTCAGAAAATAAGTCAAGCATAAACTCACCAAAATCTTCAATATTTTTTACCTGGCCCAGCTCTTGCCTTGCTTTGGTCGCGTTTTCAATTTTTTCAACCTCATCATACAAGTAGTCTACACCCTTTTTAAATGTTTCTGTACCAAACGCTCCTGCACCGCCAGGCATATACATAGGCACATAAGCACCGGGTTCAATACCCGCTACTCTTTTCATTAACTGCTGAGGGCTAAATTCATATAAAACGCTGCCTAAGCCAGCTACTGTTCTTACAAATGCTCCGGTTATTCTATTTGTAGCAACTTCAGAGTTATTATAAGTACGTATTGACATGTCGGCTAATATATCTAACTTATCGCTAGCGCCCTGCATTTTGTTTAAGTTATCAAAAGCTTTGCTATACACGTTATACGCGGTTGATTGCGTTTGTGCTAATTCAGCATATCTTGATCTATCAGCTTCTGTTACGCTTCCAGGATCATTATTAAATTTATATTCTAAATCATTTAATTCTACTGCGTTAGTTTGTAAAATAGCATTAAACTCGTTTATAGATTTAATATTAGTGTCATACTCATTTTTTAACACTTCGTTTTTTTGCTTGAACTCTTGCGATAAAATTTGTCTACCAGCAGTGTATTCTAGCTCTTCATCGGTAGGTGCTGCCATTGCTATAGCGCCAGCTCCTTTTATTCCTTTTTTAATTCTTGCCCAACTAAACCAACTGCCAAATACGTCTTTTTCATATTCTTCAAGTATTTCTTCTGCTCGATTGCGCATTTCAATCTCCTCTTGTTGCTCAATGTAAAGGTTTTTAGCTAATTCATTCCACTCATCTTCCGGAACAGAATAAATATCATATTGATTGTTAGAGGCTGCTGCTATTTGTTTTTTAGCAGGCTCAATAAAATCTGCATATCTAGGCGTATATGTTGTCTCAATAATATCGCCGGTTGGCATCATTTTATCAAGCTTAGGGTTGTATTGTAATTCCCTTTTTACATTTTCAACCGGTGTATTAGCTAAAGAAAGTATTTCGTCTTTTTTGTCTTTAGGTATAATTATATTATTTAAAGCAGCTCTAGCCTTTTGTAATCTTTCCCCTTCTTCGGAATCTTGCGCTTGAGAATACCTATCGTACTCTTCTTTAGTAACGTCTACGCCGTCTATAGAATAATTATACGTTGTTGGTATTTCTGGTGATACCGAAAAAGTATCTTCCAAGGTAAACCCCGTATCTTCGGATGCTATTGCTTCTTGAACCGGTCCCACAATCGCACCCTCTGTTGCAGCACCGTTTTCCTTTCCCGGATCAACAACTGTTTCTTCTTCTTCGGTAAGGCTATATCCCAGTGAAGACAAATATTGTTCAAGAGTCATTCCACTAGCATCAGCACCTACGCGAGCTTGTTCTTCAGTTAAAGTATCACCTGCTTCGTTCTTGTAAATAGGCATATTTTATATAATTAATTATTTCTTGTTCTAAATTGTTTTGTAGCTTGCTTCATTTTTGACCAGCTTCCGCTAGCTTCAACTGTATCGCCTTCAATTGGCACCCAAACAGGAACTGTTACACCGTCACGTTTTTGGTTAGATAGCTGAACATGCTGCCACACTGCAGATTTACCTGATGAAGATGGCGTGAATTTCCAACCTAAACTTGTTCCTTCTCTCATTATAGGAATATCTAGATTACTTATATTGCCGTCTTCTTTTTTAAGCTCATTATTAATAGCTTTTTGGGTGTTATGGTACCCTTCGTACATGTCATAGCTATACCCTTTTGGTGACTCATCTGCTTTGGTCCTAGAAATTACAGTTTCTTTTGGAGCGTTCAAATGAATTGATTCTTCTGCAAGCCATCTTTTTGCAAACTCTAATTGGGTTAATTCAAGCTCATTACCAAAAACATCTTTTAATATTTGAGTTGAATCACCATTTGGATCAAAAACGAATTCACCAG